>FWPV01010774.1_pt1 | contig 14819 bp, 12 predicted proteins | sample 2228371 | NCBI WGS metagenome assembly FWPV01 (sample SAMEA103939776, study PRJEB20133) | metagenome
TTTTTGGGTGAGAGTTTTGCAAGCTCTTCAACTTTTTGGGGTTGTGTAAGCAGGGAATGAGTATATACATGCTTAGCAACATGGTTCCAGTCGCCTTTTGCTTTTTTTTTAAGTTGTATAAGAACTTTGGGAATATAATCGCCGGATATATTTTGCATAAACTCATTCATCAGTTTAGAAAAGATTTGTTTGTCTATTTCGGGCTGATAATTTTTGTAGAAACCTTTGTATCGGTTAATGAAAGTTTCCCATGCCCTTGTAAATTCATTATCTGCTGTGCTTAACAATTTGTCTATACTGCCAGAAAAAGAAACCATTTCAATAGCCATAATTGCTTCGAAATAATAGGTTTCAATGAGTGCCAGAGGTTTATATGATTCATAGTTTTTTTGAAATTCAGCTAAAATATTTCCGTATGTAATGCTACGGTCTGGGTCCATCATTGCCCAGTTGTCGAATTCATTTTCAAATGCCTTTTTTTTCTCAATAGTTTGCAGTCTTTTGAGTCCAGCGATTTCACCAATCCATTTTTTCCAGGCATTGGCAATATTAGCTTGTTTATTAGCGTATTGAATTCTGATTAGTCGGTTGGTGTCCATTGCTTGCTTAATAACTTGTAGTCGTAAATCGCGTAATCTGATGCTATGAGGGTTTTCAATATTTTGAATTACATCTACGGCATAAGAAGGTATGTATTGCTGTGTACTTCCAGGGAATCCAAATACCATTGTAAAATCGTTCTCTTTAACTCCTTTGATAGAAATAGCGAAATGTTTTTTGGGTCTATACGGAACATTATCCGGTGCATAATCTGCTGGTTCGTTGTCTTTGTTGGCATATACACGAAATAAGCAAAAATCGCCTGTATGACGGGGCCATATCCAGTTGTCGGTATCGCCACCAAACTTTCCGATAGATGAAGGTGGAGCACCTACCAAACGAACATCTTTGAAAACCTGATATATGTACATGAAATATTGATTTCCATAATAGAATGGCTTTATTTCTACCTGATAACGACCTTTTTCGGAATATTTAGCCTGAAGTTGAGAAATTGCCTTAAAAATGGTTTCGTATCGTTGAGCTTCTGTCATTTGAGAAGTAACGTTTTTTAATACTTCGTTGGTAACATCTTCCATACGTGTCAGTAATGAAACAGTAAGTCCCGGATTGGGTAATTCTTCGCTGTAATTCTTTGCCCAAAATCCATCGGTTAAGTAATCGTGTTCGAGCGTGCTGTGTCGCTGAATAGAGCCATAGCCACAATGATGATTGGTAAGCAATAATCCGTTTTCAGAGATAAATTCGCCTGTACAGCCACGACCAAAAAGAACAACTGCGTCTTTCATGCTAGCCTGATTGATGCTGTAAATGTCTTCGGCTGTTAATCTGAACCCTTTTTCTTTCATTTTTGCAAGTGTTTCCTGGCTCAATAGCATAGGAATCCACATTCCTTCATCGGCAAATGACTTAACAACAAGCATTAAAGCTGTTAAGACCAAAACTAACTTTCTCATGGCAACATGTTATCTAATTCGACATATAATTTTTGAACAGGTAATCCCATTACATTAAAATAAGAACCATTGATGTGCTGAATGCCAACGTATCCAATCCATTCCTGAGCTCCATAACTACCTGCTTTGTCGTACGGCTTAAATTGGTCAACGTAAAATTCTATTTCTTCTAAACTTAATGTTCTAAATAGAACTTCTGTGTCTGCAAAAAAGCTTGTCTCATTGTGTATGGTTTTAATACAAACTCCCGTATAAACTATGTGTTTATTTCCTGAAAGTTGATGAAGCATCTGTATAGCATCGGTTCTGTCTTTGGGTTTTTCAAGAATTTTATGGTTGAGCGATACAATGGTATCGGCTGTTATAAGTACGGTATGGTCATTATTAATGTAGTGAGAATATGCTGCTGCTTTTTGTATAGCAAGATAGACAGCTATTTCTTTGTCAGATAAATGTGTGGGATAATGTTCAGAATGATTAATGGGTGGTAAAACCGAAAAAGTTAATCCTGCTCCTTCCAGCAGTTGTTTACGTCTGGGAGATTGTGAGCCAAGCAATACGGTATACTTTTGTAATTTTTTCAGTAACATAGCATTATATTAAAAACCACAGTAGAACTACAAAACATAACCCAAAAAACATGATGAACTTTAGTTGCTGACTTATTTTATAAAATTCCTTTTTTTCTTTTGCTTTGTATAGCTTCCACTGTAGATAAGTCATGGGAATCAGCACAGTGATTAAAAGATAGCTAATGGAATAAATATCCTGAAAAAAGACAAAGTAAATAATGATAATGCTTGCAATAACGATAGCAGACAAGAAAAAAACAATCCATTTGGAATTTTCAATGCCAAGTACAATAGGAAAGGTGTTGCGTTGCAGTTCCATGTCGCCATGCATATCTTCCATGTCTTTTATGATTTCTCTGATAAAAGTAAGCAGGAAGGCAAAATAGGCATAACCTAGTGCAAACATAAAAATTACCGAAACCGTTTTACTTTCAACAGGCGGACGTTTGGGAGTTATAATTTCTCCCAATAAAGGAATTTCGTATACAACTGGCAGTAATGGAACAATAGCAGCAAATGCAGCTACAATAAAGTTTCCCCAGAACAACATGCGTTTGAAATATGAGGAATAAAACCACAATAAGCCAGAAATAATCAGAAAAACAAAGCCAAGCTTTGTTAAATGAATTTGATACGAAACATAAAAGCCAAGAACCACGCCGATAAAATTAAAAATGTTGTTTATGGTTAATGCTGTTCTACGAGGAATTTTTGTTCCAACTATGACGCTTTCGGGATGGTTCGACATATCGGAGCGAATATCGAAATAGTCGTTAATGGCATAGCCGGCAGCTGCTATACTTACTGTTGCCAGTACCAGCAACAGGAAGTTTGTTTCGCTGAATTGCATGGTATAACCAATAGAGTGCAAAAATGGATAAATAATGCCATAGCGTATGGCATACATGGTTAATGCAATAATGATAAGGTTTTTATAACGTATTAGACGAAAAAGATGCTTTATATTCATAGTTTAAAAAATTTACCAAAGGAACGAATCTGACGAAAACCAATTGCCCTGTGCTCTTAGAACCTGTTCTATTACATCGCGGACGCATCCTTCACCACCTTTGATGTGTGAGACGTAGTCCGATATTTCAATAATTTCTGTTGCTGCATCTGCAGGGCACACAGGAACACCGACAATTTTCATAACTTCATAGTCGGGCAAATCGTCGCCCATATATAGCACATCGTCGGGTTGAAGATGATATTTTTGTAAAAACTGCTGAAACACTTCCATTTTATTGCTTGAGCCTAAGTATATATCTGAAACTCCAAGTCCTTCGAAACGAATTTGTATGCCTTTGCATAGTCCGCCGGTAATTATAGCAATGGGATAGCCTTTTTTTACTGCCAGCTGAACAGCATAGCCATCTTTAATGTTCATCGAACGCCATTGTTCACCACTCGATGATAAATAGATATTACCGGAGAACACACCATCTACATCAAATGCAAAGGCTTTAATGTGAACCAGTTTCTCTTTGAAATTCAGTGATTTATTCATGGTTGCTATAAAAGGTTTGAATATATTCGGTTACAAAGCTATAAAACTTTTTTAATTCGGGAATGTTCTCCAGGGCAGTTAAATGCTTTTTGATGGTATTGATGTCTTGTCTAATTGCCGGACCGGTTTGTGATTTTAGAGGACCTTGATGGATAGCTTTTTGAAAGGTTTCCTGGATAAGTGGATGCAGCAGTTCCGGGTTTATTTGGTTTAAAGAAAGGTAATGCTGGGCAAAAGACAACATCAGGTTGCTGAAATTATTAGCAAATACTGCAGCAATATGAACAGTGAGTCTTTGTTCGGAATTAAAAATGTGATAATTACAGGAAAGTTTATTACAGATATGAACCAGATAATCGCCAACTACATTATTGGATGATTCTAAAAGAATGGGTACTTCAGAAAAATTTATTATTCTTGATACTGAAAATGTTTGCAAAGGGTAAAAAACTCCTGCCTGATTGGTATATTTTTCCAGAACAGATAAAGGAATGCTACCTGCACAATGAATGAGTATTTGATGATAAAGTTCTGAGGCAATTTCTTCTATTGCACTGTCATTGACAATGAGAAAAAAAATACCTTCCCTGTTCTTTAATTCATTTTTTGTTAACAATGAAACGCCTGACGATGAGGATAATTGTAGGGCAGTTGTTGTGTTTCTGCTCCAGATTCCTTTAATGGGTAGCTGGTGTTTCGAAAAGGCATGGGTTATATGCCAGGCTACGTTACCAGAGCCTATGATGTATATGTCGGGTAAATTCATTTCAAATTCGATTTGAATTGCCTGGTATATTCTTCCCAGTTCATTTTTTGATAAGCTTCTTCGTTAAAGAAGTGTATTAGCATTTCCATGGCCTGTGTTGGGAAATAGCCAGGTACTGCTGATATAACCTGATTATGTTCATTCAGAAATATCATTTCAGGCAGATTGATTTGGGCATTGGTTAGGGCTACAGCAAGTTGATGAAAGGGATGTTCTTTTTTCTCATTGAAATATTTAATTCCGTTAAAATATATAGTGTCTGTTGTAAGCACATCGAACGAAATCATGGTGAAATGTTTATTTAAGTAATTGGCAATAGTGTCGTGTTGCATAGCTACTTTATGCATCATAGCACAATCAATGCATCCGTTAAAAGTCATGAAAATGATTTTCTTTTTAGTGGTTTTCAGGCCTTCTTCGAATGTTTTCCAGTGTATTTTGTCAACAAACTTATTGGTGTCGCGAAAAGTTTTGGTAAAATCTGTTTTGAACTGTTCGAATGGATAGATTTTATAAAAATTTCTGGCAAAGAAAACAAGAATAGGTTCAATGTCAGCTGGGGTCATGTATCCTGGAACTGCACTTATGGGATTGAGTTGCTCATCGAGGTAAACAATGGTTGGATAAGATGCTCTGTTGTTCATAAGTTCTAAGGCCAGCGAATGTGTGGAACGTAATCCAACATTCGGGTTAGTGTATTTTTTTCCTTTAAATTCTATAGTGTCTTTTGTTTCAGCATTGAATTTCACAGGATAAAAATATTCCGAAATAAAGGCTGCTATTCCAGGATGATGAAAGGTTTCGGCGTCCATTTTTTTGCACCAGCCACACCAATGGGTGTACATGTCGATCAAAAATTTTTTTGGTTTGGTTTTGTTTAACTCGATAGCTTCTTTTAAAGAATACCATTTTAAAGGTTCTTGCTGAGCTATTACTATTGTAAAGAAAAATAGGCTTACTACTGAAATAATAATCTGTTTCATTTTTTAGCTTTTAAGATGGTTTCAATAATATCATCTAATGGAAGCAAAAATTGTTCCCCATTTGTCATGTTTTTAAGAGTGTAAGTGTTTTTTGCAATTTCATCTTCTCCTACAATCAAAACCCAGGGAATTTTTCGTTGATTGGCTATGGTTAATTGTTTTTTCAGCTTATCAGAAGAATTGGGATAAAGTTCTACTCTTAGCTTGTTTTTTCGAAATTCGGCAGCTATGTTCAACAAATAGACCTCCAGATTGGGTAAGAAATTTGGAATAAACACATCAATAGGCTGGGCAATATGTTCTGGAAAACGCCCTAAGGTTTCCATGATATCATAGATGCGGTCGGCACCAAATGACATTCCAACACCAGAAACGTTGGGCATTCCAAAAATGCCGGTAAGATTATCGTACCTGCCACCGCCACAGATACTTCCCATTGGTGTTTCGGTTGATTTTACCTCCAGAATAGTACCGGTATAGTAACTTAAACCTCTTGCCAATAGGATATTAAAAGACAAATTTGAATGAATTTTCAGTTGATTAGAAAGGGAAAGCAAAAACTCAACTTCCTGAATCCCCTCGTTTCCAATGTCATTGGTAATAAACTGTCGTGTATAATTGAGACGGCTTTGATTATCTTCTTTTTCGAGGAAGTTTTTCAGAAAATCCTTTAAATTGTTTAATTTATTGGTATCACTTGATAGTTGATTTAATTCAGTGAATACATTTTCTAAACCTATTTTGTCGAGCTTGTCCAGAATAACTGCAAAAGGAGTAAATGCCTTTTCAAATCCCGATTGTATAGCTAATCCCTGCAATATCTTACGATTGTTGAAATATGTGAGATATTTTAAGTTGAGACTTTCGAAAACATCGTGTATGATAAGAAACAATTCTATTTCGCACAGCAGTGAGTTGGTACCTATTATATCAACATCGCACTGGTAAAATTCTCTGTATCGGCCTTTCTGAGGACGATCGGCACGCCACACAGGTTGAATCTGATAACGCTTGAAAGGAAAAGTGATTTCATTTCGGTGCATTACAACATACCGGGCAAAAGGAACTGTAAGATCGTACCGTAGTCCTTTTTCGCATATAGCTAAGGATAGTTTATTAGAATTTCGCTCGTTCCATTGTTGTTCGCTAACATCATTGGCAAAATCACCCGAATTTAATATTTTAAACAATAATTTATCGCCTTCGTCGCCATATTTGCCTAATAGTGTGGAAAGATTTTCCATAGAAGGGGTTTCGATAGGAACGAAACCATACAAGGCAAAAATGTTTTTTAACGTTTGAAAAATATATTCTCTTTTGGCAACCTGTTCGGGTGTAAAATCCCTTGTTCCTTTTGGTATAGATAGTGAATTGCTCATCTGTTCAAATTTTTTAAAAGTTCTGCACTAGTTTTTGCTCCGTTTGCTTTTAATAAATTAATGATTTTTTCGTTGGTTGCTAAGTCTAATACTGACCGTCCATTTTGGTTTGTTGCATTGACATATGCTCCACTTTTAATTAGAAATTCGCACATTTCGTAATTGTTGTCTTTGGTTGCCCACATAAGGGGGCTCATGCCCATAAGGTCGGGTAGGTTTACGTCGGCACCTTTTTTTACTAAATACCCAGCAATGTGGAAATGCCCTTCAAGCAGAGCAACGGCTAATGGGGTAGAACCAGTGTTGACAGGTTCGTTTATGTTGGCACCTTTTTCTACTAAAAACTTAACTACATCCATGTGTCCGTACTTGCAGGCATAACCAAGAGCTGTCCATCGAGCACGGTTCTTTTGATTAATATCTATCCCTTTTTTTAGCATGGACGAAACTTTTGAGATATCGCCATTGGCTGCTGCAGTTATAAACTTTTCAGTAGGATCCTGTGGTAGGATTAAAAATAAAACTGAGATATAGATGATTAATTTCATTTGTAAGCTATTTGATTAGTTTTTTATATCGAATACGTTGCGGACCAACGTCACCGAGACGTTTTTTCTTGTTTTCTAAATATTCGGAGTAGGTTCCTTCGAAGAAATAAACCTGCGAGTCTCCTTCAAAAGCAAGAATATGAGTAGCCACTCTATCTAAAAACCAGCGGTCGTGTGAAATGATGACAGCACATCCGGCAAAGTTTTCCAATCCTTCTTCCAAAGCTCTTAATGTGTTTACGTCAATATCGTTTGTTGGTTCGTCGAGCAAAAGCACGTTGGCTTCTGACTTAAGCGTTAGGGCAAGGTGCAGGCGGTTTCGTTCACCACCAGATAAGACACCGCATTTTTTTTCCTGATCTGCACCACTGAAATTAAAACGGGCTACATAAGCTCGTGCATTGATTTGCCTGCCCGATACACTAATCCATTCGCTATCGCCCGAAATAACCTGAAAAACTGTCTTTTCCGGGTCTATGGCTGTGTGAGTCTGATCAACATAACCTATTTTTACGGTATCGCCAATAATGATTTCGCCTGTGTCAGGTTTTTCCATTCCCATAATCATACGGAACAAGGTTGTTTTTCCTGCCCCGTTAGGACCTATAACGCCCACTATTCCTGCAGGTGGTAAGTCAAAGGTAAGATTTTCGAACAGCAATTTATCGTCAAACGATTTAGAAACATTTCTGAACTCTATGACTTTATTGCCCAGGCGTGGTCCGTTGGGAATAAAAATTTCGAGTCGTTCTTCTTTTTGTTTAATATCTTCGTTAATAAGTTTTTCATAAGCAGCCAGACGAGCTTTTGGTTTAGCTTGCCGTGCTTTGGGCGACATTCGTACCCATTCCAATTCGCGTTGAAGCGTTTTCATTCGTTTGCTTGCAACCTTTTCTTCTTCTTCTAATCGTTTTGCTTTTTGCTCGAGCCACGATGAATAGTTGCCTTTCCATGGAATACCTTCTCCTCTGTCAAGTTCAAGTATCCATCCGGCAACATTATCGAGAAAATAACGGTCGTGTGTAACTGCTATAACAGTTCCTTTATATTGCTGCAGGTGCATTTCGAGCCATTGAACCGACTCAGCATCCAGGTGGTTGGTTGGCTCATCCAGAAGCAGAATATCGGGTTGTTTGAGTAGTAAACGGCAAAGTGCCACCCTACTATGTTCACCACCACTGAGCACAGAGATGGGAGTGTCTGGAGGTGGGCATCGCAAAGCATCCATGGCTCGCTCTAGTTTGTTGTCTAATTCCCAGCCGTCGTATTGTTCTATTAGTTCTGTTAATTCGCCCTGTCGTTCCAGAAGCTTATTCATTTCTTCGTCGGACATGGGTTCGGCAAACCGCTGATTGATTTCTTCGTATTCTTTTAATAAGTCAACAATTTCCTGAACGCTTTCGGAAATAACTTCTTTAACCGTTTTGTTTGGGTCTAGTTTAGGCTCTTGGGGCAGATAACCAATAGTATAACCCGGAGAAAAAACTACTTCACCTTCATAAGAAGTATCTTCGCCAGCAATGATACGGAGTAGTGATGATTTTCCCGAACCATTTAAACCTATTATACCAATCTTTGCTCCATAAAAAAAACTTAAGTAAATGTTTTTAAGCACTTGCTTGTGGGGTGGATAAATTTTATTAACCCCGACCATTGAAAAGATAATTTTCTTGTCTTCGCTCATATTTTATTTGATTAAATTTTTAACATCTTGTTCCAGGAAGACATCGGGTTTCGATTCGCTTACTGTATGATTATCGAAATAATATAAGGTTGCATTTTTAGTGTCTATGAGTATTTTATAGGTTTTTGATCCGATTTTATTCCCTGGTCCTACTTTGTGAAGAAAAACAACGTTTTCGTTTCGTTCATCAATAGCTTTTTCTATATCGTTGCGGGTTACGAATTTAAAGGCATACGGATATATTTTTTTGAAAGCTTGTTCAGTTCTTAGCTTAGGTTCTATTTCTTCGGGAATAAGATATAAAGTTTTGGAAGATAGTTGCCCTAAATTATTTTGATAATAGTCAATAATAGACGACTTTTTAAGTTCGGGATGTTGATTTATAGTTTGAATATGATTTTGTATGAAAATCAGCAGTGTTCCTATTTTATAGGCGTAATTTGATTCATCTTCAGTTGAATAAGCTAAGGGTATAGTGCATAGCTGAGGCATATCACTATCGGTTTTATATTTCCCGCCAAGATAAAGGCATAAAAATTTGTATTTAGTCATGTTTTTCTGACCGTCAAAATATACTTCATCTATTGATACAAAGGAGTTTGATGGATTGCTTTTCTTTTTTTCGTATTCAGCAACATTGATGATTTCGAATGGGGTTAGTTTCCAGAATTTTTCGGCAGCCGATTTAAGTTGGACATTGCATTCCGAAAAAGGATCGTCTTCTAATACGAAATAGGTTTTTGTTTGAAAAAATTTCTGAATGTTTTCCTGCGAGGCAACTTCAAGTTGTGCCTTAACTACATTACTAAGAATGACAAATAATAGGATGTAGCTGATTTTTTTCATTTGTACAAATATAAAGGATGTCGTTCGTTGTATTTTCTAATGTATAAAAACATCAGTTCTCGCTTTTTCTTCTTTTTGAGTTGGCTGTATTCGTTGAAAAGTTCGTTGTCATCGGCAATCAAGGCAAGTATGGCTTCTGGTGTAAATGGGTATATTTTTCCTGTTTTGAGGTCAATAACGTTTTGAACAAGTTGGGTTGTTTCGTAGCTATGACTAGGGTATGGATAATAATAACCGTAGTATGGGTCGTAAGGTGTAGCATAATTTCTTACTGTTTGAGTAGCAATAAAATGAGCAATGCTTCCCAGATAAGAGACCCGATAAAAATCTTTGTTGTAATAAACAAACAATGCATTATTAGATACATATCCCCAAATGGAACGGGTTTCTATTTCCTTTGTAAGTCCAAATGGATCGGTATAGAAAAGACTTTTTTGTTTAAATAGCTGTTCTTTGTTAGTTTCCTGGTTGTAATTCACTAAATTTTCGAAGGGGAGGGGTTGTTGTTTTATAAATTTGTCGAAGCTAAGATAAATGCCTTCTTTTAAAGGTGAAGATGGCGTAAATCTGAACATATTTGTGGTATCTTGCTGACATATTGAAATTTTATTTATGGCAATAAGCATCGCAAGAAGGCATGTTTTAAAAATATAAACAAAGACTTTAGTATAGTTCATATGTTCTTTTGCAAAGTAATAATTCATGTTATAATCTGATACCAATAACCAGTATATCATCTACCTGTTCTAGTTCGCCTTTCCATGTTAAAAAGGTTTCATCGAGAAAATCTTTTTGTTTAGCTAATGGCAAAGCGTGTATAGATAAAAGCAGATGTTTAAAGCGATGTAATTTGAATTTTTTTTGAAGCGGACCTCCAATCTGGTCGGCATAACCATCAGAGAAAATATAAACCATATCGTTGTGTTCGTAATCCAGAACATGGAGGTCGAATTTTTTATGTTCGTTTCCTTCAATCTTACCAATGGCAAAACGGTTTCCTTTAATTTCAATGAGTTGTTTGTTTCTAATTATATATAAGGGGTTAAAGGCTCCCGCATACTGTATCTGGCGATTAATACGATCGATAACAAGCAAGGAAGCATCCATTCCGTCTTTAATTTCATAATCGGTGGATTGTTTACTAAAGGTATCGGAAACGCCAAGATTTAGTTGATTAAGTATTTCTGCAGGGTCTTCGATATTTTGTTCACGTGTAATATTTTTAAGCAAGTCGTACCCAATAATACTCATGAAAGCACCAGGCACTCCATGACCAGTACAGTCAACAGCTGCAATGAAAATTTTACTTTCTTTTTCGGTTATCCAGTAAAAATCACCACTTACAATGTCACGGGGGCGATAGAGTATAAATGATTCTGGTAAAAGTTTACGGAACAAAAATTCCGATGGCAGCAATGCTTCCTGTATGCGTTTTGCGTAGTTGATACTATCGGTGATATTTTTATTTTTGGCAGAGAGTTCTTCTTTTTGACGTGCAATTTCGAGTGAAGCCAATTGTTTTTCACGCAATGCCTCATTGGCAAGTTTCAGTTTTAATGTTCTGGATCTTATGTAGAAATAAAAAATTGAACCAATGATAAGTAAGTAGAGGAAGTATGCATAATAGGTTTTGTACCAGGGTGGATAAACTATGATAGTAATAGTTGTGGGGTCATCGTTCCAGATACCGTCATTGTTGCTACCTTTAATCATTAGCTTATATTCGCCGGGTGATAATACCCCCAGTTCAATATTATTTTTGTTGCCTATATGAACCCATTCTGGAGTTATACCTTCAATAAAATATTTAAATTGATTGGTTCGAGGTTTTGTAAATTCGAGAGCAGCAAAAGATATGGTTATGGAGTGGTCGTTATAGTAAAGGTTGATTAAATCTTCACCGGTAATATTGAGTACATGTTTTTTGCCATTGTCGTCAATTTTTTCGAGGGTTGTAAACACTACATTGGGTAAAAAGGTGTTAAGTTTTTGCTGACTGGGATTGATAACTGTTATGCCGTTAATACCACCGAAGAAAATTTCACCAGAAGCGGAAATATAAGAAGCACCGTTGTTAAATTCTAAGGCTTGTATTCAATCGTTTGTGCTGTAAGCTGTAAAAGTTTTTTGTTTGGTATCGAAAAAGGCAAGGCCACGGTTTGTACTCATCCATAAATTGCCGTTTTTGTCTTGTATAAGTTCATAAATGGTTCCATTAGGTAGTCCATCTTCAATGGTATAATATTCGAATGTTTGATTTTGCTTATTAAATTTATTTAAGCCAGAGCCTGTCCCTATCCATAAAATATTTTCGTCGAACATGTCTTCAACAATATGATAGATATAGGAATTACTTGGCACTAAATAAGTTCTGTCGTTAATTTTTGGTGTAAATGGTTTTTTATAGCCAATTCTGAAAACTTTGTTGGTATTGTAATCATAACGATTAAGTCCTGATTTTGTACCAATCCATATAAAACCATTTTTATCACAACGGGTCAGAATTACCGTGTTATCATACAAAGAAAGCGAATCGGACGTGCTTGAAATGAAGTTTGTAATGGTATTGTTGTCGTAGTTGTAGCGAATCAATCCATTTTTTGTAGATATCCATATATTTCCTTTAAAATCTTCAGAAATATCGTAGATACGTAAGTCTTGTAGTTTATCATTAATTTTATTGTTTAAAAATTCATTAGCATTATAAAATTTTTTGCTTTTAGGCTCGTAGATTGTTATTCCATTTCGTGTACCTATCCAGATTAGTCCTCTACTGTCTTTCAACAGGCTGTGGACATTATTTCCTGCTATCGTTTCTGGTTTTGTAGAACTAGTGATGAGTTTGGTTTTATTGGTATTTCGATTTACAATATTTAGCCCATTTTCCCAGGTTCCAATCCATAAGATAGAATCGTTTTCGAGTAATATAGAACCGATAGCATTGGACGATAGCTTAATTCCAGAACCAGTTTTGGAAGAACGAATAGTAAAAAATTTTTGTGGTTTTAAATCGCCTTTATCAAGACCATCAGCATCCAAACCAATCCAAAGATTAAGAGAACGATCTTCGTACAATGAAAGCAAATAATTGGATGTGATTGGAACATTATTCCCGTCATCTTTTTTGTAATGAAAGAAATAATTTGTATTAGGGTCGTAAGCACACAATCCTTCACCAGCAGTAGCTATCCATAAGATTCCCTTTTTGCTCCATGCTACATCGGTTAAATTGTTTGTATAAAGGCTGTTGTTAGGATTTTTTTCGTCTTTAAGATATCGAATAAAGCGGTTCTTTTTTCTTTCGAATTTATTTAATCCGTTTCGTGTAGATACCCATAAGTTACCTTTATCGTCCATTGTGATGCCTGTAATGTAATTGTCTGAGATAGAGTAAGGATCTTCAGAAGAGTATTTGTAGGGTTTAAAAACTTCCATTTTCTTTATGAAGTAAAATAGTCCAGAAGCAGAGCCTATCCATATTCCTTCTCCATCGTCGAACATCGGATAGCCTTTGTCTGTTTTATTTGAAATGAAATAATCAATTTCGTGGTCAAATCGGGTAACTTTTCCGGTTAGTGTATCTAACTTATAAAGAGAACTTGCTGTAATATACCACACCTGAGCGTCTTTTCCTACCATCACACGGTAGGCTTCTTCGTTTATTTCATTTCGATTGTTTGTAATACCGTAATACTTGAATTTACCTGTTTTAGGATTTAATCGATTAATACCATTTTGTGTTGCTACCCAGATATACCCATATTCATCTTCATCAATTCCATATATCCAGTTCGAAGAAATGGTGTTTGTATCGAGAGGATTATGTTGATAAACTTTAAATGAATAGCCATCAAATTTGTTTAAGCCATCCTGGGTTCCGAACCACAAAAATCCTTTTCTATCCTGAAAAATAAAATTTACCGAACTTTGTGATAAGCCATCGTCAACAGAGTAATGTTCAAATTTCACGGAGGGTCGGTTATGATTTTGTCCGTTTATTAAAGAAGCAGACAACACACACATTATCAGTATAATAAATAAGCCAACCTTCATGCTCGGTTTATGTCAATTACATCATGCTAAAATACAGAAAGTTTTTCAACATTTAATGTGTTTTTATTAAAAGATGTAAAATTTTGTATGGTAGGGTTAAACAAGTTGACTTCATGTTTCATTTTGTATAAAGTAAAATCTATTGCCTTTTACCAGCTTTTTGTATTTCAACGATGGAGAAGAAATAAAGGGTAATGGGCTATATTTTGACCATTGTTTATCTACTTTTTTTATAATATTATCGGGACTTATAGTTGGGTTTGGAATAGGTTTGCCAGCTCTGTGTTTTATTCTGCCATCGAATAGAAGTACTGTGCAGTTCTCTTTTCTCAAAATGCTTATATCCTGTGAAGGATCGAAATGTGCTAGAAAATGCCAGATGGCATCATGTATGGTTAATGTTTCTAATCGTTTATCGAATAAAAAAAGACGAATTTCCCTTTTTATGCCATAATTGTTTAATTGTTCAGCGAGTTGATCTGAGGCAATGTGTTTTTCAGAATCTATGAAAGCATAATAAACAGAATATTGGCTAAGTTCTGTTCTGATTTCAGATAGAAGTACATTCGATAAGAGTTTTGTGATGTTTTCTATTTTTTCTGATGGTTTTATCTGGTCTGTCAGATGTGTTGCATCGAACATGATCTTTCCGCCTTCAAATGACTTGGATGTTGCATGTTCCAGAGCATCTAGTGGTCCATAAGAAAGCAACATTCGCTGATACCAGTCTGGTGTAGCAAATATTTTTTCATACAGTTGGTCATTCAGTGGTTCGTCTGTAATAATTAATACTTTGTTGAGCATCATTTGTCCTATTCCCCATAAGGCATGGGCAATTTTATGGGCATGTTTCGGATAACGTGGTTTTATCTGGACAAGTACAAGGTTATGGGCAACTCCATAATCGGGCATTTGCATATCCACTATTTCTGGTAGAATTGCATGCGACAAGAATTGTAGA
>FWPV01010775.1_pt1 | contig 14819 bp, 14 predicted proteins | sample 2228371 | NCBI WGS metagenome assembly FWPV01 (sample SAMEA103939776, study PRJEB20133) | metagenome
AAAAAAAAAAAAAGATTAAAAAAAATAAAAGGAAAAATTTATTTGTAAAAATTTTTATCAAAAAAGAAAAAAATTTAAAAAGGGCAGAAATTACGGGGCTTGATTCTTTTATAAGATTTGAAAGAAGGTAAAATAAATTTTCTCCTTTAAAATAATCCCCTTCAGGATCCCTTAAAAGTTTTAAAATATTCCTTTGATAAAAAATTATAAAATTATACATATTCTTCAATTTTCCTTTGAAGAATCTTTTCCAATTATACTTTCAAGTTTCTTCATAAAGCCAAAATCTTTACGATAATAAAAACTTCTAAAGGGGCAAGAATTAAAACCTTTATTTGTGAGAAGACATCCCTTTGAAAGGGTGTCATCTTTAAAATTGTTTTTGAAATCCTTTCCTAATAATATCAATTTTCTCATTTGATTTCTATAATTTAAAAAATTATCAGAATGCCAAATATCTTTTATGTAAATCTTATAAATTGAGCCCATAAGGATGTGTTGGCGAACACAATAGATTGGAATATTTCCATCTGACCTTATAGTTAAAGCATACCAAGGACGTAAGCAGGGGTCAAGCCCCTTATCTAAATAAAATCTTTCAAGAACTCTCTTTTTCATATTTCTTCTATGTTCAAGCTTTTCTTTTAATGAAAATTCCATATTTTTAAATAAAAAGTCCAAAATTTTTTTGCATAACTTTTAGAACTCCTTTCATCTCCTATTTCTCTTTCAATTTTTAAAATTCCTTCACAAATATCTTGTTCAAAACTATAAATACCCAAAATTCTTCTATATTCATCAACCTTTAAAATTTCTTTAAATTGTCTTAGCATCTCCTCAGTTTCTTCCTTTTTCATTTTTAATTTATCATCTAAGAAAGATAAGCCATTGAAAATTATTGCATCTGCTTTTAAATCCTTTGCTAAATTAAACATATTTATTATTGTATTGTAGTTTTTTTTATAAACGAGAAACTGTATAATTAATTTTGGGAAACCTTTTTTCCCTCTTTCTTCAACTAAAGCTTTAATATTTTCCAAAATATGATAAAAAGTTTTTGAGCCCACTTGCATCATTTTCTTATATGTTCCTTCAGTTCCACAATTTAAACTAACAATTACTTGTTGACAATTTAAATTTATTAAAATATTTCTTACAATTTTACTTAAGCCCACCCCATTTGTTGTTACATTAAAAAGTTGAATACCAGTTTCTCCAAGTATTTCAAGCATTTTTTCCTTTTCCCTATGGGCTAAAGGTTCACCCCCTCCTGATAAGAGGATTGTCTTAACATCTAATTCTTTCATTTGTTTTGCTATAGATGAAATTGTACTAATGTCAAGTTCATTTTTTTCCCTTCTCCATCTTGTGGAACAAAAAAAGCAACGAGTAGTACATCTGTCAGTGGGATGGATCTCTATATGAAAAGGTCCCCTTATATAAACACCTTCTAAAATTGCCTTTAAAATTTCTTCCTTATCTTTCTCATTTAAGAGATTCCATCCTATATCATTGATTCTATCTAACATACCTTTTTTTTATATCAAAATCTTCTAAAGATTTATTTATTTTAGGAAAATATTTGGGCATTAGTTTAAATTGCTTTTTTTATAGCATTATCAAGATCCATTATGATATCCTCTGGATCTTCCAACCCAATGGAAATCCTAATTAAAGTATCTGTAAGTCCAATTTTTTCTCTAATTTCCTTTGGAACTTCAGTATGGGTCATAGAAGCAGGATGGGTTATCATTGTCTCTGTTCCCCCTAGGGACTCTGCTAAAAGGCATAATTTTAAATTATTCATAAATTTAACTGCTTTGTTAAAGTCACCTTTTAATTGAAAAGTTATGATTCCAGAAAAGTCCTTCATTTGTTTTTTTGCAACTTTGTGTTGAGGATGGGAAGAAAGTCCGGGATACAAGACCTTTGAAACCTTGGGATTTGATTCCAAATATTTTGCCACTATTTTTGCATTTTGACAATGTTTTTCCATTCTTATATGCAAGGTTTTTAAACCAAGAATTGTCAAAAAACAATCAAAGGGTGAAGGAACTGCACCAATTGCCTTTTGATAAAATTTTAATCTTTCATAAAATTTTTCATTATTTGTAATTACAGCTCCTCCAATTATTTGATTATGCCCTGATAGATATTTTGTGGTGCTTTGTATTACTAAATCAGCACCAAAATTTAAGGGTTTTAAAAGATAAGGGGTTGCAAAAGTGGAATCCACTGCATAAATTAAATTATATTTTTTTGCAATTTTATTTAAATTTTCCAAATCAGAGATGCATAAGTTTGGATTTGAAGGGGTTTCAACCCAAAGCATTTTTGTATTTTTTTTAACTGCTTTTTCAACTCCTTCTTCCTTTGTAGTATCCACATAAGAGACCTCTAAATTAAAAGGAATAAATAAATTATTCAAAAGTCGGCTTACCCCTCCATACATATCCATTGAAGCAATAATATGATCTTTGGGTTTCAATAATCTAAAGCAAGCATCACAAGCAGAAAGCCCTGAAGAAAAGGCAACTGCATATTTTCCATCTTCAATTAAGGCAAGGTGTTCTTCTAAGATTTGTCTTGTGGGATTTGACGCCCTCGTATAATCAAAACCCTTATTTTTTCCTATTTCTTCTAAGACATAAGTAGTTGTTTGATAAATTGGTGGCTCAATTGCACCTGTTAAAACATCTCCTTTAAATTTTCCTCTTATAATTTTTGTCTCTTCCTTCATAAAAACTCCAAAAAAGATTTTAGAAATAATTATACTATAAAAATCTATTTGGAATTTAAGAGTTTTAAGATTTCTTTGTTGCCTTTCTCTATTGCTATGTCCAGGGCACTTTTTCCATATAAATTTTTTTCTTTTTTATTTGCTCCCATCATTAGGAGAAAATCTACTATTTCATAATAGTTTTTTTCAACAGCTATCATTAAGGCATCCCATCCATCATCCCTCTTAGAGTTTATATCTGCCCCTTTATTTACTAAGTACTTTACCAAATCAATATTTCCCCCTTGAACTGCAAACATTAAAGCATTTATTCCCAAGGTTTTTTTAGAGTTTATATCTGCCCCAGCTTCTACTAAGATTTTACAGATATCTAAATGTGCCCTGTTTGCTGCAAACATTAAAGCAGTCCAACCATCATTATCCTTTGCATTTACATCTGCCTTATTTGAAATTAGAAATTTGCAAAGTTCTAAAAATCCTCCTTGAGCAGCAATCATTAGAGGTGTAAGCCCTGCCTTTGTTCTGGAGTTTATATCTATGCCTCTATTTATTAATATTTCATAGGTTTTTTTATGGTTAAATATGGCAGCAGTGTGAAGAGCGTTCCATCCATGTTTATTTTGAGCATTTATATCAGCCCCATTATCCAAAAGCAATTCAACTAATTTGTAAAAATTGTTAAAGGATGCCCTCAAAAGGGCAGTATTCCCATCTTTATCTTTTTCATTTACATTTGCACCTTTTTTTATCAATAATTTAGAAATTTCAAGGTGTCCCAAAAAAGAAGCTTTCATAAGGGGTGTTTGTTTATCGCCATCCTTTATATTTACATCTATTCCATTTTCTAAATAGTAATTTACTTTGTCCATATCTCCCTTTTCTAGGGCTTGAAAAAATTGTTTTTCCATATCAGAAAAACTAATACCGTAAGATAAAAATGAAATTATAAAGATTAAAATTTTCTTAAAATTAAACATAAACTACCTCACCCTTAAAGTACAAGAAAATTTTTAAAATTATATTAAGCTTTTGTTAAGGGAAAATTAATTGAAAGTTTTGATATAATATGTCTATGACAATTCCATACATTTTTTTAGCAGTTATTTTGTCCTCTCTTTTTCTCTTTTATTTAATTAAAAGATGGCAGAAAAGTAAAATTTCAAAATTTCTTCCCTTATTTTATAATGGTGAAATTAAAAGTAACTATGTTTTTTATCCTAAAATAAAAGGGCTTTATAATAGTATCCCCTGTGAAGTAAATTTTTACCCTGCCAGTAAGACAACTCCCCCTCAGATGAAAATTTTATTTGACTATAATGAAAATGAAAGGTGGAAAATTTATAAAAAAAATTCTAATGTCTTGGATCTTTCCCTTTTGCCTAAGATAAAGACGGGAGATTTTGAATTGGATCATAACTTCATTATTAGGTCCAAAGAAGAAGGGGCTTTTCAGCCAATAATAAATACTCCAAAAAAAAGAAAGGCAATTTTTAACTTATTTGAAAAAAAGGGGTCTATATTATTAGAGGCAAAAAAAGGGAAATTAATTTTTAGGATAAATTTTGATGGGCTTTCTAATTTAACTTATGAAGAATTAATGGATATATTAGATAATTTAATTAATTTTTGTCTTTAAAATTTCTTCGTACCTTTTAAAAATTTTACTCAGGTAATCTTTAACTTCCTTGTAATCGGGAACTTTTCCAAATTTCTTCACACAATTTTCCCCACAAATATAACCAGATAAGACAAGTTCTAAATTTTCATCAAACAATTCATCTAAATATTTTAAATATTTGACAGCACCTTCAATATTTTCTTTTGGATCAAATGTATTTTTTACGCCAAATCTTTTTGCTGTTGAAGGCATAAGTTGCATAAGCCCCTTTGCACCTTTTTTTGAAATGGCATAGGGATTTCCTCCCGATTCTACATCCATAATGCAATACAAAAGCAAAGGATTTACATCATATTCCTTTGAAAGTTTTGCCAAAATTTCTCCGTAGGGTACTTCAATTTGAGGAAAATCCTTATAGGGTTTTAAAGAAAGTAAAGGAAAGGGGTTTTTTATTTCTTCTTTTGAAATTTCATCTTCAATTATTGCTTCAACTCTTTCTTCAGGAATTTTTATTTTTCCCCCATCTTTTAAATAAAAGATATATTGCTTTTCAATTTTTTCATAATTTTCAATCTTGAGGAAATTTCCACCATTTAAAATAGCAAGATATGATAAGATTTGAAGAAAAAAAAGGGTCTTAAAGGCGAAGATAAACCCCCACATAAAAGGATGATAAACTTAAATCAATATCAAAATCCTTTTCTTCCATTTCCAATTTTAATTTTTTTAAACCCATAAACAAACCCATATTTAAAGTTATATCCAAACCCGTTTCTAATTTTGCAGAAAGGGCTTCTATATCTTTCCATTGGGTTGTGGTAAGGGATATATCTACATATGCCTTTGTCCTGGGAGTAATTATTGTAGTTCCAATTCCTAAATAGGGTGTTTCTTCATCTTTTTTTACAGAGACCTCTTCCATTGCTGTTTTTGTTTTTACAAGATCTAAGCCAATTATAAAACCAGATTTAAATAAGGGAGAATTAAAAAGGGGATACCAATATTCAAATTCCTTTATCTCTAATTTAAAATAGGTATTAACTTCTTGTCCCTCCTCAAAGAGGGTACCGTAAAAGTTTATGTCCTCATTAAGGATTATCTTTTCTTCCTTTGATGTACTAAAATAATCTATAGAAAATCTATGTTTTTGTCCCCTATACAAAATACCAAAAGTATCTGAACTTTTTTTATCCAATCCTAAATCCTTTCCAATTTCAATTAAATTTGGAAAAGTTAATTTAGTATTGGACATATCATTTTTCCATTTTCCATATCTTATATAAAGGGATGGCTCCTGGGAAAAGACCAGGGAATAGGAAAAGATAAAAGTTAAAATGAGAAATATTTTCATCCTTTTTTCTCCTTTTTTTCTAATTCTTCTAAAATTCTTTTTGCTCTTTCATTATCTTTATTTATTTCAATAACTTTTTGAACACATGCCTTTGCTTTTTGCACCATACCCCTTGATAGATAAATAGTTGAAAGAACAAGCCAACCTTCTTCTAATTCTGGATTATTTTCCAAGTGGGCAATCAGTCTATCTGAAGCTCTTTTTATCCAGTTGGGATTTTTGGTTTCAAGGTTTACAAGGGAAAGTAAGATTTCTGAGTTTTCCGGATCAAATCTGTATGCCTCTTCTAAGAGTTTTAAAGCAGAATGGTAGTCCTCTGCTTCCATATATTCCTTTGCTTTTTCAAAGTTTTTTTGGGCAATGTCCTTTTGTAGCATTTTCCTTTGGACAACTTCCTTTGAAATGTGTTTTTCTCCTTTATAAATTAAATCGTAATTTGCTCTTGAGTGGGGGTTTGAAAGGATTTGGTATGCCTTGAGTAAGGAGGAAGAAATTTCTAACATATCTTCCCTTAAGTCCTTTAAACCTTCTTGAAAACTGTTATCTGGGTGAACTATCCTCATATATTCCAAATATCTCTGATAAATATCTTGAATGGTTGCACCAGGGGATAAATTAAATATTTTGTAATAGTCATCATCTTTAATTTTTTCTTTTAAACTCTTTATAAAATCTCTTTTTTGTCTAATTTTTTCAGGCAAGGACCCTTCATATTCCTCTTTTGCTTCTATGGCAATGTTTAACAAAGAAGTAGATATTCTTTCTGCTTCCATTTGTCTTTCTAAGGCTTCTTCTCTATTTAATGCCTCCAGAACACTGGAAATTAAAAGGGCAAAGGTGAGGCGAAGAACCTTTATGCGAATATTAGAACAAATGCTTAAAAGTTCTTGTAAAGAAATGACTCCTTTAATCCTGCTTAAAATAAAAAATTCTTCTGGCTCTAAGGATAAGTTTTGTAAAAGGTTTATGGGATTTGGCGAAAAGCATAAAAAATGTTTGTCTTCTCCAAAGAATTTTCTTAAGGTGCTTTCATCATTTAAGAAACGAGATGCCTTTAAGATTAAATTTGCAAAGGAGATGTCTATAAACCTTTTATCCTTTTCAAAAAATTTTTCATTAAATATAAAGGCACCATCTTCCCAAAAAAGGATCTTTGTTAAGAGATATGCTTGATAATTTTTTAAATTTTCTTCCAAAGTATTTTTGTCTATAACATTCATAGAAACTAAAAATTCACCAAAAAGTTGACCTTCATTATAAAAATTTATGACTTCTTTAAGTTTTTCTTCATTTATTATATTTTCTTTTACAAGAAATAATCCCAATCTTTCTGTGGAATGGAAGGAAGAAATATGGGCTATGTTTCCTTCCTTAAAATAAATTATCCTTTGTTCATTTCCCTTTTTCAATACTAGTTCACCACTTCTTAAATCTTGATGAATTTCCTTTAAAACAAAGGGTATGGGCTTTAAAGCAACAGAACCTAACATAAATATATTATAGCAAAATTTGATTTTTTTTAAAAATATGATATTTTAAAAATATGGAAAAAATTTCTAAGAAAGCCACATCTATTTCTTCTTTTCCAAATTGGCAATTGCAAAGGGAAGCAAACACCTTAATTGAAAGGGGTTTGGATATAATAAATATGGGGGCAGAAGAACCCGATTTTTCAACTCCCCTTCCCATAATAAAGGCATTAAGAAAGGCAATAGAAGAGGGTTTTACAAATTATGCACCTCCAGGAGGAATTTTTGAATTAAAGGAAGCAATTTCAAAATTTTATCAAAAGTATGAAGGTGTTCAAATAGTTCCAGAAGAATTAATAATTACAAATGGTGCTTCCCAAGCCCTTTGGCTGGCCCTTTTGTCAATTTTGGATTTGGATGAAGATATTTTAATTCCAGTGCCTTATTGGAGTTCATATCCAGAAATGGTTCGCTTGGCTGGTGGCAATCCAATTTTTATTCCCTATAAAGAAAATTTTTATATAAACTTAGAAGAAATTAAGAAAAATTGGACAAAGAAGACAAAAGCCCTTTTAATTTCTTCACCTATAAACCCTTCTGGAAACATAATAAAAAAAGAGGACTTGGAAGAAATGGTAAATTTGTGTAAGGAGCAAAATGCCTATTTAATTGTAGATGAATCCTTTAAGGCATATGTTTATCCTCCAGCAAAATTTCATAGTGTTTCTAAGTTTTTTGAAAATTTTAAAGAAAATATCTTTTTAGCTGGTTCCTTTTCAAAGACTTATGCAATGGCTGGTTGGAGAATTGGTTATGGTATTGGTTCTCAAAAACTTATCGATACAATGGTTTCAATTCAATCTTCCACTTCAACGGGACCTCCTACCTTTTGTCAAGTAGCTGCAATAGAAGCCCTCTCTTTTCCTCCAAGGTTTTATCAAAAATTAAAGGAAGAATTTGCAACCAGAAAAGCCCTTGCCTTGGAGCTTTGTTCTAAGGTTTTTGATGTTCAAACTTTGGATCCCGAATCAACTTTTTACATCCTGCCATCAATTAAAAAATTTGTTCAAAAGGGAGCCATAAAAGATAGTTCTTCTTTGTCTGGATACCTTTTAAGGGAAGGACTAACTTATGTAGTTCCTTCTATATGTTTTGGTTTGGAAAACCATATAAGGATTTCCTTTGCCTTGCCCCAATCAAAGATTAAGGAGGGTTTCAGACGAATAAATCAAGCCCTAAGCTTATTGATTTAAAATCAACAACTTGGTGTGAAATTTCAAAGGAAAATCTTTTTAATAATATAAAGATTTTGAAAGATTTACTCCATAAAGATACAAAATTCTTAGCTGTAATAAAGGCAAATGCCTATGGACATGGTCTTTTGCAAATAGCAAAACTTTTAGAACCCTATGTGGATTTTTTTGGTGTCCATTCTGCACAAGAGGCATATACCCTATTAAAATCTGGAATAGATTGTCAAATCTTAATTTTAGGACCTGTTTTTTCTCACCAACTTCCCATTTTAAATCCTGCAAGGGTTCATTTGACTTGTTCTACGCTACATTTAATTGAAGCCCTTCATAATAATGGTTTTTCTTTTCCCCTACATTTAAAAGTTGAAACAGGAACCTATAGACAAGGTTTTGTTTTAGAGGACTTGGAAAAAGCATTGAAAAAAATTAAGGAATATGGACTTCCTTTGGTTGGATTATCTACACATTTTGCAAATATTGAAGATACCTTAGATCATTCTTATGCAAAGGAGCAGTTAAGGAAATATAAGGAAATAAAAAATCTTGTAGAAAAGAAAATTGGAAAGTTGCAATTTTATCACACTGCTTGTTCTGCTGCTGTTCTTTTATTTCCAGAAACCCATTTTTCCTTAGTGAGATCTGGAATAAGTATTTATGGATACTGGCCTTCAAGGGAGACAAAACTTTCTTGGCAGTACAAGTTTGGAGAAGATGGCCCTCAATTAAAGCCCGTTTTAAGTTGGAAGACCCTTTTAAGTGAAATAAAATGGGTGAAGAAAGGGGAATACATTGGTTATGGATGTACTTATAAGACAACAAGGAAAACAAAGTTAGGTGTTTTACCAATTGGTTATTACGATGGATATGATAGGAAACTTTCTAATAAAGGAATTGTTTTAATAAAAGGTCAAAGAGCCCCTGTCTTAGGTAGGGTTTGTATGAATTTGCTTATGGTGGACTTAACAGATATTGAAGATGTTTCTGTAGGTGATGTTGTTTATCTCATAGGAGAAGAAGGTGAAGAAAAAGTGACAGCTGATACCTTAGCTGATCTTGCTCAAACAATAAACTATGAAATTTTATCTCGGATTTCCATAAGCGTTCCAAGGATAGTAATTTAAAAAAGGAATTAAATTGTAAACTTTTTGGTTTTATAAGTCGTATTATTTTTATAATTTAGGAGGTATTATGCCTAAGAAAATAATTGTATTATTTTTAATTTTTTTTATAATGTTTTCTTGCTCAAAGTTTAAAAAAAAGAAAGGAAACTTTGGAAATTTTGTTCCTGTAAAGAAAGCAAACCTACCTGCTGAAGTTATAGCAACGGGTACAATTGTTCCAAAGGTGGGTGCTTATGTAAAAGTAGGTCCTCGGATATCTGGAAAATTGGAAAAATTATATGTAAAAGTGGGTGATTATGTTAAAAAAGGACAAATTTTGGCAATAGTTGAGCATAAGGATTTAAAAGCAAATGTTGGAAGGATGGAGGCATCTTTAAAGGAAGCAGAAGCAAACCTCTCTTGGTCAAAGGCAAATTATGAAAGAATTTTAAAATTATACAATGAAGGAATTTCCACTTCCGATGAACTGGATCTTGCAAAAAAGAGTTTAGATTTGGCAGAAGCACAAGTAGAATCAGCAAAATCCCAATTAGAATATTCAAAAATACAGCTTTCCTATGCAACAATTACTGCCCCAATTTCTGGAATTATAGGTACAGTTTCAACTCAGGAAGGAGAAACAGTTTCTGCAAGTTTATCTGCTCCTACTTTTGTTACAATTTTGGATTTGGATAGTTTGGAAGTAAATGCTTATGTGGATGAAGTTGACATAGGAAAAATTAAGATAGGACAAAGGGCATCTTTTACCGTAGATGCTTATCCTGAAAAGATTTTTCAAGCAAAAGTAAAGGCAATTTATCCCGATGCTGAAATAAAAGATAATGTGGTTTATTATATAGTAATCCTTGAAATTGAAAAAAACTTTGATGAAATTTTAAGGGCTCAAATGACTGCTTCTGTTACAATCCACTTAGAAGAACTTCAGGATGTCCTTACAATTCCTTCAAAAGCAGTAAAAAAGGAAAATGGTCAAGCTTTTGTTATGATAAAAGATGGGGAAAAAATTATAAAAAGACAAATCACTACGGGCAGAGAAGCAGGGGATTTGGTGGAGGTTACAAGTGGACTTTCACAAGGTGATTTGGTTTTGGTATCCCAACAAAGGGGAGGGGAACAAGGGCTGTGATAGAACTAATTGGAATTAAAAAGACATATTATACTGAAGGAAGGGAAACCCCTGTTTTGCATGGAATTGATATTAAAATTGAAGAAGGGGAATTTGTTGCAATTATGGCACCATCAGGGACAGGTAAAACAACCCTTTTGAATATAATTGGGACACTTGATAAACCAACAGAAGGAAAGTATTTATTTAAAGGAAAGGATTTAACTGAATTAAATGACGATGAATTATCAAATTTAAGAAACAAATCTATTGGATTTGTCTTTCAATTATTTAATTTATTAAACAGAATAAGCGTATTGGACAATGTTTTATTACCCCTTTTATATTCAAATCCTTATCCAAAAAATGCAAAAGAAAGGGCACAGGAATTACTAAATTTAGTAGGTCTTTCTGAAAGAATTCATTATAAACCAAATGCTCTATCAGGAGGACAGCAGCAAAGGGTTGCAATTGCAAGGGCACTCATAAATGAACCGGATTTGCTCCTTGCAGATGAACCAACAGGAAATCTTGATTCAAAGTCCTCGGAGGAAGTTTTGGAAATTTTTAAAAAAATACACAAAAAAGGAAAAACGATAGTTGTAGTAACCCATGAAAAAGATGTTGCAAATATAGCAAAGAGAATTATTACTTTAAAGGATGGAAAAGTTTTAAGTGATGAAAAGGTGAGATGAAAAGGATAAAATTTTTTAGAATTTTAATAAGTTCCATAAAAGCCCTTTTAAATCAAAAAACAAAAACAATTTTGATGATGCTTGGAACTGCAATTGGGATAATGCTTTTATCTGGAGTTATGGGTTTATCAAGGGGTGTAGAAAAGAGGATAGAAGATGTGATGAAGACCTTTGGTCCAAGAAGTGGTGTTATTTTTTCAGGGGGTGGTAGGATGCAAACAGCAGGGGGAAGGGGAGCAGTTGAAGTAAGATTGAAATTAAAGGACTTGGAAACCTTAAGAGAAAAGTTAAGCGATAAAGCAATTTTTTCAGGGGCTATAAGAAGAGATGATATTCAAATAAAATATGAAGATCAAACAGTTGACACTTCAATTTATGCAGTAGACCCCGATTTTTCTCTTGCGGCTGAATGGTATTTAGAAGAAGGTGAGCCACTCAACTTAACTGATGAAAAGATATTTTCAAGGTTTTGTCTCCTTGGAACAACAGTTAAAAAAAATCTTTTCTTTGATGAAGATCCAATTGGGAAAAAAATACTTATAAATAGAGTGCCCTTTAAAGTAAAGGGAATTTTACAATCAAAGGGGACAAGCCCCGCAGGGTTTGATATGGATGATTGTGTATGGATCCCTCTTGCAACTGGAATGAAAAGGGTTTTTCATATGGACAATATTAGAATTATAAGATTTAAAGTGAGGGAAGGGTATCAAATAGAAGAAGTTAAAAATGAAATAACTGAGATTTTAAGAAAACTCCATAGAATAAAGGAAGGAGAAGAAGATGACTTCAGAATTAGAACTCCTGATTTTATTGCCCAGCGAATAAAAGATATGACAAAAACTGCAAAGATAGTTGGCTTTTCTCTTTCAATTGTAGCATTGATAGTTGGGGGAATTGTTTTAATGAATATATTATTATTATCAGTTAGTGAGAGGGTTCCAGAAATTGGTTTGAAAAGGGCAATTGGTGCAAGACAAAAAGATATATTTTTGGAGTTTTTATTTGAATCCATCACTGTTTCAATTTTTGGGATGCTTTTGGGCTTGGCTCTTGGTTTAATACCTGTTTATTTGCTCCCAAAATTTATGCCCGATATACCAATGGCTTACTCTTTTAAATCCTTTATCTTTGGATTTATTTTTGCCTTTATTGTGGGATTGATTTTTGGAGTTCAGCCCGCCAGAAGGGCATCAAAACTTACACCAATTGAGGCATTGAGTTGAATTTTAGAAAGGTAGCAAAAGTTTCACTTCAAGTTCTTTTAGGGCATCCTTTAAGAACTTTCCTTTCTTGTCTTGCAGTTTCAATAGGTGTCTCAGCAGTTGTAATGATGGTTGGTTCAGGAAAAGCAGCACAGGCAGAGACAATGAAAAAAATTAAAAATATGGGAACTGATTTGATTACAATTGAAGCAGGTAGATTCAAATCAATTGGTGGCAGAGCAAGACAAGTTTCAAGGTTTACAACCCTTTCAATAAGGGATGTGAGGGATTTGAAATTAAAAATTTTAAATATAGAAAATGTAGCTGGAACTTATGATAGAAGAGCAACTGCTGTCTTTGAAAACACAAGAACCCCAACAATTATACTTGGAGTAGAAGCCAATGCCTTTTCAATTTGGAGATTGTCTGCCAAAAGGGGAAAGTTATATGAAGAAATTGATGAAAGAAAAATTTCAAGGGTTTGTGTTTTAGGTCCAACGGTACATAAAAACTTATTTGAAAATATAGATCCCATTGGTAAAATAATTAAAATAAACAATATGCCTTTTAAAGTAATTGGAATTGCCTCTGAGAGGGGACAAGATATTTCAGGAAATGATCAAGATGATGTAATTTATGTTCCCTTACAAAGTGCTATGAAAAGGATATTTTTTTCAACTTACTTAGATTCTATTTTAATACAATTGAAGGATTTTTCTTTAAAAGAAGAGACAAAAGAAGAAATTAGGACAGTTTTAAGAAAAAATCATAAATTAAGAGAAGGAAAAGATGATGATTTTACAATAAGGGATCAGGAAGAACTCCTCAAAGCAGAGCTTCAAACAGCCCGGGCATTCACATATCTTGTAGGAGTTGTGGCTGGAATGTCAATGCTTACTGGAGGAATTGGTATTTTTTCTGTAATGATGATCTCCTTAAGAGAAAGAAAAAGAGAAGTGGGTTTGAGAAGGGCTTTGGGAGCAAAACATAGAGATATTTTAATTCAATTTTTGCTTGAAGCAACAATCCTTGCAACAATTGGTGGGATTTTTGGAGTGATTTTAGGAATTTTTGGAACTTATCTAATTTGCCATTTTTCAAAATGGGAAATAATAATTCCCTATACAACAGCAATTTGGGCATACTTTCTGGCATTTGCAACAGGAATCATTTTTGGAATTTATCCAGCTAGAAGAGCATCGAAACTTACCCCCATTGAAGCAATGCGTGCAGTTGTATAAAGGGTGCTTTATTAGCCCTTAACATTCAGCATTTAGCATTTTGGGTTTTTAAAACCTTAATGCTATCTACTATTTTTTACATTTTGGACTTTTAGACCCCTTATGCAATCTATGGAATGCTGAATTCTAATCTGATAACTCTTCAAAATACTCAAAAACATCAATTTTATCAAGATAGGCGCCATCAAAACCTGAATTAATTATTTTTTTTATATAAGAATTTTCATTTCCAAAAATTATGCTTTGCCATTTATAGAGCCAATACATTACAACATAATTTCCTTCCCAATCAGGATTTTCTTCTACAATCCAGTAAGGTAGAAAATCATTCCATTCCTCCTTCCAATAATATCTGTAGTCCTCTGCTTCCCCAATGCTTATATAGGAAAGTACAAGGCGAGTTCCTCCATTTTTTTTTATCTTTAATTTTTTAACTTCTTCAAAGGATAATTGCTCTTCTTCAAAAAATAAATCTATTATTAAAATATCATAATTGGTCTCTCTCAATTTATTTAAAAATTCCTCTTTGTTTGAAAATTTATTTGGATTTATTAAATATAAAAAATTTTTTGCATCATTTATTAAAATTATATTTTCTTCATTTTCATTGTAAGGTTTTTCGGGATATTTTGGAATTTCCTCTAATTCCCTACTACTTGCTGCAAAGGAGATATAACCTTTTTTTGAATTTTGAAGGTATGAGTCATCTACAAAACTTTTTGTAAAACAATAATCCGTTACTAAAATTTTTTTATTTTTTAATTTTGCAATGTCAAGAAACTGGATCATATAATTTCTCTCTTCTTCAGGGGTTGGAATATCATCTCCTTTATATCCATAAAATAAATCCTCCCTTCCAATTCCATCAATTGCCTTTAAATAATTTTCTTCTATTTTCCCTTCTAACTCTCCATTTTCCGTTATAATTTCACATCCATTTTGGGGTATTATTATAAAATTTGGATTGTATTTTTTTGCATAATTTGAAATATTTTGGACAAAATTTCTCATCTTTTGCTTAGAT
>FWPV01004099.1_pt1 | contig 14815 bp, 11 predicted proteins | sample 2228371 | NCBI WGS metagenome assembly FWPV01 (sample SAMEA103939776, study PRJEB20133) | metagenome
TCGCGCAAGCCCCTCAGCACCTCCGCCGCGCAGTATCCGCCTCCGGACGCCAGCCTGAGGTCGAGCGCGCTCGCCTCGCCCCCTCCCTCCAGGGGACGGTTCATGAGCTCGATGAGATGGGATACCGCCTTGCCGATGTGGTTTACGCAGCGCGTGAACACCTTGCCGGTGAAGAGGTAGTCCATGAAGCTGAGCAGCTCGTTGAGGTCCAGGCCGCTGCGCTCCCTGCAGAGGGTGCTGCCGAAGCTCTCCTCGAACCAGGCCGTGTACTCCCGCAGGCGCCCGTATAGTGCTTCCCCTTTGCCCGCCTCGCCCTCCAGGATGTCCGCGAGGTGGGCGAGGACCACGGCCATACACCCTCCCGAGACCACGCCGCAGGTGGAGCCCTCACTTGCTCCGCCGCCCTCGAGCGGGCACCCCGCCCGCACCGCCGTCCTCTCGCTCACTCCCAGGTACCCTGCCAGGGTACTGTAGGTCGCCTGCATTCAGTTCAGGTAGGTGAGGATGCGCAGGCGTGCGAAGGCCGCTACACCACGGTTGACCATCTCATCCATGACCGACCCCCTTAACTCGCCTCCCGGACAGGAGAAGCCAGGGTTATTATAACCCGCTCCTGATGCCACGGATGATTTTGAAGGAGAATTGCGGTGGCGGGGGCAGGACGATCTCGAGCCCCTCGAAGCCGGCCTCCTGCAGGGGTCCGATCCAGTCGTGCACGGTGGCCACGTATTCGTTCTTCTCCTCAAGGTGAAGCGACAGCTGCTGGCAGAGGAATACGGTCATCTCCGGCGCGCCAATATCCAGGCAGTGGAGGGCGTAGGCGGCGATCTCCTCTATCACCTCCCTCATCCGCGCCGGGTCGTCGCGTTCGCCCGCAACGTCCCAGAAAAGGTCCGAGTAGACCAGGCGACCGCCCGGCCTGGTCACCCGCGCCAGCTCCGAGGCGCACTGGTACCTCTGCGGGGGCGGCACGTGGTGCAGGGCCAGGTTGGATACCACGCAGTCGAAAAAGCCGTCGGGATAGGGTATCCCGATCCCCTCGCCCCCCCTTATCTCCACCATGGGATCAGCCCGGAAGCGGTCCTCGGCCAGGCGGACCATGTTGCTGGAGGGGTCCACGCCGCATACCCTCGCTCCGGGGCACCTCTCGCGCAGGATGGCGGTCACGTTGCCGGTGCCGCAACCGATGTCCAGGACGACCTCACCCGTCTGCAGGGCGGCGCTTTCCGCAATGGTTTCCAGGACCTTCCAGTAAGGTCTGTCGTTGCGGAAGATGCGGTTGTAGTCCTCCGCCACCTCCTCCCATCTCGAGGGGCCCATTCCTCCTCCTTTCTAGGCGAGACCGTGCGGCGGGAAACTCTTGAGCGGGGAACCCCCGGCCCTTCCCGCCGAACGGACAGACGATATCGGGGACGGCACGATCATATCACCGCCGCGGGGAGGAGGGCCGAAAAAACGGCCGTTCTCCGATAAGCGCGGGCCGCACGCGGTCATGAAAGTGGCTCCGCCCTCCATCATCTCCGGTCAGCCGGCGATCCCGGAGGATGCCTTTCTCCAGGGCAGCCGCAGGCCGTCTCCCGCAAGGAGGGGTCCCGGAAACGCGGTTGCCCCCTCGCGCGGAAGACCATATTATAAGACCCTGTCGTCGAAGGCTGCATCCGCGAAGGAAGCATGCGCGCCGAGGAGGTGCCGGATGGCCGAGGTCGAGCGGGCCACGGAATGGTCGGGCCGGCGGGGCCGGCTGGGGGCTCTGCTGATGGTGAGCCCGGTGCGCAGGCTCGAGGAGGCGCTGCTGGGCCGCAGCAGCGCGCGGCTCCTCGGGCACGTTTTCTCCTATCTCGACCGTGGAGCCACGGTGCTGGACGCCGGATGCGGCTCGGGTTATCTCAGCCTGCCCATCGCCGCCAGGCTGGCGTCCGGCAGAGTGATCTGCGTGGACCTCTCGCGGGAGATGCTGGCGGTGCTCGCCAGGCGGGCGCGCGCGAGGGCGGTGGAGGGCCGCATAGAGACCGTAAGGGCGGCCGTGGACTCCACCGGCCTGGAGAAGGACTCGGTGGACCTCGTGGTCTCCAACAACCTCCTGCATGAACTTCGCGAGCCGGCGACCGCCGTTACGGAGTGGATGCGCCTGCTCAAGCCCGGCGGACGCATCGCCATCTCCGATTACCGCTCCACGCGCCTCACCGGGCTCATCATGAGGCACGGACACGGCGAGGACGCGCACGGCCCCTTCGACACCGCCGGGCTGGCCTCCCTGCTGGAGCGAGCGGGATTCGAGGAGGTACGGGTGATACCCTGCCGCAACAAGCTCCTCGCCCTCGCCGAAAAGCCGTCCTGAAAACGGGGCGATAAGGGCCCCGCTCGCGGCGTCTCCTCCAGCGGCACCGCCCATCGTTAACGGGCAGGGCCGGCCTTCAGCGCTCTCCATGCCCGGTTCGCTGCCCCCGAGGACCGCCCGTGAGCCGCCACGGCGAACGCGCGCCACACGGGGAGGGGATGCCCGCGGCGCTGCCGAGGGCGATAAAAAGCCCGTTGCGCATCCCGCGGGGGATGCCCTCGTCGTCCGGCAGCAGGAATAGGCGCCGGGAACCCGGCGCCCTGCCCGCCGCCGCGGCCCCGCAGCGCCGCGGCCACGCCCGCCCCGGCGGCAAGGACGATGTGATGTCTCATAGTATGATATAAAGGGGCGCGGGCCATGCCGCGCCCCCGTCTCTTTCCGGCCTTCTTCTAATCCACGCCGAAGATGGCGATGGAGCAGACGTTGTTGTTGGGCACCCCGCCCAGGTTGTGGGTGAGCCCGAACTTGGGGTCCTTCACCGCGCGGTCCTCCGGCCAGCGGCCCAGGAGCTGGTTGTACATCTCGAAGATCATGCGGATCCCCGAGGCCCCGATGGGGTGGCCGAAGCACTTCAGGCCTCCGTCGGGCTGGCACGGTATCTGGCCGTCGAGATCGAAGAAGCCGTTGAGGATGTCGTCCGGCGCGCCGCCGTCGGGTGATATCCACAGGTCCTCCATGGTGCAGAGCTCGGTGATGGAGAAGCAGTCGTGCACCTCCATCATGGAGATCTCCTTGCGGGGATCCTTTATGCCCGCCTCCTCGTAGGCGCGCTTGGACGCCGCGCGGGTGGTGAGGATGCTCGCGCCGTCCCACCTGTCGTAGGCGGCCTCCTCGCCGGAGCTCACCGCGATCTGCAGCGCCTTCACCTTGACCATGGGCTCGTTTGGCTTGAGCTTCTTGAACACCTCAGGGGTGCACACCACGGCCGCGGCCGCGCCGTCCGATACCCCGCAGCAGTCGAAGAGCCCCAGGGGATAGGCCACCATGGGCGCGCCCGCGATCTGTTCCTTGGTGACCGCCTTGCGCAGGTGCGCGCGGGGGTTCTTGGCCCCGTTCTGGTGACTCTTCCAGGACACGTGGGTCATGGCCTCCTTGACCCTCTCCATGGGGATCTTGTGCTTGGCCGCGTAGGCCGTTGCCAGCTGGGCGAACATGCCCGGGGCGGTGGCGTTCGGCCCCACCATGACCATCTCCTGCCCGAAGGCCGGGGAGTCGGGCAGCCCGCCGTAGCCGGTGTCCTTGAGCTTCTCCACCCCGATGGCCAGGGCGATGTCGTAGGCTCCCGAGGCCACGCCGTAGGCGGCGCCGCGGAAGGCCTCCGTGCCCGAGGCACAGAAGTTGTCCAGCCTGGTCACGGGGATGAAGGGCAGGTGCATGGCGTTGGAGGCGTAGGTCCCACCCTTGCCGATGTTGATCTCGTCGATGTGCACGCCCAGCCAGGCCGCCTGCAGGTCCTTCTTCTCGATGCCCGCGTCCTCCAGGGCCTCGGTCAGCGCGTCCACCAAAAGGTCGCCGCCGCTCTTGTCCCAGCGCTCCCCGAACTTGGTGCATCCCATGCCCAGGATGACCACCTTGTCCCTGATGCCCTCGGCCATCTCACTTCACCTCCTCGACCGCGGGTATCGCCTTCCAGAAGTAGTTGGTGATGTCCCGCTTGGGATCGTAGAACTTGATGCGGAAGCTGAAATCCACCGGGTTGCCCACCGCCAGGTCCTCCACCGTGCAGTCGGTGAAGTCGAGCACCGTGCGCCCGCCGCCGTTGAAGGAGACGGTCCCGTACACCGCCGGCGGGTTGAGAGAGGCGGCCAGCATGTCCCCGGTGTAGGAGAAGATGGTGCCTCCCTTGTCGGCGAGGTAGACGGGCTCGAACTGGTCGATGGCGCCGCAGTCCGGGTTCACGCACATGCGCTTTGCCGGCCACTGCTGGGTGCCGCAGGCCTTGCACTTCCCTCCCCACAGGCCGAGGATGGATTTGCGGTCCCTCCATACCAGCGACCAGCGGGTCTCCTTGTCAACCTCGCCCCTCAGACCCAGCTCCGGAGGCGCCATGCCCCTCCACACCAGGTACTTCTGGTAGTTGTCGAGGTCGGCGCGGCGGGCCAGCCAGCGAGAGACGCCACGTCCGTCCTGCATCTTGGCGATGGCCTCGGTGACCTCGAACCACATGGCGTCGCAGCCGCTCCCGAAGGACACCAGTAAGACCTTCTGTCCCGGCTGCGCGGTCTCCAGGGCCGCCGCCAACATGAGCAGGGGATGGGCGGTGCCGGTGTCCCCCACCGTGGCCAGCATGTCGTCCTGTACCTTCGAGGGGTCCTCCCCGAACATGGCATTGATCTTCTTGCGCGCGCCGCCGTAGTAGCAGGGGTAGACGACCTGGTCGAAGTCGGTGGGGCTCAGGCCGTACTTGGCGCACAGACCGTTTACCGCCTCGGGGATGAAGCTCTGGTAGCCCAGGTCGCGGATCCAGCGCTCCTCCCACATGCGGTCGTATTTGGTGTTGGCCCCCCGCAGGTGGTCCACGAAATCGTAGGACACCGAGTAGCAGCCCTTGTACTCGGCGATGACGTCGCTGTCGCCCACCGCCACTGCGCCGCCCCCGTCCCCGAAGACCATCTCCTGGGTGGAGGCCATCTTGCCCAGTCGGCAGTCGGCGGCGCAGACCACCGCCCTGCTCCCGGGGTTCGCCGCCGCGAACTCCAGGGCCGAGAGCAGCGCCGTGGTGCCCGCCTTGAGCGAGGCAGAGAAGTCCGCGGTGCGGATCTGCTCGCCCGCTCCCAGAGCGCCGGCCACGATGTTGGCGTTCTGCCTCTCCCTGTATGGGGCGGTGGTGGAGGCGAAATACACCGCGTCGATGCCGGAGCGGTCGATCCCTCTCAGGCAATCCATGCCCGCCGCCACCGCCATGGTGATGGCGTCCTCGTCGAAATTGGCGACCGCCTTCTCGCCCCTGGCGTTGGTGATGATCACCGGGTTCAACCAACCCATGCTGCCGAAGACGATCATGCGGTTCAGGCGGTAGCGGGGCACGTATCCGCCGAACGAGGTGATACCTACCATGTCCTTTCCTCCCTTCCCTCGAACTTTTCCCGGATAAACCAAGTCTTCCGTCTTGCCTCGGAACCCGTCAGGTAATCTATGGAAATATCCCGACTTCCGGGCTTGCACCTCCCCTGGGGATCAGGCGAAATTGACCTGGTTGAATCCCGGATGCCTTGCCCTGAGAAGCCTGGTTATCTCCCTGCGGTCTTCCTCTCCCTCCACTCTCTCCACGTCCGAGACCCAGAGCCCGTCCCGGTTTCGCCTCGCCTTCAAGGCGGTGACGTATCCCGGCACGTAGATGAATCCCATCCCTCCCCTTCCGCAGCATGATGTCTCGATCGCAGCCATCTGTACCAGATAAAGTATCTGGCGGTCCCTGTATTCTAACACGCCTTCCTCGAGCACCATATAATAGCCGGCGATGCTCCTTATCTCCTCCTCCAGGGGCTGGTGGACATGCTCGGCCATTCCTCACTCCACCCCCGATCCGGAGACCCGGCGAGCGGAGGAGGCCGAGAGACCGCGCGCGGCCTTAACGGGGGCGAATGGCGCCGCGGTATCCGGCCGCGCGGGAGCCCCGTCGGTAAACATGCCCTCCGATACCAGGACGGCGCCCCTCACGCGGACCCTCCCTCTCCGCCGGAGGCGAGACCGGCCTCGGCCAGCTCCGTGCCCCCGTCTCCCTCCGCGTCGCGTACGCCGTAGAAGGCCATCTCAGGGGAAGAGCTGAAATCCCGGCCTCTCCGTGCGTGGTACCTCTCCATCAGCCGCCGGTGCATATCCGCAAGACGGTGATTGGAATATATCTTGGCCATGGCCACCAGCCACAACAGCTCCTTGAGCGGACGGTGTCCCTTGTAGACCAGCAGCGGGAACCAGTCACGCCTCCGCCTCACCTGCCCCTTGCTGAAACCCGGCAGTTCCAGCACCGGCCTCCTGCGCTCCATATACGGATCCGCCGGCTTTTCCAGCAGCCCAAGCTTCTCGCACCTCTCGTAGAGCACCGTCCCCGGGTAGGGGAAGAAGACCGAGAGCAGGAACCAGTCCGGCTGGCAGATGCGGTTCACCTCCACCGTCTCGCGAAAGTCGCGCGGCGTCTCCCCGGGGAGGCCGATGAGGTTGTATATGCCCACCTGCATGCCGTGACGGCGCGCCGCCTCCACCGCGTTGATGATGTCGCGGTTGGAATAGCGCCGGTTGAGGACCTCGCGTCGGATGCGCTCGCTGCCAGACTCCAGGCCGATGTTGACGAAACGGAAATTGGCCTCCGCGAGCATGGCGAAGAGCTCCTCGTAGTCTGCGTTGGGGGTTACGCGCAGGTTGGCCCCGAAGGAGACGGGTACCGCGAACCCCGCGTTGGCCTTCTTGAGCTCCGAGCACAAGCCCGCCGCCCATTCACGGTCTACGCCCAGGGTCTCCACCTCGAGATAGGCCTCGGCGAAGGTGGGCTCGCATGTCTTGAGCTCCACCAGTTCCCTGGCGATGTTCTCGGGACTGCGCAGGCGGACGTACCTGCCCGGCGCGGCCTTGCGCAGCGCGTGGTTGCAGCAGTAGGTGCAGTTGAAGGGGCAGCCCCTACCCACGAGGATACTGGGCCTGGAGGTGGGATTCGCCACCCAGGGCATCCACATCCCCCGGTCGGGGAAGGGAAGCGCGTCGAGGTCCTCCAGGAAGGGTCGCGCGGCGTTCCTCTCCACCCTCCCGTCCGGGCGCCTGATGATGAGGTTCGCGATGCGCGAGGGGAAACGGCCGGCCTCCAGTTGTTCAACCAGCTCGAGGGTCGGGTATTCTCCCTCGCCCACGCAGACGGCGTCGAAGACCCCTTCCGCCAGGCATTCGTCCGGCCGCAGCGTGGCATGGGGCCCTCCCAGGAGGGTGAAGACCTCGGGGCGGCGCCTTTTCACCAGCGCGGCCGCCCTGGACATGGTGCCGAGTTCCGTATACACGCTGGTGAAACACACCAGTCCGGGCTCGAAATCCTCTAACTCCTCCAGGATGCGGGGAACGGTCTCCCCGCACAGCACGACCAGGCGCGTCACGTGCCCCTCGCGCTTGAGGAGGGCCGATATGTAGGAGATGCCGAACTGTACCCTTTCCAGTATCTCGAGGGGCTTGTCGTGAGAATAGGGATCCTGTTCCGAGTGGACGAAGAGTACTTTCATCAGGCCTCGAATCCTGGTTCTTCCAGCTCCTGGGATATTATGGGAACCGCACCCACAGGCCATACACCGGATACCTGCATCTCCGGCGCCCCGATCCGGCCGCCGCCTCCATAATATCCTGATCATATTTATAGCAGCCCCACGCCCTTACTGCCAGAAAGACTTTTCACCTACCTCCCGCCTCCCTGTTCCCGGGCGCAGCCCGGAAGACGGAGATGGCTTCTGCGGGTCCAGTCCTGCCGCGGGGCCGCGCCATGCCCGCCACCGCTCTCGCGGGACGCCCCTCGAGGACCGGGAGGAGCCCTCTCGAGCCCGCGGACCCCTTCGACCAGCGACGCCGGACGCGACTCGCGGCATCCTCTGACCGCCCATGCCCGCCGGGCATCCCCCGCACGCCAAAAGGGGCGGGTCTATCATGTCCCCCCTCAACACGTGAACCCTCGCATCCCCCGCGCGCCAAAAGGGGCGGGGCACGATGCGGCCCCGCCCCCGCCGCCCACGGTTCACTCGGCGGGAACCGGCGGGTTGAAGACCCTCTGCGCCAGCTCGCGGTCGAGCATCATGAGGGCGTTGCCCTCTTCCTTCACCAGTTCGAGCTGGTCGAGGATCTTCTGAGGCGAGGCCACCTCCTCCACCTGCTCCTTCACGAACCAGTCCAGGAAGCCGGCGGTGGCATAGTCCTTCTCCTCCAGGGCCAGGGCCATGAGGTCGTTGATGCGCCTGGTCACCAGCTTCTCGTGCTCCACCGTCTTGCGGAACACGTCGGTCACCGACTGGTATTCGTTCTCCATCTGGTCGAAGGCGCGCACCTCCGGCCTGCCCCCGGCATCCGCGATATAGTTGAAGAACATCAGGGCGTGGGCGTGCTCCTCCTGGGTCTGGACCATCATCCAGTTGGCGAAGCCGTCCAGGCTCCTGGACTTGAAATACCCCGCCATGGCCAGGTAGAGGAACTCCGAGTAGAACTCCCACTTCATCTGGTCGTTGAGCGCCTCCTGCATCTTCTCCGAAAGCATCGCTTACCTCCTTTCAGCCTTTCAGCCGCCCACGGCTTTCCTGCCGGGGCCTGGTTGCCTCGCTTTCACGAGAGGACATCAACGATATTATTGCCGCATTCCTCCATGAGTAACGTCATGCCGCGCTCCGGATAAGGTCAGTATTACAGGATCGCCGGCACGACATGTCTTCGCCATACAAAAAACGGGATACTGTCGTTTTTCCATTGACGCGCCGGGCGCGCGATGCTAGAATGTGACAGCGAGTCATATTTCTGGACGTAGGATGGTGCCCTGCGGCATGGCTTCATGCTTTCGGCGGCCGTCTATCCACGGCGCTCATACCGGCGCGCGGGCAGCTTCGGACCGCGGGACGGGCTTGCCGGCGAGGGACGGGAAGCGGGGGGAACGGCAGGAAAACGGCTTTGCATCCGGACCACACGTCCGGTCCATGAGCGAGGTGCCGGTTGCTTCATGAGGCGCGCAGCGGAACCTGTAACAACGGGGGTCACGAACAACGGATGACCTGCGATACTTGATATCCATCGGGCGGCGCCTTTCCCCGGCATATTTCGGGCACGGGCGGCATGAGGCAGGGAGGCGATGCGGATTGGAGCGATCGGGAAACGTCCTGGTTCTCGCGGAGACGGTCGAAAACGGAAGGGTGGCTTCCATCTCCATCGAACTGCTGGGACTGGGACGCGCGTTGGCAGATGGTCTCGGAACCGGCTTGAGCGCGGTGATCATGGGCGACGAAGTCAGCGAGGCGGGCGGTGAATTGGCCCGCCACGGAGCCGATGAGGTGCTCTGTCTCCACCACCCCCGCCTAAAGGCCTACCACCCGGAGCTCTACCAGCAGGCGATGCTGGGCCTGTTACGGTCCTCGCCGATCCGCGTCCTCCTGGCAGGGCACACCGCGCTGGGACAGGATCTCCTTCCCCGCCTCGCCTTTTCCCTCTCCTGCGGCCTGGTGACCGATTGCGTGGGAGCGAGGGTCGAGGGAGGCGAGGTGCTATTCACCCGTCCCGTCTACGGCGGCAACGCCCTCGCCACCCAGAGGGTGGCCACGGCCACGGCCATGGCCACGGTGAGGGCCCGGGTAGGAGAGGCGCCGCCGCCCTCCGAGAATGTCGGGGAGGTAAGGACCCTGGACGTCGACCTCCCGGACCCCGTACGTCTGGAGGTGACGGGCAGGGAGGCCCTCGAATACAGGGAATGTCCCCTGGAGGAGGCCCCGGTGGTGGTCTCGGGAGGCCGGGGCATGGGAGGAGAGGAGGGTTTCTCGCAGCTCAGGGAGCTGGCCTCTCTCCTCGGGGGGGCGGTAGGGGCATCGCGCCCTCCCGTGGACGCGGGGTGGGCACCCACCACCTGCCAGGTGGGTATAACCGGAAAGGTGGTGGCCCCCGACCTCTATATCGCCGTGGCCATCTCCGGATCGACCCAACACCTCTCGGGCATGAGCGAGGCGGGCAAGATCGTGGCCATCAACAAGGACCCCGATGCCTACATATTCAAGGTCTCGGATTACGGCGTGGTGGGGGACTGGAAGCAGGTCCTGCCCTCCTTCACCGCCGCCCTCAGGGAGACGCTGAAGGACTAGGGGGTGCGGCATGAGCCTCAACATCATCGTATGTGCAAAGCAGGTCCCGGATCCGGAAGGGCCGCCTTCCTCCTTCGAGATAGACGGGGCGGAGCGCCGGGTGATACCCAGGGGGATACCCCCGGTGATCAACCCCTTCGACGAGAACGCCCTGGAGGCGGCGATCCGCATCAAGGAAAGCGCGGGCGCGTTCATCACCCTTCTCTCTCTGGGGAGATCGCTCTCCCGGGCGGTGATCCTCAAGGCGGTGGCGGCGGGGGCGGACGCCTCCCTGCTGGTGGAGGGCGACCCCTTCGACCCCGCCGTCCTGGACGCGTCCTCCACCGCCTCCCTGCTTGCGGCGGCGGTGCAAAGGATCGGAACATATGACCTGATCCTCTGCGGCAGGCAGGCGGCGGACACCAACGCCGGCCTGGTGGGGCTGGGCCTGGCGGGCATCCTGGGGATACCGGCCATCACCCTGGCCCAGAAGGTGGAGGTCGGGGACGGCAGGGTGAGGGTGGAACGGGTTCTCCCCGACGGGTTCGAGGTGGTGGAGGCCCCGATGCCCGCGCTGGTAACGGTGTCCGGGGAACTCGGCGACCTGCGATATCCGAGCCTGCAGGCGATCAAGGCCGCGAAAGCCCTGCCGCAGACGGTCCTGGGACCGGATGACCTGGGCATCGATCCTCTCTCGCTCCGCCGCCTCGAGACCGTGGCTCTCGAGGCTCCCGTGCGCGAGAGAAAGTGCCGGCTGGTGGAGGCGGACACTCCCGAGGAGGCGGGCCGAAAGCTGGCCTCGGTATTGCGCGAGGACAAGGTGATATGAGGCTCTGATGAAGAGGGACGGGGCTGCGACGAACGAGCCCCGGGCTCTCGACCTTTCCCGCGCCCACCTCGGGACCGGGCCGGGACCGGGAGAAAGACGGGGATCCGGCGACCGGCGGCCGCCGGAAGGACGGGGGCTGGAACGCCGCAGAGATATAAGCATGCGGGACCGCCGGCTAATGACCGACCGCGTGCGGGCGACCGGCAGGTCCTGGCGGAAAGGCCTCTCTTGCGGGAGATGGGTCGAAAGCTCGAAAAGACAGGGTTCACGGATAAGGTATGGGCAGGCCGGTGACCGCCGGCTCCCTTCCGGCCGAGCGATGGAGGTGAGGATCATGCCGCTCGATCCGCAGGAGGTGTTTCGGGTCATGCAGTGCGCCTGGCGCAACGGCGTGCTGGACAAGTTCATGGTCATCCAGGGGGAGGCCCTGGAGGGGGTGATGGCGGACACGGGCATGAACCTGGGGGACCTCCTCAACCGCCTGGACGAGGCCTCGGAGGAGACGGTGCAAAAGATAGACCGCCTCCTGGACCGGGCCGGCCCCCTGATGAGGCGCCTGGACTCGGACCGCCTCATGAGGGCGGCCTCCCGCCTGCTGGACCTCTCTTTGGTGAGAAAGGCCATGGTGGCGGGGATGCGGGCCAACATGGCCCGGGCCGCCACCGGCGCCCCGCGCCCCTCGCCGCGGGAGATGGTGATGGCGCTCCTGGGACGGACGGCCTGAAGGAGGAGCCATGCTCGCGCCGGAGATAAAGGAAAGGCTCGCCTCGGCGGAGGAGGCCGCCCCCGCCATCGCGCCCGAGCTCCCAGTCATCGGGGCGCGGCCCACCCTCGCCGACATGCGCCGCGCCGTCATCCTCGCAGAGGTCCTCCGCAGGCCCGAGTTCGACAGGCTCCCCTGCGACCGCGACCTGCCATAGTTTCTGTTGCGGAAAGTCGCCGGGCCGAAGACCGCCTGAAGGCCGAACCACAAGCCGGCAGAGTCCCTGTTCGTAGTTCGGCCTTTAGGCGGTCTGCCATGCCACATGTTGCGCAGTCGCCCTTCCGCAACGGAAACTACTATAGGCCCACAGGCGTGTCCCTGACCCAAGACACGGCCTGAAGGCCGCACCGCCAACCTGGGCGATGCGGGATGTTGCAAAGGCGGGCGTCGGGGCGCTATAATTGCCAATGTCGGGGGGGGGCAGCGAGGATGGAACGTGGCCAGGCTGGTTGTCACGTGCCCGAAGTGCAGCGGGAAGATGGCGGCGCCGGAGGGGAAGGAACGCTTTCGCTGCCCGAAGTGCAAGACGGTGCTTGCGGCGCCGAGGGACAACGGCGGCCCGGCAGTGGAGAGCGAAACGGCGACGGTGACGTTCGCACAGCCGGTGGCGCCGAGCGTGCCGCCCCCGGAGCCGGCAGCCTCGCCTGCCAAACCCGACACCAGGTCAATAGTCCTCGACGACCGGTCCCCCTTGCCACCCGAGCCCCCCGCTGGCGGCGGCCTGGCCCCCGGCGAACGCCTGGGCGGCTACACGATCACACGCTTCATCGGCCAGGGGAGCCTCGGCACCACCTACGAGGCGGTCCAGGAGGGCCTCAAGCGCCGCGTCGCGCTCAAGGTGCTGCCCGCGGCGCTCGCCAGCGATGCCGCGTTCCTCGCCAGGTTCAAGCGCGAGGCCCAGGCCATCGCCAAGCTCAACCATCCGAGCATCGTGCAGATTTTCGACGTGGACGAGGCCCAGGGGCGCCACTTCCTCTCGATGGAGTACGTGGACGGCGAGAGCCTTGCGGACCGCCTGGCACGAGAGGGCCGCCTGCGGGTCTCCCAGGCCGTCCCGCTCATCGCCCAGGTGGCTGTTGCGCTGGACCACGCCTACGAGCGGCTGATCACCCACCGCGACATCAGGCCCTCGAACATCCTGCTGACCGAGCGCGGGGAGGTGAAGGTGGCCGACATCGGGCTGCTGAAGAGCCTGGAGGGAACGGAGGTCGGTATCGTGCGCGCCGCCCGCGGCGGCCCGCTCTACACGGCTCCGGAGCTCGCCAAGAACCCCAGGCTGGCCGATTGCCGCTCGGACATCTATGCCCTCGGCTGCGTCCTCTACCACCTGCTCACCGGGCAGCCGCCGTTCCCAGGCCCATCCGTCGCCCAGATGCTCGTCCAGCACGCCGACGCCCCGTTCCCAGCCGCGCGGGCACTCTTCCCCGACGTCCCGCAGAGCGTGGATGCCCTACTCCAGAAGATGTGCGCGAAGGACCCAGCGGACCGGTTCCAGAACTACGACGAGCTCCTGGAGCGGATGCAGGCGCTGTCCAGGACCACCGCCGTCCGCGTGCCGCGCGTGGACAGAGCAGCGCCAACTGAAGAAGCACCAGGCCGCAAAGGCTGGCTCCCCCTCGCCGTCGGCACTGCCGCCGTCGCCCTCACCCTCGTCATCTTCTTCACCCTCCTGCTCCCGCGCCTCCTCGGCAGCCGAGAGCAGGCCGCCGCCCCAACCACCGCCACATCGGCCAAGGCCGACTCGCGCCAGATGCCCGGCCCCGCTGCCATCCCGCCGGTGGAGAAGCAAGACGAGCCGCCCAAGGCCAAGCTCCCCGAACCCGAGAAGGGCCAGCCCCCTGTCGAGGAGCCGAAAGAGAAGGAGCCCGAGCCACCTCCGAAGATTGACGAGCCCAAGGCGAAGGAGAAGGAGCCCGAGCCCAAGGAGGCAGAGCCCAAAGAGGCCGAGCCGAAGAAGGGCGAGGGGGACGACTGGCGGGCGCGGCTCGCCGCCGCCGCCAAGGACGCCGCCGACCTCGCCGCCCAGGGACAGTTCGGCAAAGCCATCGCCGCACTTGACGAGGTGGCTAAGGACAACGAGGACCCCAGGCTCCAAGAAGCCGCGGACAAGGCCAAGGCCGCCATCCAGCAGCAGGCGGCCAAGGCATTCGAGGGCGTCCTGAAGACCGTGCGCGACCTCGCCGCCCGCGACAAGCTCCAAGAGGCCAAGGCCGCGCTCCAGAAGGTCGTGGACACCTACGGCACCGACGACGAGGTGGGCGCGGCCAGAGCCGCGGTGGAGGCGATTGACCGCTACACCGAGGACCGCGCGGCCCTCTCCAAGGGCGCCCAGGAGGCCACGGCCGCCGCCACCGCCGCCGTGGCGCGCGCCAGCAAGCACAAAGAGGCCGCCGTGGCGTTCGGAAAAGTCCAGGCGCTCCTCGACGACTGGAAGCTCGAAGAGGCCCTGGAGGCGCTGGACAAGCTGAAGTATGAAGATGCGCCCCTCGCCGCCCAGGTTGAGCAGCGCAAGGCCGCCATCGAGGCCCTGCGCGCCTTCCGCGACGCCATCGCCGCCCACCTCAGTGCCGCCGAGCCACGCATCCGCAAGATCGAGCTGCGCGTCAGCGGCCTGAACGGCGAGCTCACCGGCGGCGACAAGGAGGGCCTCTCCGCCACCCTCGCCGGCGGCGTCAAGGAGAAGGTCCCCTGGAGCAAGCTCGGCGAGGCGACAATCGAGCGCCTGGCCAAGCTGAAGGGCCTTGCCAAGCCCGGCGATGCCGCCCAGCAGCTCGCCATCGGCTTCTGGTTCCGCCTCGTCGGCAGCGAGCAGAAGGCCGCCGCCGCACTCGCCCACGCCGAGGAGCTCGGAGCCAAGACCGATGCCCTGGGCGACCCCGCCCAGGCCGCCGAGCAGGCCGACAAGGAGGCCAAGGCCGCCAGCGCCCTCGCGGACACCCTCAAGCTCTTCCTCGACGGCAAACAGCAGGACGCCGAGGCCGCTCTCGCCAAGTACAAGGAGGAGTTCGCCGACACCGCCTTCTACGGCGCAAACGACAGGGTCCTCGAGGTCGCCTCAGCCTTCAAGCCCTACTCGCCCCCCGCCATCGCCCAGCCCGAGAAGCCGCCCG
>FWPV01010779.1_pt1 | contig 14815 bp, 12 predicted proteins | sample 2228371 | NCBI WGS metagenome assembly FWPV01 (sample SAMEA103939776, study PRJEB20133) | metagenome
TGCTTTGCGATTGTATAAGTATATACCGGCATCTTCACAGTAAGCAAAACCTTGGTGATCATTGCCTTGTTCCTTCCAGTATAAAATACGTTGTCCGTCTCTGCTAAAGCTTGGTGTGCGGTAAATGCCTTTTGGTAAACTCAGAACTTCCTCCTTGCCGGATTTCACCTGTCTGATCACGATAGAACCCGTTTCCGCATCGCTCCAGCGCACGTAGATGAGTTCCTTGCCATCGGCAGAAAACCGCGGTTCAAACTCAAAATGACTTGTTTGTTTGCTTAAACGTTGCGGCTCTCCGGCAGGCAAAGCCTTTGTCCAGAGGTAACCTACAGCCGAGAATACTAAGGTCTTCCCATCCGGTGAGGTTTGCGCATGGCGAATCATCTTCGCTTCAAACTCAGCCGGAGCTACGACTTGGTGTTTGCGAATCGCTTTTCTGATTTTCTGCTTCACCTCAGCAGTAAAAGGAATCTCGTTTACGTCGCCGCCTTTCACGCCAATGGATAAAATCTTCCCGTGCGACCAAATGATGATGCGGTCTGAATTCGGTGTCCAGGTATAGCCGGTATAAATACCAAAAATAGCCCAAGCCTCCTGTTGGTCTTTGCTGAGCGAATCATAGAGCGGCCATTCCAAGCCGGTTTCAAACTCATGCAGGTAGAGCACAGACTTTTCTCTCACACGCTTCACAAAGCTGAGGTATTTGCCATCCGGTGAGCATTGCGGACGAACCGCGCCGCCCGGGCCGGAGATGATGGTTTTGATCTCGCCGTTGTGGGTGTCGTAGCGTTTGATCACATAGATCTGGCTGTTCGGGTCTTTGTTGTACTGAAAATAGCCCCCCGGGTACATGTCTTCCGAGTAATAGATATAACGACCATCCGGGCTATAGCAAGGCTCGTTCAAATCCTGCTGGTCGTTTTTGCGCTTGGTGAGTTGAACTCCGCTGCCACCCGTGTGGTGGTAAAGCCAGAGCTCGCCGGCACCTAAGGAGCGGCCGGAGGTAAAGTGTTTTCTAGCGACAAAGTACTCGCCTCCCGGAGCCCATACGGCGTTGTTAAGCAGGCGAAAATCTTCTTTGGTGATTTGTTTCGCGTCTGAGCCATCGGTTTTCATGCTCCAGATATTGTCGCCGCCACCTGCATCGCTTGTAAATAAGATACGGCTACCATCCGGACTGAAGCGCGGTTGTACTTCGTAAGCGAGGCCGCTGCGAATAAGCGTTGCGTTACCTCCGCTAGCCGGCAGGATGTAGATATCGCCCAGTAAATCGAAGACCAGGGTTTTACCATCCGGACTTAAATCCAGGTTCATCCAAGTTCCTTCGTTCACCGTAAAATTGACTTCGGTATAATTGCCCGGAGGATTGTTTACATCCCATTTTTGGGCCTGACAAAACAGGGCTGCAAGCAGGGAAAAGGGCATCAGAATTCTCTTCATCATGAAGCGAAGATATTGGATTGCCTGCATCCCGCAAAAGCAATCGACCAGCTGGTATTAATACAAGACGGTCAACGTCATGCGGTAACGGGTATCGCTGTTTCGATCTTTGATGACCACATAATATACCCCGGCCGGAACAGCCGGACTCCAGGTATTTTTATAATCCAAGTCTTCAAAAACCAGCATGCCGTGTCGGTTAAAGACCCTGACTTTCCAGGTACCTTCAATGCCACCTTCTAGCTCGTAGAAATCATTGAGGCCATCGTTATTCGGCGTAACAACATTGGGAATTCGAATTGGTGGACTCGGTGGTCCGGTAGGCACATCTTGGTCATCGTCGCATGCCCCGAACCAGCACAATTTGAAGCTGATATTTGAAAACCTAATTTTCAATTTAGAACCTCCGCCACCTCCTCCGCCGGAAGGGAGTCCCGCCCCTGCACCGCAGTCTTTGAACTCCACAAACAAGGTATCGCTCGCCTTGCCGCAAACCGTTTGGGTGGTCACAATAACGGTATCTGATTCGGTTAATTTGATGGATGGATCTTTTGCCCCGCCCATCCAGAGGTAATTGGGTAATGGATAGGAGCTTGAAATGGTTACTTCTTGGTTATTGCATGCCTCTTTGTCTTGCTGCAATTGAAAGGCCGGCTGCGGACATTGAGCTAACACAATACCTGAGCTGGCTTCTGACATGGTATGCAGGGTTATCCAAGCATCCCCGTCTTGTTTTGTACTGGCTACAAAGGTGATGGAGTCCACACGCCATGCGGTATCCGCTGCATTCAGTCGGCCAACCGGATAGCCAATATGATCGCCGTAGATGCTGGTTGACACGAAAGGAGAAAAATTCCCGTCGCTACCGGCACCTGCGCTGGCATAAACAAAAACAAAGGTATAGCGTTCAAAGGCCCGCAGCGGTTCAGAAAGTTTAAAGGATACGCCTTCTCCAAATTGGTTCCACGCTATGCCGCTGCCCATCCAGACTGCTTTTACAGGATTTAAGCAGTAGGGCGGTGTTATCGGCGCTTTGCTGATATTGGATTTTTTGTGTGCTCCATCCCAGGATTGTCCATTCCATTGCAATACATCCCCATTTAAGGTGATGAGGTTCGTGCTTTTGATATCCGGGCCGTTTAGGGCTGAAGAAAAACAAGGGTCTACAAGCCTAGGTTGGGCAGACACAAAAAGGCCCGCCGAGAGGAGTAGAGAAGAGAGGGTAGTTCTCAGGTTCATGGGTAGTAAAAGGTTCCGTATTCGGATCGGAGCTCAAGTCCGGTCGAATCAGAAGCTTCTACTCGTCCTACAACTTGGGCATCTATTCCAAAAGACGAAGATACTTCGAGAATGGTTGCTTCCAAAGAAGGGTCTACGTAAATTTCCAATCGATGGCCCATATTAAAGACCTTGTACATCTCTTTCCAATCGGTATGCGACTGGCTGTGTATCATGCGGAATAAGGGCGGCGTAGCGAATAAGTTGTCTTTGATCACCTTTACCGGCGCATCGGTAAAGTGCAGTACTTTGGTTTGGGCGCCGCCGCTGCAATGGATAAGTGCGCCAATGGCGTTGCGGTCTACTTCGCTAAGTAGTTTTTTAACCAGCGGAAGGTAGGTGCGCGTTGGTGAAAGTACCATCTTGCCGGCATTCAATGGAGCATCTTCCCACGTGTCGGTAAGTCGTAAGTTACCGGTATACACCACGTCATCATCTAAAGCCGGATCGAAACTTTCCGGATAGGTATCGCGGTAATGTTTAGAGAAGACATCGTGGCGCGCAGAAGTAAGTCCGTTGCTGCCCATGCCTCCATTGTATTCTTTCTCGTAGCTGGCTTGGCCATAAGAAGCAAAGCCGATAATGATTTGTCCCGGACGCACTTTGTTTTCTATGATTTGGGAACGCGGTACCCGAGCTGAAACGGTTGAATCCACTATAACCGTTCTCACTAAATCGCCTACATCAGCGGTCTCTCCTCCGGTTAATATCATGTTTACACCGTGGGCATTCATTTCCTCTACAAACTCCTGAGTGCCTTCAATGATGGCTTTGATTACCTCTCCCGGAATCAGGTTTTTATTACGGCCGATGGTGGAAGAAAGCAATACATTATCGGTAATACCTACGCAAAGTAAATCGTCTGTATTCATCACGATCGCATCCTGCGCGATGCCTTTCCAAACGGATAAATCGCCTGTTTCCTTCCAATAGAGGTAAGCTAAAGACGACTTTGTGCCGGCGCCATCTGCGTGCATCACATTGCAGTAGTTCGGGTCGCCACCCATAAAATCGGGAATCACCTTACAAAAGGCATTGGGGAACAAACCTTTATCCAGGTTTTTGATGGCATTGTGCACGTCTTCTTTTTGGGAGCTAACCCCTCTTTTGGCGTATTTATCCATGGCAAATGAATTCGGCTGCAAGTTACGTCATCCAACGGGGCTAAAAAAACGCGGTGGGGCGCAAACCTCGCCCTATCGGCTTATGAGCTGATCTTTTAAAATGCGCTTAAAGGCCTGCTCCTTGTAATTGCGGGAGATGGGCAGTTTTTGTCCGTCAATTTCCACCGTTACGCCATCAATGCGGCTGATGTTTTCTTTGTTCACCAAATACGACTTGTGGATGCGCACAAACTGGTCTTCGGGAAGCTGCTCTTCCATGGCCTTCATGGTAATATGCGAGATGAAACGCTGCGATGCGGTATGGCATTGAACGTAATTCTGCATGGCCTGTATGTAGAGAATTTCGTGCAGCAGCAACTTGTGCAACTTGCCTTCGCTGCGCAAGAAGACATAGCTTGTATCGGCTAGGTTACGTTGATCATTTTGGGTCCGCAGATACTCCAGCGCCTTTCGCACACCACGTTGAAATCGCTCAAACGAAATAGGCTTAAGCAGGTAGTCTTGCACGTCGAGGTCGAAACCCTTTACCGCATAATTGGGGAAAGCCGTTGTAAAGATGATAGCCGGTCTTTCGGGCAAATGTTCTAGCATGTCGAAGCCCTTTTTACCCGGCATTTCAATGTCTAGAAAAACGATGTCGAAAGGCCTACTCTCTAAGGCCATCAAGGCTTCCGACACATTACGCGCTTCTCCGGCACAATGCAGGTAATCCAGCTTTTCAATAAACGACTTGATGCCTTTTCGCGCTAAAGGTTCATCATCTACAATAAGGCAATTCAATTTTTTCATACCTGTAAGCTTAAGTGAACAGTGAAAAGTCCGGGTTCGTCACGAATGACCAAATGATGGGTCTTTGGGTATAAGAGTTCAAGTCGGCGCTTTAGGTTGCTTAAGCCGATTCCACCGGGTCTTTCTGCATCCTTACGCACTTCTGTGCTGTTGCTAATCTTGGCCTCGAGACGCTTGTTTGTGTACCCTAATTCGATATGCACAAAATTCTTTTCTAGGCTATGACTAACATACTTGAACGCGTTTTCTATGGGAATAATCAACAGCAAGGGGGCTATTTCAAAACCCTCTACCTGGTCATCGACCTGCATAGACAGCTCATAGGAATCATCTAAGCGCAGTTGTTGCAAATGGAAATAGGCTTCCAAATAGGTAAGTTCCTCGCTCACAGCAACACGTTCTGTGCTGCTTTCGTAGAGCTGATAGCGTAGCATTTCACTGAAGGTTTGCAGGGCGTCACGTGCCGGGTCGTTATCGTCTTTGATGAGAAAGTAGATGCTGTTAAGTGTATTGAAAACGAAGTGTGGGTTTATTTGCGACTTGAGGTAATTGATTTCAGACAAGACCTTTTCCTTCTCCATGAGCTCTAAGCTCAAGCGCGCCTGGTTCCACCGGTTAATGAGTAAAAAAGCCGTGCTCAAAGAGAAGCCTATCATCACCACAACTACGGTGTCAAATACCTGGAAGCTGGCCATGGCAAATACCTCGCGAAAGGTATCTGTCCAGGCATCTGTAAACTCATACACCAGAAAATGCAAACCAATGAGGAGCAGCGAACCCGCCAAGGAAAGCAGCAGCCAAACTCCGCCCATAAGCCAACGCACATTAAAATACCGGTTGGGCAGTGCTTGTTGAATGGTGTTGAGCAGAAAAATCAAGAGCAAATCGGCCAACACATTTAGCGCGACCGCATCCCAGTGTTCCGGCAAGGAATCTTTCCAGTAGTAGATGCGGTAAGCACTATACAGGATAAACAGAAACAAATACAGGAATAACCTCGTTTTGAGTTGACTTGCTTTACTTGGTTGGAATGCATAGTCTGCCACCATCGCTCAAAGTTGGCGATTTTCCGAAATCTTTCATGTACGGTAAATTACCACTCATCAACAGGCCCTTGCATCTCGTCAAGAAATTTTTCTGAAACCGCGGAGATACGCCTCATTTGAGAAAAAACATGAAAAAGTTACTTGGCATAACGCTTCTACTGGTAGTCTTTGCGGCATGTAGCAAAGATTCAGACCCTGCTGCTAACCCAAATCCTAACCCAAACGGCGGTGGTAACACTACACCTGTTTCATTGGAAGACACCATCAGCAGAAGATGGGAGGTCGTTTCTGCCACACACAATGGAAGTGAAGACAACAGCTCCAAAGGCTTGAAGCTAGAAATCCGAAAAGACGGTTCATATACACTCATTACCACAGGTTTTGTAGGTACGTGGGAGTTTCAGAACAACAAAAAGGAGGTGCTCCTCGATAAAGACGACCCTTCCATTAAAACGGTTTGGACAATTGAATCCATCAACTCCACCGCTCTGAATGTAAAATTTAAGAGCCCATTTACCGGGGGAAACGCTACCTGGGATATGGTAGCAAACTAAACGCCTTGGGGGCGGGGTAAACCGAAAGCCTTTCGTTGCAAAACGAAGGGCTTTTATTCTTTACTCCGGTCGAGCAACTTATCGTTCATCTGCTTGGATGTTTTGGCACCCAGTTCTTTTAAACGCTCTGCCCGTTTTACCAAGTTACCGTTTCCGTCTACCAGTTTATTCATGGCATCGGAATACGACTTCTTAGCCGTGTCCATTTGCTGTCCAAGCTTTATGAGGTCTTCTGAGAAATTGACAAACTTATCGTACATGTCGCCAGCCTGGCGGGCAATCTCCAACACATTGCGGTTCTGGTATTCATAGCGCCAGATATTGGAAACGGTGCGCAGTGTAGCCAAAAGGGTAGTTGGGCTGACTAAAACAATCTGTTTCTCGTAGGCCAAATTGAATAAGTCGGGTTCCGCTTGAAGGGCCGTACTGAAAGCCGGCTCTATCGGCACAAAAAGCAAAATGAAATCCAGCGCTTCCACGCCGTAGAGGTTTTGGTAGTCTTTGGCCGACAATTGTTTGATGTGGTTTTTGAGCGATTGCACATGCATCTTCAATTGGGCTAGTCGCTCTTCTTCTGTTTCCGCATTCACCGCTTGCTCATAGGCCACCAAACTCACTTTGGAATCAATGATGATGTTCTTGTTATCCGGCAGCTTCACTACAACGTCGGGACGGAGTCGGCCGTGCTCTGTGGTGGTGCTTTCTTGGATAATAAACTCGGAGCCCTTCTGCAATCCCGATTTTTCCAAGATGCTTTCCAGAATAAATTCGCCCCAGTTGCCCTGCGTTTTGGTGTCGCCCTTCAAAGCCTTGGTTAGGTTTTCAGCTTCTTTGGTGATTTGCTGGTTGAGTTCTTTGAGCTGTTTGAGTTGCTCCCCCAGAGAAGAGTTCATCTTCACGTTTTCCTTGTTGCTGTCTTCTACCTTCTTCTCAAACTCCAGAATTTTCTCTCTTAGCGGATTGAGCACCTCACCGATGTTTACCTTGTTCTGGTCTGTGAACTTCTTCGATTTTTCTTCAAAGATTTCATGCGCCAGGTTTTTAAATTCAAGCGACATCTTTTGATGCAGCTCTTCTAATTCTTTTTTCTGTCCTTCCAGCTTCTCGGTTAGCGCCCTTCCTTCAGCTTTGAGCGATGCGTTTTCGCTCAATAAACCTTGAAACTCCGATTGCAAGGCCGAATTCCGTTGATCTAAATCGATAAATTTCTTTTCCCAAGCCAGTAGGTTTTCTTCCCCTCTGGCCAGTTGAATTTGGAGATCTTGTTGGGCCTTACCTGCCTCGGCGACTTTCAGTTTAGCCAAGAAGAATCCAATGGCGGCGCCGGCTGCGAGGCCTATCACTAAAAAAAGAATACTTTCCATCTGTTTTACAAAGCTAGGGATTAAAAGCGGGGTGAGACCGATTTTGACCGGTCATTCCAAGGTCAAATTTCATTTTCCGTCACGACAAAAAGCGACGTAATACTGAACAATTCAGATGATTTTATATTTTTATCACAAAGTCAAATCAAAACCATGACACAACCCACCTCTTTGCACGAAATGCTGCGTACAGCGGCCACGAAAATAAAATCCCCTTCTGATACCTTTTTGCTCCAAAAGAAAACAGGCCCTTATGAACCCATTAGCTTTGGGGACATTATCGATAAGGTGAATGCCGTGAGCGCTTTCCTTATAAGCAAAGGCTACCAAAAAGGTGATCGGGTTGCGATGCTCTTGGAGAATTGTCCGGAGTACCTTATTATAGACCAGGCGCTGATGCAAATTGGTTGTGTGAACGTATCCATTTACCCCACATTGCCGGAAGACGATATCGCTTACATTGTAAACGATTCAGGCTCCAAATGCATCATGGTGGGCAATCCCTTTCTTTTGAAGAAGGTGATGAAGAAGCTGGATGAAATGCCGGGACTGGAAAGCATCCTCTTGAATTTTGAGAAGAGCAAGGCCAAGCCTGAGCACGACATGCAAGTTGCTATAGAAGACTTGTTCGCTGAGGGGAAAAACCTCTATACCGCAAACCACGAGGCCATAGAAGCACAATACAAGCAGGTGGGGCACGACGATTTAGCCTCGCTAATTTATACTTCGGGGACTACAGGCGTTCCGAAGGGTGTGATGCTCACACACGGTAATTTCATCAGCAATGTGATCATGGCGAAGAACATCATTAAGATTCTGACACCCAATGAGCGCTACCTCTCCTTCCTTCCGTTGTGCCATGTGTATGAACGTACAGCCACCTATTATTTAGGTACACACATCGGCGCGGAGATAGCTTTTGCGCAAAGCATTGAATCGGTAGCATCCAATATTCAAGAGGCCAAACCTACGCTCATGACAGCCGTACCTCGACTGCTGGAAAGGATGCGCGGTAAGATTATCAAAAACGCCGAAAACCAAGGCGGACTCAAAACAAAAATTTTCTATTGGGCTCTTAACGTAGGGAGTAAGTCGAGAGAAAAGAAAGCCGCCGGACAAGGCCTTGGTCTGCTTTTAGGACTGCAACATGCCTTGGCTGAGAAACTGGTGTTCGGAAAAGTGAAAGCCAAATTGGGCGGACGTATGAAGCTGCTCGTTTCAGGTGGAGCGGCCCTTCCTCAGTATGTTGGAGAGTTCTTTGGTAACATGGGCATCATCGCGGTAGAGGGTTATGGCTTAACCGAAACCTCACCGCTGATTTCGGTGAATGAATACCACCGCCAAGTGTATGGTACCGTTGGACGTGTAGTTGAAAAGCTGGAAGTGGGCATTCAAGCCGAAGACGGAACCATCATCGCTACCCAAACCAATGAAAGCTTTGATCCAAACTTTGAATCCGGTGAAGGGGAAATTATTGTGCGCGGCCCTTCTATTATGAAAGGCTATTGGAACAAGCCGGAAGAAACAGAGAAGGTGATGGACAAAGACGGTTGGTTCCATACCGGCGACGTAGGTAAGTTCTACAAGGGTAACTTGAAAATTACCGATCGAATTAAAAACATGTTGGTGAATGCATTGGGAAAAAACATCTACCCTACTCCGGTGGAGAATGTTTACCTGAGCAGCATGAAGATTGATCAGATCTTTTTGATAGGGGATAAACGCGAATTCATTTCGGCCATCATCGTTCCGAATAAGGAAGAGCTGCAAGAAAACTTTAAGGTAGACGAGGCCTTCTTCAACGAGGAGGATCCTTTTATTCGCCAATCCGACATACACGCTTGGATTGCGAGCGATGTAAAAAGTTTGTCGCCCAAGCTAGCGAAGTACGAACGCATCAAAAACTTTATCGTGAAGCGCACACCTTTCACGGTTGATTCAGGCGAGATCACGCCAACCCTGAAAACCAAACGTAAGGTGATTGAGACGCGCTATGCCAGCGACATTGAAGCGATGTATCAAGAAGGGGAAACGGAAGACGAATAAACCACTATTCCAAATCCCATACGGAGCTACGCTTCTCTTGGATATAGCGTTTGATGTTCATCCAAAAGGCCACAAAGAGGTAAAGTAGAAAGGGTGATCCTAAGGTGAAACAAGAGGCATAGATAAAATACAGACGGATACGTTCAGAGGAAATGCCCATCTTATCACCAAGGTAAGCGCAAACGCCGTACAAGCGTTTCTCCATCAAGTATTTGATTGACTCCATTGTAACAAAGTTAGTTGCCCGGAAGCAAATTGACAATACGTGCTTTAACCTATGATGTCTCAAAAGGTTCATGCCGGCCTTCCAATTTGAGCATTCGCAGTCCCATGGCACATTCCAAACACCGCTTGGGTAAGCAATAGTTTTGGTAAAGTTGAAGCTGGGCTTGACTATCCATGGCTGTTTTGGCTTTGATGCCAAGCGATTCCCACTTGCGGGTGATTTTATTCTGCTCGGCCTTTAACTCCGCTGCCCAACTTAAGACCCGCTCTTGTAAATCGGCTTGGTGGTTTCGGGAGCCATAGAGAAACAAAAAAGGCAATACCGCATTCAACAAGAGCAATTCAACGCTATCCTGCCCTATCCTGCCCTGAGCCGATCGGATGGCTTTACCAAAAGCTTGGTGATCTTGCCAGTACGCATCCGGATGCACCCGAAAGGCCTGGACCATATCGGATTTCTCTGTGAGGTTGAGCATGTGCTGGAACAAAGCCGGCTTTCTAGCGAACAAGGCAGCCAATTGAGCGATGCGAATCTGCGGAAAATTAGCCGGTCGCATGCGGTGCGATTTCCAAACCGAGGCCGGCATTGGGCTAAGATCATGTTTGCGCTGTAATATGCGGAACTCCTCTCGCAAAGCCTGCTGGTAGGCATCTACTGAGCGGCCCTCCAATAAACCCGCTAGGCCAAAAAACAAGGCATCCAATCGCTGGTGTTCTCTGGCAATCAGCTCATGGTTGAGTTGAGAAGCCAACATCTCCATCGGCACAGCATTTACCCGCATGCCGAAGCTTCTAAACACGACCTGCATAAAGGTGGTTTCCCAATGTCCGGCGTTCTGAAGCAGCACCCTTTCCATCTCGCCGGCCTTTCGCTCCAATCGCTCAACAAACAAACGATCAAACCACATAGGCCAGGTGGGGTCTTCTGCTTGGATGAGCGGAGCACAGGGAATCTCCTCCAAACTCGAGGCGAGGTAGCGGTGCCTTTCCAATAGGGCTTCATCAATAAAGTCTTTGAGCACCAATTCCGGACAAGCTAAGGGCAATACCAGATCTTGTTCGTACACCACATGCAGGATAATGCTTTGATAAGCGGGATCCGTTTCATGTCCGTGTTTGAGCCAATCGGAGCTTTTGACGTGAAGTTCAATGTTTCCGGCAAGCTCAACATCGCCTAAGCGAATGCGGCCATTGAAAAAATCAGGGCCGGCATCTGAATTAAGCATACCCGGCTTCAGAATGTGCAGCAATTCACCATCGGCGCTGCATAGGTTTTCCTTCCGGAAGAGTTGATGCTTCCAGAGAAAGGAGAGTAATTTTTCGTTCATCAACAGAAGTTACGCATCTCTTGCTGCATTTGGAAAGCCTCTGCTCTGGCCTTCTCAGCAAAAGATTCGTCTGACGCAGCATAAAGAATACTGCGTGAAGCATTGATCAACAGGCCACAATCCTTGTTGGCACCGTGTTTTGCCACTTCTTCTAAACTTCCCCCTTGGGCTCCCACGCCGGGCACAAGTAAAAAATGATCCGGAATAATTTGACGTATTTCTGACAGGTATTCGGCTTTGGTTGCACCTACTACATACATCATATTGGAGGCATCACCCCACTGAGCCGATGTGCGAATCACCTTTTTATAGACCTCCTCATTTCCGCTTTGTTGCATTTGGAAATCTTGAGCTCCTTTGTTGGATGTTAGTCCGAGGAGTATGGCCCATTTTCCTTCAAATTCCAGAAATGGTTGTACAGAATCAGAGCCCATATACGGGTTTATGGTGATGGAGTGAAAAGGCAATCGCTCAAAAAATGCCCGCGCATACATGGATGAGGTATTGCCGATATCGCCTCGTTTTGCATCGGCGATGGTGAAGATGTTCTCAGGAATCAACTTTAAGGTCTCTTCCATCAGGTGCCAGCCTTCAGCACCCAAGGTTTCATAAAATGCCGTATTGAGCTTGTATGAAACAGCATACTCCTGGGTGGCTTCAATGATGGCTTTGTTGAAGGCCAAGACGCCTTCCGGATTTCGTCCAAGGTGCGCAGGTATCTTATGGATATCAGTATCAAGGCCTACGCAAAGGAAACTTTTCTTGGATCGAATGGCCTGAATGAGTGCTGTTCTGTTCAAAATGCTTTTTTTTGAGTGGGCAAAAATAGCGAATGACATGGAAAGCATCAGCTTGAAGGAAGCACAAAAACAGGTAGACGAATGGATTAAAACCATTGGCGTGAAGTATTTCAGCGAATTGACCAATACGGCCATCTTGATGGAAGAGGTGGGTGAATTAGCCCGGTTGATGGCTCGCACTTACGGCGATCAATCCTTTAAAAAAGGGGAAGACCCAAATGCGCTATCAGATGAAATGGCCGACGTACTCTGGGTTCTAATGTGTTTAGCGAATCAGTGTGGGGTGGATTTGGAGCAGGCATTTCAGCAAAATTTAGCAAAGAAAACCCAACGCGATGCAGATCGGCATAAAAACAATCCGAAACTTTTTAAGTGAAAGAGAAATCCCTTGCATTCGCTCGGAAAATCATGGGATGCAGAATATTATTGCTTAATTTCCGTTAGATTTGAAAAATCCAACTATTAAGCAGAGAATGAAAAAGCTTTACAAGAGTCTGATTCTAGTCCTGGCTGCAGGATTGTTTTCACAAAGCGCCAGCGCCCAGGCATTCTGGGGAATCTACGGAGGAATTAACACCGCCAACATGAGCATGGGCACATGGAAGCCATCCTCTGACCCACTCGATACGAAACCAACTTTTGAGAAAATCAGAAGACTCACCTTTGGAGTGACATTGGAATTGCCTTTCACTGATCACTTTATTTTCCAACCTGAATTGGCCTTCACTCAAAAAGGAACCGTTTTAAGCGTAGACTCCAGTTACAGTGATGTCTTGGGTGGAGGTACGGTAACCTACCAAACGGTAAACAATTTGGATTTGAATTACCTCCAGTTGCCCCTATTGGCCAAGTTTCGCTTTCAATTAACTAACCCGAAACATATTTACCCGCATGAAAATTCAGGTAAACCTTTGTTTATGGAATTGTATGGCGGTCCGGTGATAAATTACCTTCTTAACCCGAGAGCGAATTATTCTAGAACCGTTCGGAACCAAAATGCTTTGACCAATATCGACACGGTTTACAAAGAGAAACTAGTAGGCAAACAAACAGGATTAAAGCCTCTCGACGTTTCTTTTGCTGTTGGCGCGAACATAAAATGGAGATGGAATAAAAAATCATACATCTATTTGGACGTTCGCTATTCTTTGAACTTCTTGAATGTAAACGATACCGCTTTGGTGAATATTTACACCAATGAAAAGACGGGCAACCTTGTAGCGGCCTCACCTACTTTGAGGAACTCAGGTAACCTGGCCTTGACCTTAGGTATCAACACCACCTTTACAAAACGCCGTTACTGGAACCATCCGCGCGTAAAAAAACGGAAGTTCTAAGTAGCAGCTCAGACAACGATAATTTAAACCCACCCACCGGTGGGTTTTTTCATGCCCTGTGAGCAGGTAGTCTTGAGGCCACAAAAAAGGCCGCCTCTGAGTGAGACGGCCTTTTCTGATAGGTGTATATCTGTGCCGCTTAGGGCTCCAATTTGAAATCGTTCATGAATGCCGTAGTGAAATTACCGGCCTTGAAATCTGCATTTTGCATCAGCGCAATGTGCAGCGGTATGGTTGTTTTCACGCCTTCAATCACAAACTCAGACAGGGCACGTTCCATCTTCACGATGCACTCTTCTCTGGTGGCGGCTGATACGATCAGCTTGGCAATCATTGAATCGTAATTCGGTGGAATGGTATACCCGGCGTAGATGTGTGAGTCTACCCGAACACCTAGGCCACCCGGCTTGTGCAGGGTAGTGATTTTTCCCGGACTTGGCGCGAAGTTTTTATACGGATCTTCTGCGTTGATACGGCACTCCATGGCATGACGCTGTGGATAATAACTTTTACCTGAGATAGGCACGCCGGCTGCAATTAGGATCTGCTCCTTGATCAAGTCGTGGAAGATAATCTCCTCCGTTACCGGATGCTCTACCTGGATACGGGTATTCATCTCCATGAAGTAGAAATTGCGGTGCTTGTCTACCAAGAACTCCACAGTACCCACACCTTCATAGCCAATTGAGGAACCAGCTGCGATAGCTGCATCGCCCATGGCTTCGCGTAACTCAGGTGTAACGAATGGCGATGGTGCTTCTTCGATCAGTTTTTGGTGGCGGCGCTGGATGGAGCAATCGCGTTCGCTCAAGTGAACAACCTTACCGTATTGGTCGCCGGCAATTTGGATCTCAATGTGGCGCGGTTCTTCAATGTATTTTTCCATGTAGATTCCGTCGTTTCCAAAAGCCGCTTTGGCCTCTTGGCGAGCAGAATCCCAGGCTGCTTCAAACTCTTCGTCTTTCCAGATAATGCGCATACCACGTCCACCACCACCGGCCGTAGCTTTAATGATGACAGGGTATCCGATGTCTTTGGCTAATTTTTTTCCTTCTGCCGCATCTTTCAAGAGGCCTTCAGATCCCGGGATGGTTGGAACGCCCGCCTTTTTCATGGTGTCTTTGGCATTCGACTTATCTCCCATGGAATTGATCATCTCCGGGGAAGCGCCAATGAATTTGATGCCATGGTCGCGGCATACTTTGGAGAACTTCGCATTTTCAGAGAGGAATCCGTAGCCCGGGTGAATGGCATCTGCATTGGTAATTTCTGCAGCGGCAATGATGTTGGCCATGCTCAAATAAGACTGTGGACTAGGAGGTGGTCCGATGCACACAGCTTCATCAGCAAATTTTACGTGCAAGCTTTCCTTATCTGCCGTAGAGTATACTGCTACGGTTTTAATTCCCATTTCCTTGCATGTACGTATCACGCGAAGCGCAATTTCTCCGCGGTTTGCGATTAATATCTTTTTAAACATACGT
>FWPV01010780.1_pt1 | contig 14814 bp, 8 predicted proteins | sample 2228371 | NCBI WGS metagenome assembly FWPV01 (sample SAMEA103939776, study PRJEB20133) | metagenome
TTAAAAAAAATAATTTTTTTTGGAATTCACACTTAGCACTTAATTACTCTGATTTTTCTCTGCCGGCATCATATCTTCTTCAGTTAATCCATACAGCCTTATATCGTCTATAAAAACCTCCAGAGAATCATCGGGCATTTTCCCGTAATTCTGGTGGGTGGTAAACGACAGGGCACATGCCTTTTTCATTCCCGCGCTCCAATCGAGCATCTCCTGCTGAGGACGAGACCATGGTTTAGGTTTGAGTTCGTTAACAGGTACGACATAGTTCTTCCACTTATCGGTTAGTTCGAAGGAACAGCTGAAATGTCCCCAGTTATCGGAGGGAGGATAGCCGTTTAGGATAGTATCGGTGATAATATCCAATGTAAGCATACCGAATCCTTTTGCCCGGAAAGATACGGCAGTCATCGAAGACAGATCGCACCACATTCCTTTTTCTTCACCGGGAAACGGCGCCGTTACCGAAATCGAAGGATAATTGTTCCCTTTAAGATATTCTTTTATGTAAAGACAATTGCCGCCCCCTTCCCCGCCGCTTTTTATAACCAGTCTTACAGCATCGCCGCTCCCCTGCTTTAAGGCGTCTCCTTTATAATCGAGAACGGCGCTGTTTTCACTATACCGGATTCTCCATATGCAACATAACGAATCCTCCTTGCCTGCTTTCCCGATCAAAGAGTTCCGGCCGGGCAGAGAGTCTTCGAAATCATCGAGAACAATAAAGGTATCGCTTCCGGGGGATGGCATTGGAACAGTATCTCCGGCGGCAAGATGTCTGAACTCCGCAAAGGTCGAATCCGGTTTGAGAAGCGCGCTTAACAGATAAAGTCTTAAAGTATTGGTTCTGTCGTCATATATTCCGAAATTGTCGTTGTATTTCCAGTATGCATACGACCATCCCCTTCTCAATGCCTCGCGGGCGATAAAGGAAGTGTAAAGTGCGCGGGAAATCGAGTCGGCAGTGTCGAGAGCTCCGAATTCTCCTAAAAAAACCGGAATCCCGGATTTTTCCGACCATTTCTGAACCCTGTTGAACATACTTATTAGAAGTAAAGTATCGCATCTGCCTGCTCTCCAGCGGGTGCCTTTCCATAATGATGAACCTTTTACCCACGAAGCGCATTGATGGGTAAAAGGCGACGGCTCGTAACAATGAAATGTTGCTATAATAAAACTGTCGGAAGGAAGTTTAAGAGCTCTAAGTCCGTCTGCGGAATTCCACTCCGCACCTCCCACAATAACGGAACGTTTCGGATTGGATTTTCTTATTACCGAAATCGCCTCTGCCGCAAGTTCATTCCACAATTCGGAGGAGAGAGCGCCGTTAGGTTCATTGCATAGTTCGAAATAAAGTTCGGGGCCATAAGATGCGCAACGATCTGCAATCTGTCGCCAGATAGAAATAAAATGCCGCGAATATCTAGCCGGTTCGCTCATAAGCTGTTCGAAATGGTGGACATTTACTATCACCCGTAAATTATTAATCAATGCCTGATCGATCGCCCACAGAACACGGCTCATAAAAGCCGGGTCGATTACATAAGGGGGATTCGTATCGATATGTGCAGACCAGCGAACCGGAATCCGCACCGACCGGAAGCCCAGAGACTTTACATGGCTGAAATAACTCTCTTTAAGCACCACGCCCCACTCGCCCTCATTCGGCGCATCAAGCGCGTTACCCAGGTTGATTCCGATACCGAGGGACTTATTCTGTCTATATATATTCCATTTGTCAACAACTTCTTCCCGCGATCCTTTTTTACATGTTCCGCACGGGATACATGATAAAAATCCTGCACTAACCGCAAGAAACAGATAAAAAGAAACGGCAAGAATGCGTTTTCTGGTAAATCGGCTATTAAGATAATAGAAATCCATAATCTATCCTATCAGAAAAAGCTGACGTTAATTTATAACAAGTAGAATAAAATATAATTTAAATCATTATCATTCCATAAATAATGATTTTTGTTAAAAAATTTCCTGACGATACAAGAAGAAAAAATATGCCTAAAAATTCAGGCAATATTCACTGTTCACGATTGAGAACAAAAGCTTGCTTTTTTTTATTATGTTTTGTAATTAAATGAAATAATCCAAAATATATTTTAATAGTTGTTTGTTGAAAAATAATAAGAAAAACGGAGTTTTTTCTTTTAAACGATTAATTTTTTTAACTTTAATATTATTATAAAACACAGTTGAAAGAATTGTGGAAAATCTCATAATGCATAATAGCAGCAACCAAACTTATAATATAAACAACAGGCGCAACCTCACCCCCGGTGTATCTTTGATATTAGCCAATGACGGAGAAAAAAAACTATGCGAAGAAATCATCGTTTCTTAGAAATAATCTTTTCCACCTTATAAAAGAAATAAATCTCAGAATCCGGGGAGTTAGGGAGCTATGCTCGATTTTTTAACACTTCAGACAACCAGCGCAAATCCTACTATAATTTCGGTATTATATACCGCTCTTCTGTCGTTTCTGCTGTCCACTATTATTGCCATTACCTACGATAGAACATTCCGCGGGCTTTCGTACTCACGAAACTTCGCACAGGCAATGATACTCAGTTCGATTGTAGCGGCAATGGTTATTCAGGCCATCGGCGACAGTCTTGCCAGAGGGCTCGGCATGATAGGCGCGCTGGCGATTGTCAGGTTCAGAACAGTATTCAAGGACCCGCGCGATATCATTTTCATGTTCGCATGCCTTGCGGTAGGAATCGCCTGCGGAGTCTTCGGATATACGATAGCGATAGTCGGTACGCTTACATTCTGCGGCGCCGCAGTTTTGCTGTATTTTTCCCCTTTCGGCCGTACAAGAGCATACGACGGCATGCTGCGTTTCAACATCAGCGCGGATTCGTATGAGCGCTCGTCAATCGAGAATATATTAAGGGAGTTCTGCCGCAGGTTCGTTCTTATCACAATAAAAGAGAGCACCCAGGGCAACAGGCTTGAATACTCCTATCATATAAAACTAAAACCTAATAAATCCAAAGATGAAATGGTAAACAGGCTAAAATCGGTTCGTGATATTAAAGATGTTGGTTTGATGGTTCAGGAGACTACAGTAGAGCTGTAAAACGCCGGTTTGAGGCGACAAAGTAACCGGTATTTGAAAAAAATGGAGGCAGTAGGAAAGGTAAAATGAAACGATATTATGTTGTCTGTATAGCTGTTGGAGCGGTGCTTGCGGCAATCACAATTTTCTACCAAAGCGAACCGACTAAATTCTACGGTATTGCTGACACAAAGGAAACAATAATTAATGCCGCAAACGGCGTCGAGATCAAGAAACTGTACGTGGTTCAGGGTCAGGTGGTAAAAGAGGGGGATACGCTGGTTATTCTCGATCAACCCGAGCTTTGTATCAGAATCAATGAGATAGAAAACGCTTTAAGCGAAGCAAGAGCACAGGTCAAGTATACCACCAGCATTCAGGACGGCGAAAGGGAACGGTATATCGCGGAGGCAAAAGTAAAGATAGACGCCTTAAAAACGCAAATAAGGGAACTCGAGGCGCGGTATGCGACCAATATAGCTCTTGTCAAGGAATTACGGAGCGTAAAAAAAGATCCGAAACTGGTCGACAATATAGCAGACAGCAGCAATGCTCTTCTTGCGACTATTAACGGCCTGAAGGAACAGCTTGCCGCGGCACAGAATGCGCTGAAAGTAAACGAGGAGCGCTATAGGAGACTCGAGAGAACCGAAGATCCCGTACAGGCTCAGATCAGAAGGTATTCCAGGGAACTTGAACTTCTTTACGAGCAGGAAAAGCAGCTTGTAAAGCAGGCTCCCATCGGAGGCATCATAGGAATGGTTAAATTCAAGGAGGGAGAAAAAGTCTCTCCGTTCGACACAATTTTAACCCTCCATACCCCGGCTCCCTCCTATATAAAAGGATACATACACGAAAACGTATACAGCCATGTGTCTGTAAACGATACCGTGGAGGTGCAGTCGTTTGCAGACTCAAAACAGAAAATCTACGGGGTGGTTGTGGGCGTGGGCTCGAGGATTGTGGAATATCCTGAAAGGCTAAGGAAGCGTCAGGATATACCGGTTTGGGGACGTGAGGTGGTCATAAGAATACCGGAAGACAACCAATTTCTGCTTGGCGAAAAGGTTCTGATTTCGGTGGATCCTAAAAAAAAGCGTTTTCCGAAAATAATAAATCCTGTATCGGGTGACGTCGATGCGGCTGAGGCCCCGGCAGCTATTTACAAAACAGAAACCGATACGATAATGAATATTGTTGCCGGAAAAGAGCTCAGCACTACTCCTATAGAAGCGTCGGGATTATGTTATGTTCCGGAGACGGCCTCTTTTATCCTTATCAGCGACGAAACGGACGGTAAAAAGCCGGATCTTTATATAATGGACAAGAAAGGCCGTGTTTCACGAAAGGTTGCGGTAAAGGGTTTGCCTGCCATTAACGATATGGAAGGAATTACGGCCGACCGGAGAGGCGTTATCTACCTGCTCGCATCTCAAAGCTTCAACCGTAAAGGAAAATTACCTACGGAAAGAAAACTGCTTGCCGGAATACGGCGCGAGGGTTTGAACTTCACACTCGACCGAAGCGTAATTTTACTGGACCTGCTATTAGAAGCAGCCGGAGAAAAAGAGAGCGGGGAATGGGGAGGATTCATACGGTCGGCTGTTATGGAAAAGAGCATCGACTTAGAGGGAATTGCATGGTGGAGGGATACATTGATACTTGGATTCAAGAATCCCAAACTAAACAATTGCGCCGTAATGCTGGCGGTTTCAGATCCTGATATGCTCTTCGAAACCCGCAGACTCTCGGCTAAACAGGTAAGTGTCTGGCGAAAAATAATATTATACGACAGTACAAGCGGAACTTTCTGTGGAATATCGGATATCTGTGTGTACGGTGATATGCTTATAGGCTTGTCGACCGGAGTTACTTCAAAGTCGGGGGTAGACGAGGACGTAGGTATGATATGGGAGTATCGGCCGGAAACCGGCTCTTTAGAAATCCTGCAACGCTTTACAAACCTGAAACCTGAAGGTATAGCAGTGGATGAAGACGAAAATAATTATTATATAGTATTCGACAATGGTTCGAAGAATCAATCACAATATATGACTATAAAGGTTCTGCATGAATAGAAATAGAATCGGAATATGCAAAATAATGGTTTTTGCGGCGGTTATTCCGGTTGCATCGGAGATAAGTCTGATGGGGCGCTATATTGCATCGGCAAAGTACGATTCGCAGCTTGTCGCCCAGGAAACCCACACGGCGGCTGTGCGTGAGAATGCCTTTGCCGTACCTTTGATCCGCGACGCCGAGATTCGCCTGCGTAAATCGGATTATTTCGGCCGCGACAGTATGGGTCGCGACAGTATACTTGAAAATATTCTAGGGCTGCGGTATACATTAAGGCTTCAGCCCCGCGGCGTCGGGGAGACGAAGGCGATCAAGAAGTACTTTCAGGCTCAGGAGATTGCCGAAGAACAGCAGAAAGAGTACATGCTGAATCAGATATTGATGCAAAGATATCTTACCGCAATCGACCTTCTCGAAAGGCATATGATACTTTCTGCAACCCGCGATCTCATCACCGTCTATGAAGATCGGATAAAAGTTCTCGATCAGCTCAAAAGCAGCTCTGATTTCGATCTTAATGATCTTGTCCGCGCCGAGAAGGAGTTGTCGAAATTAAAAATACAGGAGAACGAAGAAGAACAGGAGGTCTCGGTAATTTGCTATACGATCGGATTGGTTCTGGGAGACACATCCTTCGTGGGTTTTGACGTTTCGGATCTTATATCGGTCGATGTGATAAAACGGATAATAGACACTACCAGGTTCCAACTTGACGAAAATAATTATACTCTCCGTAATATCAGGGGACGGTTCGAGCTGGCCGAAGCAAGATTCGAGCTGGAAAAAGCTCAGAACAGGCAGATAATCAGTTATTTCGAATTCTCTTACGATCATCCGGGTATGCTTGACGAATTGCATAAAAGGGAACGGGGCCGCTATTACGACAGCCGGGGGGCCTTTATATTTGATGTAGGAATTAAATTACCCTGGCTTTCAACAAACCGTGAGGATTTTGCACGACGGTATCTTGATTTCCTGAGAGAAAAAGAAGAATATGATAAACTGAGAAACGATATCCAAAGAAAAATGAAAAAAGACGAATCCGACATCAGAGCGCTGATAAGCCAGTATGAATTCCTTGCCGCACGCGAAAACGAGGTGGATGCGGAGGCGTCGCTCAAGAAGTATCTCCAGATGAGCGGCGTCGACCCCCTCGAACTTCTTTCAATTAAGGAAAATCTTATTAAAAACCGGATGGAAAAAGAGGGAATATATTACAGGATTCTGCGTAATTTTATTTACGTTCTCGACGTTACCGGCAGAATGTCCGCTAAACCGTTGCGGAATTATTTATCATTGTGCGGAGAAATCATCGAATAGCGTATCCTGCAGATAATATGGAAACCACATTTCAGATAAAACATAAAAAAGAAAAACAGAGCGCTATTCCGCCTGTTCTCGAGAGGTACGAAGCGAAATATACCATACCTTTTGATATGGTAGATGAGATTTCAAAGTTTATCGAACCCTACTGTTCTTTGGATACATATTCTGAAAAATCACCCGATCTTTTTTATACCATCAACAGTTTATATTTTGATACGCCCAGCTACCTTTTTCTTATGATGCGTCTGAGGAGAGCCGAAAGCCGTTTCAATATGAGGGTGCGAACATACGGCGAAAAACCCTCTCTGCCCTGGTTTCTCGAAATAAAATATAAACGGGGCGATATCATGCGTAAATACAGGGCAAAAATCTACAGCGAGAATATCGAACATATACTAAGTACCCAGGAACTTCCGAGGCATCATGTAAAGGATGAAAAGGAAGAGAAAAACCGACTGCTTTTCTATAGACTTCTGCATACTTACAATGCTCAGCCTAAGGTGCTGATACAATACAAACGCAAAGCCTATATTTCCGACGTCGACGAATACGCAAGGGTTACATTCGATATCGGAATGCGTTCCATGCCGCAAACCGGTTACGATCCAATTCCTCAGGAAGAGGCAATGAAGCCCTGCGATATCGAAGACGCGTACGATTACGGGACAAGCGTTATTTTGGAACTCAAATGCTACACATCGTTCGTTCCGCTTTGGATGATAGATCTTGTGCGGAAATTCGGACTTCGCCGAAGGGGGTTTTCGAAATATATGACAGGTCTTTACCGGAGTATTGACTTTGGAGATGGATATTTCAATAGTTCGTTGAGAACAGTTTTACAGGAAGAAATCTATAACGAAGAGGAGTAGATATGCAAATGTCGTTTGCTTTTAAAAGAAGCGTAACATCAGTGTTGCTTGCGTGTCTGGCGGCTGGGCTTACAGTAGGATGCAACAAAAAACCTAACGGCAGCGAAGAACCGACCTTCAATACTGAACTTTACAACCTCCGATTGACTGAAATCAATTACAATCCACCTTCCGACGGAAGCGCTTCCGGAAACGGTCCTGAATTTCTGGAATTCAAAAATGTAGGGGCCACAACACTTAAACTGGAAAATATAGAGATTACCTCGGGTGTCACTTACGCTTTTCCTGCGTCCGCTGTTTTAGAACCGGGAGAGTTCATCGTTCTTGCCTGTGACAGTGCCGCTTTTCATAAACGTTACGGCTTTGCTCCCGACGGTATCTACAACGGCGCCCTCAGCAACAGCGGCGAGACGATAGTTGTAAAGGACGTCCGGTTCGATTCGGTTATTATATCTGTAACTTACTCGGATAGTTCACCATGGCCTACTGAAGCGGACGGTAACGGGTATACTCTGGTTTTAGCCGATCCTTCCAAAAGAGCAACCGGCCCTGAGGCGTGGAGAAGGTCGGTGAGGCCCGGCGGATCTCCCAAGGCTGATGATATCAGAAAAGAGGTTAATCCCGAACTTCTCAACCTGCGGATCACGGAAATCCATTACCATCCTCTTGATCTTGACGGCATTGACGGCGACACCCTCGAATTCATCGAACTGAAGAACACGGGGACAAAGACGCTTGATCTCGGTAACGTCGCATTTACGTCAGGAATAACCTATGCTTTTCCTGCGGGTTCAAAATGCGAATCTAACGGTTTTATAGTTCTGGTAAAAGATCCGGTTATGTTTAAGAAACGGTATTCTTCCGTAAAACCATTCGGAATCTATTCCGGCAGCCTTTCCAATAACGGAGAGAAGATAGCAATTGCAGACATTGCCGCTGATACCGAAATAGTGATGGTTCAGTACGATACCACATCCCCATGGCCCAAGGAGGCGGACGGCGACGGATATTCGCTGGTTCCCGTAAAACGAAACCCCGACAGAAACCAGAACGATCCCGCCGCATGGCGGCGATCTTTTAATATCGACGGTTCACCCGGCGCCGACGATCCGGCAGTCGTGGTTGTAAACGAAGTGCTGACCCATACGGATCCGCCGCAATACGATGCAATCGAACTCTATAATCCGGGCGACGATTCGGTAAACATCGGCGGATGGTACATCACCGACGACCGCAGAAATCCGATGAAATTCAGAATCCCCGACAATACGATAGTTCCGCCGGGAGGATATGTCTATTTCGACGAGACTAACTTCAACGCAGACCCCGCAAACGCGTCTTCCTTTACATTCAATTCCCACGGCGAAGAGGCCTGGGTGCTCTCGGATGCGCGCGGATGCCTCTACGGCTATTGTCACGGATGTAAATTCGGTGAACTTGAAAACGGTATTTCTATTGGAAGATATATTACATCCGACGGTAAAGAGGTTTTCGTTACACAAAAATCCGTTACCCTCGGTAAAGAGAATTCGGGGCCGCTTATAGGACCTCTTATCATAAACGAAATAATGTACCATTCGCCCGATAACGAGGGCGATTATGTAGAAATAGCCAATATTTCCGGCGAGGAGATACGGCTTTCCCATCCTCAGTATCCGGAACATACGTGGAAAATCAGCGGAATAAGTTTTGTTTTTCCGCCCAACACTTCGATAAAACCGGGTGAAGTTATTGTTGTGGCAACCGACACTATAACGGTAGATTATTTCAGGGTCCGGTATACTATTCCGTCTGAAGTACAGGTGTTCCAGATGGTTGGTGGTCTGAAAAACAGCGGTGAGAAGCTTAAGCTCCAGAAACCTGAAGATCCTTACAAAGATTCCACTCTTACACCTGCCGATACGATGATTTTTCCTTATATGGTTGTAGATGAAGTGGAGTATTCGGATCAGAAACCCTGGCCGGCAGAGGCTGACGGCGGCGGAAAATCGCTCCACCGGATAAAAACGCTTTACGGAAACGACCCGGCGGAATGGAAAGCCGGCAATCCAACGCCAGGAAAGATAGATTGATCGGGGGATGGGGTGAATGGGGGCTTTATTCCGGAAAGAAATGTTACGGCTTGCATTGAAGGCTTGGATTCCTGCTGTGGGAACATTGCTTTACGGTTGCTTCAGAGCCCCCTATCAGGCCGATGCGGATTTATATAATCTGCGGATCACCGAAATACACTACAATCCCATTCCCGATACACTTTTTCCATCCGATAGTCTAGAATTTATAGAATTAAAAAATTTAGGAACCGTAGAGATAGATTTAAAATCCCTTCAATTTACAGGAGGCATAAAGTATTCGTTTCCCGTAGGGGCGTCTCTTTCGCCGGGAGAGTTTTATATCATTGCTTCAAGTGAAAACGGTTTCAGACATCGTTACGGATTTACACCCGACGGCGTATACGACAATAAACTGAGAAACAGCTCCGATACGATCGTCTTAACCGACGCGCTTACTTATCGGCTTATCCTTAGGCAACATTATGGCGACTCGAACGACTGGCCCCCCGAATGCGACGGTGGAGGATACTCGCTTGTTCCGGTTGATCCTCAATGTGTCGGCCTCGATATGGATAAGGCTCAGGCGTGGCGCGCGTCGGTAAAGATTCACGGGTCTCCAGGTAGTGATGATATCCCGGGCGTTATCGATAGCATGCTTTTAAACGTCCGCATTTCGGAGATTCACTATCATCCCTTTGATCCGGATAATCTGGGAGGAGACAGTCTGGAGTTTATTGAGATCAAAAATATAGGTTCGGCCACGCTGAATCTTGAAGGCGTCGCCTTTACAGAAGGAATATCGTATATGTTCGGTTCGGACGCGAAACTTGCTCCAGGAGAGTGTTGCGTTCTTGCTTCCAACGGTTCTGAATTCATGCGAAGATACGATATGTCTGCCTTTGACGTATATAATGGTCAGCTCAGCAATAGAGGCGAAAAAATTACGCTCAAGCACATTCCGTCGGGAGTAATAATCGTTTCGGTAGAATACTCTGACGACGAACCATGGCCAAATGAGGCCGACGGTAAAGGTTATTCTCTGGTTCCGTACAAAACCTCTCCAGACCGCAATCAGAATAATCCCGCAAAATGGCGCCGATCTTTCCGGAAAAACGGATCTCCGGGAAGCGACGATCCGGGGGTAGTAATTGTCAATGAGGTGCTGACTCATACCGACCCTCCGGCTGTCGACGCAATCGAACTTTACAATCCCGGAGATGCGGACGTCGATATCGGTGGATGGTTCCTTACCGACGACCGGCAAGATCCCTGCAAATTCAGAATCCCTGCAGGAACCGTTATAGGCGCAGGGAAATATCTTGTTTTTACGGAAAGCGATTTCAATGCAGATCCCCTGGAACCCGGTTCGTTCGCATTGAGCGAGCATGAAGAAGAGGCATTCCTATCCGCAGACAGTACAGGGTGCAACGGATTTTGCCATGGCTGCAGTTTCGGTTCTTTGGAACGCGGGATATCTTTCGGCCGCTATATCATCCCTTCTACCGGAAAAGAGGTATTTGTTCCGATGGAAAGGGTTACTCTCGGAGAACCTAACAGTCCTCCACTCATTGGACTGCTTGTTATAACTGAAATTATGTATCTGTCCGCCGACGGCAAATCGGATTATATTGAAGTCACCAATATAAGCCTTATGGAAGTTAAATTGTATGATTATAATTATCCGCAAAATACATGGCGTATTTCAGAAATAGATTTTTATTTCCCGACTAACTCCGCTGTGAGGGCCGGAGAATCGGTACTAATTATATCCGATAAGATGGATATAAATTCATTCAGAAGAAAATATGGTGTTGCTTCCGGTATTCAGATATTTACATTCAAAGGAGATTTACCCGATACCGGGGCGGTTCTTAAACTGGAAAAACCCATGGAGCCCGACAAAGACAGTACCGGTGCAGTCGTTTCGACAACTGTCTATTATATGGAATACGAAAAGGTTTCATATAAATCATATTCTCCGTGGCCGTCGGTTCAAAATGGAAAGTCCCTTACCAGAAGGGAAATAAAGCGGCTTGGTGATGATCCTGCCGCCTGGGAAGCCGCAGAACCTACGCCGGGAAGAAACAATTAAACTGTGGGTTAGCATCGAAGTTCTTATCGTACTATTACAGTTGAACCTGAAGTTGTAAGTGCCGCCGAGGAGATACGATATATATATCTTCCTGCAACAAATCTGCCAAGATAAATTGTTTCGTTCTTTCCTCCTATTGAGAAAAAATTCAACCGCCGGACACCCCGGCCGTCAATGGTATTTATTAATACTGATACTGTCTGGGGATGTGGGTAAAAATAGTATAGACCCAATGCAGAGCCTGATAAAGGGACTAAACGTGCAAAAGGTGCAATAACCTTATTTGTCACATCAGCCGTCACTGATGTATTATCGTTGTAATCATAGGGTTTATTGTTCCACGGATCAAACTTAACATTTTTACTTACTTTCCAGCCTCTGCCCGGCCCCTCACCGCCGGGGCCATCTTCACTTCCCCACCAGTTATTTGTAGCATCGAACACAGGAGCAGATGTGTTATTGAAAACTGCAAAACCTTCGATATTTCTGAAATCGCTTTCACGGCAGAAAGAAGGGTTAATTCCCCTTTCCGCGTATATTCCATGCGGACAATCGGCAATCAATGATCGGGTCATTTGGAGTGTTCCTCCGGTCATATACACTGCCGCTCCGCCCTGAGTGTATCCAAAAGCTGCCTTTGAGAAAAAACATCGTTCGATTGTAACAATACCGTTACCGATAAAAATCATACCTCCGCTCAGTGAGTTCCAGTTTACATTACGGTAGCCGCCGTAACGGAAATTTGTATACTTGAATTGTCCAATGGCGGACGAATCGGCAAAAGCTATACCTTCATAATCTGCCCCTGAGACAATCGGCCCGACCGTATCCCCTGTTGTCTTTCCGCCCAACGAATCATCACGTGCACTTGTAAACCAGACCGGTTTTTCCGGGCTTCCCATCGCAGAAAAAGATCCTAACACCCAGATTTTTCGTTTCCAGGGATCGACGGTTATGCCGAATTTCACTACAGTCCCTTCACCAAAGAAAATTGATGCGGTATCGGCAATAGTGAGCATTCCGTCTATATAATAAGGAATCCCCCCGTCATCCAGTCTAACCGGCTTTGTAACAACGCCGTTCATTGCTACGGCATTAATACCTGACGACGATGCCGTTATATTCTTAAGCACAGGTACATCCATTATAGGAGAATAAAAACGAATTGCTGCGTCCGCCGTACTATGAATATCAACACACTTTATGTTTCCGGAGCAATTTACAATAGAAATACCGTTTCCTCCTGAACCGGCGTACGGTTTGCCTGTGTTTTCGATAGTTACATTATCAACGTAAAGTGAGCATCCTGAGGCTGTGATACCATTACCACCAAATCCGTTCCAATTTGTATTCAGGTAACCGGCGTATTTTATAACGGCATAAGAAAGAGTAATCTTTGCGCCGTTTAAACCTACGATACCATTCCAGTCAGAAGGCATAGGAATAATAGTATCGTTATTATCAGTATTACCCTTATGGGAATCGTCGGCAATAGAAGTAAATACTACTTTTTTATCGGGTGTCCCACGGGCCGTTAAAGTTCCTCCGTCTACACATAAGCCGCTTTTATACGAATTACCCTGCGTTACATGTTTTATTACAACCCCCGGTGAAATTGTAATTGATTGTTGCGATGGTATGTTAAGCCATCCTCGCACTACCCATGCCAACTCGCTTTCGCCAAGAATAATATTGCCGTGTACAATTCCGGATATTCCTATTCCGTTAACTGCATTTCCTTCGGCACTTGCATTTTTTAGCACCGGCACCATACGCATAGTGTCCCCGTCGTGAAGAAGAGCCCATCCACCACTTCGACGGATAACAACACTGGAAAGTTCAGAACCGCTGTTGCTGAATTTGATTCCAGCTCCCTCAGAGTAGTCTATGGTAATATTCTCCAGAGTCGGTGATGAGCTATTCAGGTAGATGGCTGCTCCGGGATGCCAACCCTGCCAACCAGTGGTGATATGTCCGGCATACAAAACTATGGCATTGCGGATAAAACCGCCACCCTTGACAAAGCGAATTCCGCTCCATGCGCCTGGGTAGGGTTTTATGGTGTCAGCAGAATTAAAAGTCCCTCCTACGGAATGATCAAGATAAGAGGTAAAAATAACCGGATCGTCCGCAGTTCCTTCGCAATTTAATGTGCCCCGTTCTATAACAAGAGCTCCGCCGTCCCTACCATAGTTAGTTTTTATAACAGTTCCCGGCATAATAGTGAGTGTTGAGCCGGAATCTATAGAAAGATTGTCATCCCAGCCTTCGAGATACCATGGAATGCTGTTCTTGTCAAGCACTGCATCCGATACAATTTTCCCATTGGCGACTACAATTCCATGACGGCCATTTGCCTGTCCCGTAAGGTTTCTTATCACCGGGATACTTGTAGAAACGTCTTCCCAGAATACAGCTCTGTTAACGCTATTGCTAACGACGCAATCGGTTATCAATGGATTTGCTTTTCGGGAAATTTTAATGCCGTCGTATCGGCTATTCAGAATTGAACAGTATTTAATCTCCGGAGCGCAACTGTCAATGTAGAGAGCCGCACCCGGGAAGCCTGTCTGCCACCCCGTATTCGGATGACCTGCCCTAATTATATTAGTATAAAATATTTTTACTTCAGACTCTGCAAAACAGTGAACCCCTCCCCATTCATGATAGCTTGTATCTTCATCAGCCATGTCCGAAGTCAGAACAACAGGATTTTCTGCTTCTCCCTCAGAAACGAACTTTCCACGAACCTTTATCGATGCATGCTCACGGCCATAGGCAAAGCGGACTTCAACTCCTGGCTTTAGGGTCAGAGAACCACCCTCAAGAATATCTATACCACAATTATCAAAATTTTTGTCAGCTTCAACAATATAAGGATTGCCTGATGCCTCCCAAACCTCCTCTCCGGTTATCTTTCGTATTTCGATGCGGTACCCCCCTGCACCATCAGAAAAACGGTTGACGTATGTAACTGCACCGGCATTTTTAAAGGAAGCTGAATAACTCATGAATAATAACGGGATTAAAAATCTTTCTGATAATACCCTACGGTTCATGGTTTTCCCCTTTAGATTAATTTCTAATTATTATTAAAAAATATCCTTTTTATGTTTAATAAAAAAAATCTAACACAAAGACCTATTATGCCTGAAAATTATACTTTTGATTTTAAAGTAAAACCACTAAAATTTTTGTTTGGTCCTAACTGTACTAAAAATTATCTAAATTTATACCAATCTTTCCCCTTTTAATAATCAATTATATTGTTGGATTGTATTAATAATTTCCATTACATTCCATTAAAAGAATTAT
>FWPV01010781.1_pt1 | contig 14813 bp, 12 predicted proteins | sample 2228371 | NCBI WGS metagenome assembly FWPV01 (sample SAMEA103939776, study PRJEB20133) | metagenome
TGAAAGTTTTCTACGACAAAGACTGTGACCTGAGCCTGATCAAGGGCAAGACCGTGGCCATCATCGGCTACGGCTCGCAAGGCCACGCCCACGCACAAAACCTCAACGACAGCGGCGTCAAGGTCGTGGTCGGCCTGCGCAAGGGCGGCGCGTCGTGGGACAAGGTTGGCAAGGCCGGCCTGACCGTGATGGAAGTCAACGATGCCGTGAAGGCCGCTGACGTGGTCATGATCCTGTTGCCCGACGAGCAGATCGCCGAGGTCTACAAGAACAACGTCGAGCCCAACATCAAGCAAGGCGCTTCGCTGGCCTTCGCCCACGGCTTTAACGTGCACTACAACCAAGTGGTGCCCCGCGCCGACCTGGACGTGTGGATGGTGGCCCCCAAGGCGCCTGGCCACACCGTGCGCAACACCTACACCCAGGGTGGCGGCGTGCCCCACCTGGTGGCCGTGCACCAGGACAAGTCCGGCAAGGCCCGTGACCTGGCCCTGAGCTACGCCATGGCCAACGGTGGTGGCAAGGCTGGCATCATCGAGACCAACTTCAAGGAAGAGACCGAGACCGACCTGTTCGGCGAGCAGGCCGTGCTGTGCGGTGGCGCTGTTGAGCTGATCAAGATGGGCTACGAGACCCTGGTGGAAGCCGGCTACGCCCCCGAGATGGCCTACTTCGAGTGCCTGCACGAGCTCAAGCTGATCGTGGACCTGATCTACGAAGGCGGCATCGCCAACATGAACTACTCGATCTCGAACAACGCCGAGTTCGGTGAGTACGTGACCGGCCCTGAGGTCATCAACGAAGAGTCGCGCAAGGCCATGCGCAATGCGCTCAAGCGCATCCAAAACGGTGACTACGCCAAGATGTTCATCCAGGAAGGTCGCCTGAACTACCCCAGCATGACCGCCCGCCGCCGCAACACCGCCGATCACCAGATCGAAGTGGTGGGTGCTCAGTTGCGCGCCATGATGCCGTGGATCGCCAAGAACAAGCTGGTTGACCAGACCCGCAACTGATTGACGCGGGTCCATGCCCGCTCAGACAAAGGCCACTTCGGTGGCCTTTCTTTTTTCCTGCGCCCAAGGGGCTTCGGTACACTGTCCGACCCGCGTCCTTGTGGACGCTTGCCCTAATAGCCATGCACGACGGTCAAGACCTTCCCGATTCCGCGATTCCCGAGGCCCACAAGCGGCCCAAGGGCATCTACATGTTGCCCAACATGATCACCCTGGCCGCTTTGTTCGGCGGTTTCTATGCGGTGGTGATGGCCATGAACGACCGTTACGACCTGGCCACCGTGGGCGTGTTCGTGGCCATGGTGCTGGACAGCCTCGACGGGCGCGTCGCGCGCCTGACGAACACCCAAAGCGCGTTTGGCGAGCAGATGGACTCGCTGTCCGACATGGTGTCCTTCGGTGCGGCGCCGGCGCTGATCGCCTACGAATGGGCCCTCCGAGACCTGGGGCGCTGGGGCTGGATCGCCGCCTTCGTGTACTGCGCGTGCGCAGCCTTGAGGTTGGCGCGTTTCAACGTCAACACTGCCGTGGTGGACAAGCGTTACTTCCAGGGCTTGCCCTCTCCAGCGGCCGCTGCGCTGGTGGCCGGTTTTATTTGGCTGATGACCGAAGCCAAGGTTGACCCGACCAGTCTGACTTGGGCCATGTTCGCGCTGACCCTCTACGCAGGTCTGACCATGGTGACCAATGTGCCGTTCTACAGCTTCAAGGACCTCAGCCTGAAGAAGAGCGTGCCCTTTGCGTCCATCGTCCTGGTTGCACTGGGAATTGCCGTGATCAATATCGATCCACCCACCGTGTTGTTCGGGCTGTTTGTGCTGTACGGGCTGTCTGGCTACGCGGTCTATATCTGGCGCAAGGCCAAGGGCAAGCCGGTGAGCGTCATCAGCACGTCCACCGACGAGCCTGACGAGCGAGGCCTTCACGATTGAAGGTGGAAGGCGCATTGCCCTAATGGAAGATCTCTATCAGGCGCGCCGTGTCTTTGTGATACATTGACCAGCATGTTCCAAGCTGTTGCACTGCTACTACTGGATGTCTGTCACGGGCAGAATCGGTAGCGCACGCGCAATCAACACCAACGGCCCGTATGCACCCGCAGCGGGCCGTTTGTTTTGGAACTGTGGGTTTTGAGTCCTGGCCATAGCGCCGAACCGGAGCATCTCGATGAGCGACCAACTGATCATTTTCGACACCACCTTGCGCGACGGCGAACAATCGCCCGGCGCGTCCATGACCAAGGACGAAAAGCTGCGCATTGCCCGCCAACTGGAGCGCCTGAAGGTGGACGTGATCGAGGCCGGTTTCGCCGCCAGCTCCAACGGCGATTTCGAATGCGTGCAGGCCATTGCCAATGCCATCAAGGATTCCACCATTTGCTCGCTGGCCCGTGCCAATGATCGCGACATCGGTCGAGCAGCAGAAGCCCTCAAGGGTGCTAATCGGGCGCGCATCCACACCTTCATTGCCACCAGTGCGCTGCACATGGAGAAGAAGCTGCGCATGACGCCCGACCAAGTGCTGGAGCAGGCGAAGCAGTCGGTCAGGTTTGCGCGCAACCTTTGTGCCGACATCGAATTCAGCCCCGAGGATGGTTACCGCAGCGACGTGGATTTCCTTTGTCGCGTACTTGAAGCCGTAATTGCCGAAGGCGCCACCACCATCAACGTGCCCGACACCGTGGGCTACGCGGTGCCCGAGCTCTATGGCAACTTCATCAAGACTTTGCGTGAACGCATTCCGAACTCAGACAAAGCGGTTTGGTCGGTGCATTGCCACAACGACCTGGGCATGGCCGTGGCCAACTCGCTGGCCGGGGTGAAGATCGGTGGCGCGCGCCAGGTGGAATGCACGATCAATGGCCTGGGCGAGCGCGCGGGCAATTGTTCGCTCGAAGAGATCGTGATGGCGGTGAAGACCCGTCGCGATTATTTCGGCCTGACGGTGGGCATCGACACCACCCAGATCGTGCCGGCCAGCCGCATGGTGAGTCAGACCACCGGTTTCGTGGTGCAGCCCAACAAGGCCGTGGTGGGGGCCAACGCCTTTGCCCACGCCTCAGGCATCCACCAGGACGGTGTGCTCAAGGCGCGCGACACCTACGAGATCATGCGAGCCGAAGACGTGGGCTGGAGCGCCAACAAAATCGTGCTGGGCAAGCTCAGCGGCCGCAACGCATTCAAGCAGCGCTTGCAAGAGCTGGGCATCGAGATGGAGTCTGAAAGCGAAATCAACACCGCTTTCGCCAAGTTCAAGGAGCTGGCCGACCGCAAGGCGGAGATCTTCGATGAGGACATCTTGGCGTTGGTGAGCGATGAAAGCGTGACCGCTGAAAAAGAGCAGTACGGCCTGGTGTCCTTGTCGCAGCGCAGTGAGACGGGTGAGCGTCCCCATGCCAACGTCGTCTTCACGGTGGATGGTAAGGAGGTGCAGAGCGAATCGGATGGCAACGGTCCGGTGGACGCCTCGCTGAAAGCCATCGAGAAGAAAGTGCAGAGCGGCGCCGAAATGGTGCTGTATTCGGTGAATGCCATCACCAGCGGGTCAACCGAAAGCCAGGGTGAAGTGACGGTGCGATTGCAACACGGTGGTCGGGTGGTGAACGGCGTTGGCGCCGACCCGGACATCGTCGTGGCATCGGCCAAGGCTTACCTCAGTGCGCTGAACAAACTGGCCAGCAAGGCGGACAGGGTGCTGGCTCAGGGATAAAAGCCTTATTTATCAATCACTTGTAGTCATTCTGATGTCGAGGTGTGAAAACAGATGCAGAAAGTAGCATTTGTTCCATCGAACACTGAAGACATGACTGCAAGTTTTTGATATTGATAGATTTTTTTCAAAGGCCTATACTGCGCTCCTATTAGGTGCGTTGTGAAATTTGCTGGAGTGCAGTCATGGTCGTGAGCGTTACCCGCTGGTCTCGTGTCTTGTGGGGAGCCATTCTGGCGGCCGGTGTGGTGCTTTCGATGGCACCTGTCGACGCCTCGGCGGCCACCGAGAAGCATCGCTCCACGTCCAAGAAGGCAGTGGCCAAGAAGGCGGTGGCGCAACGCAGCGCCCAAAAGGCAACTCCCACCAAGAAGGCCCAACGTCAAGCGGCCAGGGTGTCGTCTCGCAAGACCACCGCAGTGGCCCGCAAGAAGGCCACCGAGCTCACCACCGTGAGTGCCAAACGCAGAGTGTCGGACTCTGTGGTGAGGGTGGCGGCGCCTGAGATCGATCACGGCTCTGTTGGTGCGCAGCTCGGGCTTCGCAAAGCGGACGACCCGCTGGACTTGAACTCCAGCGTGGCGCTGGTGGTGGACCAGCAGACCAATGAAGTGCTGCTCAGCAAGAACGACTCCGCGGTTCTGCCTGTGGCTTCGCTGACCAAGTTGATGACCGGTCTGGTGGTGGCGGATGCCCACCTCGACATGAACGAGATGATCACGATCACTCAGGACGACGTTGATACCCTCAAGGGCAGTCGTTCGCGCCTGATGGTGGGCACGACGCTCACGCGCGGAGAGCTGATGCACTTGGCTCTGATGTCCAGTGAAAATCGCGCCGCGCACGCGCTCGGCCGCACCTACCCGGGTGGTCTGAACGAATTTGTTCGACTGATGAATCGCAAGGCAACTGAACTCGGCATGCGGGATACCCGCTATGTTGAGCCGACGGGTCTGTCAAGCGACAACCGTTCGAGTGCCCGCGATCTGGCGTTGCTGGTGAGCGCTGCTTATCAACGTCCGATCTTGCGCGACCTCTCCACGTCTCCGGGCTACGAGGTTGATGTGGGCCGCCGCACCTTGCAGTACAACAACTCCAATCGCTTGGTGAAGAGCCCGGATTGGGACATTGGTCTGCAGAAGACGGGTTACATCTCGGAAGCGGGCCGCTGCCTGGTGATGCAGGCCAAGATTGCAGGTCGCCAACTCATCATGGTGTTCTTGGATGCGACGGGCAAGCTGGGGCGTATTCAGGATGCCGAGCGGGTGCGCCGTTGGGTAGAGCTGCACTCCGATCGCGTCACGGCTTCTCACCGCCCTCAGGGCTAAGGCCTGGCGGATTCCCACGAAAAACGGCCCTTGAGGGGCCGTTTTTTGTTGTGGTCAGCGGCCAGCGCCGGGGGGATTGGGGCAACCAAGCGCCGCCGAAATCTCGGCGGCGGTGGCGCGCAACTTGGGTGCCCAGCCTTCGTCGATGCGATCTGCGGGGGCCGAAATTGACAAACCGGCCACCAACTTGTTTTGGTCGTCGTAAATGCCTGCGGCCATGCAGCGAACGCCCATCTCCAACTCCTCGTTGTCCCTGGCCATGCCGGCCATTCGGCATTGCGCCAGTTCACGCTCGAGGGCAGGGAGTTGGGTGAGGCTGTTTCGGGTGTTGCCGGCCAGACCGGTACGGGTGGCGTAGGCGCGCACCTTCTGGGGGTCGTCATTGGCCAAGAACAGTTTGCCAACCGACGTGAGGTGAAGGGGCGCGCGCCCGCCAATGGCGCGAACCACTTGCATGCCTGAGCGCTCACTGTAGGCGCGCTCGACATACACGATTTCATCGCCCTGGCGAACGCTCAGGTTCACGGGTTGCTGGATCAGCTTGTGCAGTTCGCGCATGGGGACCAGGGCGGCGTCTCGCACGTTCAGCCTGGCCTTGACCAGGTTGCCCAGCTCCAGCAGGCGCATGCCCAGCCGGTAGCTGCCGGCCTCCGGCCGATCCACAAAGCGCCCGATGGTGAGGTCGTTGAGGATGCGGTGTGCGGTGGATGGGTGAAGCCCAGTCTTTTCGCTGATTTCTTTCAGCGACACCGGCTCTTCTCGAGTGGCCAGCACTTCCAGCAAGTTGAACATGCGCTCGATCACCTGAACGGTCGGCGCGCTGGGGAGGGTGTCGTTTCGTTTGCTCATGGTCCGGTGGTGATTTTACAAGATGAAAATCAATTCCGGGGGCCCCAAGCACGACGGGGCTTGCTCTCAGTTCTGCAGCACCCAGTCGTCGTTGACTCGCAGTTCGTGGGGGAGGAAGCGCGCCTTGTAGGCCATCTTGGGGCTTTGGGGAATCCAGTAGCCCAGGTAGACGTACGGGAGTTCCAGGCGCCGTGCCTGCTCAATCTGCCACAGCACGCCGTAGGTGCCGTAGCTGCTGTGCTCCTCTGGCTCGTAGAACGTGTAGACGGCAGACAGTCCGTCGTTCAGCACGTCAATGACGGACACCATCTTGAGCACCTCAGGCTTGCCATCAATGCCGGGCTCGAAGAACTCGACAAGCCGCGAGTTGACGCGGCTTTGAAGCAAGAACTGCGTGTATTGGTCGATGCTGTCCTGATCCATGCCACCACCGGGGTGCCGCGCGCTTTGGTAGCGCAGGTAGAGGTGGTAGTGGGCGGGCACGAAACCCAGCTTGAGCACGCGGGTGCCCAAGTGTTGGTGTTGATTCGCGCTTCGGCGCTGGCTTCGGTTGGGGCGAAACAGGTCGACGGGGATGCGCAGTGGGATGCAGGCTTGGCAGCCGTCGCAATAGGGGCGGTAGGTGAACATGCCGCTGCGGCGAAAGCCCAGCGTCACCAGGTCGGAATAGGCGTCGTTGTGGATGAGGTGGCTTGGCGTGGCGACCTGTGAGCGCGCCATTCGCTCAGGGAGATAGCTGCAGGGGTAAGGCGCCGTTGCGTAGAACTGCAAGGCGTGCAGTGGCAATTCTTTGAGGCGTGTCACGTGGTGGCACCGTCTTCGAGGACTGTGCGCCAGTATAGAGGCGCAAACCGCCACGAGGGTGCCGCGTGCCGAGTGGCCCTGCGCACGTGCTCTTGAAACTCGGCGCGGGGAATGGGGCGGCCACCCATGGATGCCAAGTGGCTGGTCTCTTGCTGGCAGTCGATGAGAGGCAGGCCGTTGTGCCGGCAAAACGCCACCAGCGCCGCGAGCGCCATCTTTGATGCATCGGTGCGGCGGGCAAACATCGATTCACCGAAGACCATGGCACCGAGGTTCACGGCGTAAAGGCCGCCGGCCAGTTCGCCGTCGATCCATGTTTCGACGCTGTGCGCAATGCCTGCCTGGTGAAGCTTCGTGTAGGCCTGCACCATGGCTGGCAGGATCCATGTGCCGTCCTGGCCGCGTCTGGGACTTTGGGCGCAGGCGCGAATGACGCGGTCAAAGTCGTGGTCGAAGCGAATGTCCAGACGACCTTCGCGCAAGAGCTTCTTGAGCGATTTTCGCAGCGAGTGGTGAAGCCTGAAAGATTGGGGCTTCAGCACCATGCGTGGGTCGGTGCTCCACCAGAGAATGGGCTGGCCTGCGCTGTACCAGGGAAATATGCCGCGGGAGTACGCGTTGACCAGGGTGGGCACGTCCAGTACACCACCGGCCGCCAGCAGCCCGGGTGCTGGGTCTTGCGGGCCCCAAGCCGTCTCGACCGGAGGGAAGGGTTCACCAGGTTCCAGCCAGGTGAGCGGTCGGGTCGGGGGGGATTGCGACATGCGCTTATTTTGCGCGCCGCCAGAGCCGGAAGGGAAGGTAGACCAGCAGAATGCCCAAGCCGTCGGCGAGCCAATCAAGCCATTCGCCGTAGCGCCAGCCGGTGGCGATCTGCAGTAGCTCGATCACACCGCCCCAGAGCAACACGCCAATGGCGACACGCCTCTGGTGGTCAGGAAAACCGAGCAGGCCCCAGAGGGTCAGCCAGCCAAAACCCAGGGCGTGCTGGGCCTTGTCCCACACGTTCATCACTTGCGGGGGAAGCTGATCGATTGGGGTGAGCGATGCCACCGTCAGCGCCGTGAAACTGATACCGAAAACAAGCCGGGACAAGGTGGTTGCGGTCATGGACGGTTCCTGAAGTCAGGAATGGGCCGAAGCGTTGGGGCTGGTGCGATGACCCCAAACAAAAACGCCTTGGATTTCTCCAAGGCGTTTCAAATTTTTGGCTCCCCGACCTGGACTCGAACCAGGGACCTGCGGATTAACAGTCCGTCGCTCTACCGACTGAGCTATCAGGGAACAGACTCAAATTATAGCGTCAAATTTTCGGGGTTGGCCAGCATCGGCTCAGAAGCGGGTGTCGAGCGCGACGCGAAGCGTCCGGCCGGCTCCGGGGAACAGGTAGATGTGCTCGTACTGATAGGGCGCTTCCTGGAAGTAGCGGCGATTGAACAGGTTGTCGATGGCCAGGGTCCAGGTGGCGGGTTGACCGCCAAGGCGCGTGTCGTAGCGCACCGAGGCGTCCACGCGGGTCCACGACGGCAGCACAAGGCTTTGGTCAGGCAGCACGGCGCGCGAGCCTTCGTGTGACAGATGGGCGCCCAGGGTCACACCTGGCAGACTGGCCAGGCGGTGGCTGAGGTTGGCGCGCAAGATCCAGCGCGGCACGTTGGTGGGGCGCAGGCCATTGAGCTCAGGCGTAAGGCGCGAGTGGCGCCGTTCGGCGTCCAGCCAGGTGAGGCTGGCGTCGTACGTCCAGGCACCGCTGGTGCGGCCGCCCCCGAGTTCAAGGCCACGGTGGCGGGCTTCGCCGTCGATCACGCGCGTGCAAGAGCCGGGGCTGGCGTCGTCGCAACCGCTTGAGGTGTTGAGCACAAGGTTGCCTGTGGTGGGGCGGGTGATGGAGAACAGCGTCACGTTCCAGCGCTGGCGAGCGTCTTCGCTTTTCAGGCCGAGCTCCCACTGGCGGCTCTTGAGCGGCGGTAGCACCGCGCCGGCATTGGTGTAGCGCGGGCGCTGGGTGACCACTTCCGACTCAATGCCCTGGCCCCAGCTTCCGTAAACCGTTCGACCGGCGCCAAGTTTGTAAGTGGCGGCCAGCCACGGAGTGGTGACGTTGTCTCGGTAGGCTGTGTCTTCGCTGCCGTCGGTCTCCACACTGCGGCGGTTCAGGCGGGTGTGGCGCAGTCCCACCCAGGTCTGCAATGCAGGGCTCCACTCGATGACATCGGTGGCGAACAGTTCGGTGCTGCGCTCGGTGCGCTGGGTGAAGGTGTCGACGAACTGCGGATTGGCCGGCACGGCGGGCAGGGTGTTGAGGTTGCCGCCCAGGATGTAGCCCGAGTAGTTGGAGCGGGTCTGACCGCGCTGGGTGAAGCGGCTCGCCAGGATGCCGGCGCTGAGCTTGTGCCGCACCTCGCCCGTGGCGAACTGGCCGTTCACCCGCCAGTGCGCCGAATGGGTGTTGCGGCGCTCATCGAGGCTGCGGTAGTCGTAGAGATCAAAGTCGCCGTTGGGGCAGAAGCGGTCGGGGTAGTAGTCGCCGCTGCCCACGTCGTAGCAGCCATAGGGGTAGGCCAGGTAGTCGTCGGTGACCAGGCGTTGCGTGCCCACCTGTGCCTGCCAGTTCCACTGGCTGTTAATGGCCTGGGTGAAACGCAGGCTGCCGCTGAAGTTGCGGAAGTCCACGGGCTGGCTCCAGGGCTGGTGGTTGATGTTGAGCTTGGGGTCGGCCGGCGGCAATTGGTCGCCAAGCAAGCTCAGGCCAGGCACGCTGCGCTGGGCGCGGCGTGACAGCTCGAACTCACCCTCGAGCAGGCTGTCTCGTGAGAGGCGCGCGTCCATGGCCAAGGCCAGCAGTCCGCGCTTGCCTTCGGTGCCAGGTGCTTCGCCATTCAGGCGTTCGCCCAGCACATTCAGGCGCCAGCCCATGTGGCCTTCGGCCACGCGACCGCTGATGTCCACGTGGGCCAGGGCATTGCCGTTGCTGTTGACCTCGGTGCGGAACACGCGTTGTGGCGTGGCGGTGGGGCGCTTGACGACCAGGTTGAACAGACCGCCGGGCGCGCTGGTGCCGGCCTGGATGCCGCTGGTGCCCTTGAGCAGTTCGACGCGTTCCAGGTGGTCCAGCGGCAGGCTGGTTTCGCCGCTGATGGGCAGGCCCTCGCGGCGGTAGTTGTAGGTGTTGTCGATTACGAAGCCGCGCACGCTGGCGTAGTCGTAATACCCGGCGGCGTTGTAGGCGTCGCTCACCGACGAGTCGAAGCGGTAGAGGTCGCTCAGGGTGCGAGCGCCTGCCTCGGCGATGCGAGCGCTGTCGATCACGGTGACGCTGGCCGGGGTGTCGCGAAGAGCGGCGTCGAAGCCGGTGACATCGGCCACCGGGGCGGCGCCGCTGGTGGTGATGGTGACCGCCGGCAGCGTGGGTGCGGTCTGGGCGTGGGCCAGGGTGGCCAACAGGGTGGCGACGGCGAAGGTGGTGGGACGAATGGGTGCCATGTGTCGTTGGGACGGAATGGCAGGTGGGCTCGAGCGGTGGCGTTCGACGCCGTGCCAGTGCACGGTGAACGCGCCGTTTCTGCTTCCCTGCGCGAGGATTACCTCAATCAGGTTCGAAGGGACTTTCTCAGTCGCGGCCTGTCGGCCGCAACACCCCTAGCGGATGCGCTTTTTCAAGCGCGGGCGGATTGTAGAGCAGGGGCCAGTGCCCCCGCGCCCATGGGTCAATTCGGGCTTACGCCCAAGAGTTGGTGCAGCCGTGGGCTGGTGGTCGTGTACTGCAGCATCTGGCGCTCATCGGGCCGCAGTTGGGCGGCAGCAGCAAAGGCGGCCAGGGTGGCCTCGTGGAAGCCGCAGAGGATGAGCTTCTTTTTGCCGGGGTAGGTGTTGATGTCACCCACGGCGTAGATACCGGGCTCGCTGGTCTGGAAGGTGTCGGTGCTCACCACCAGTTGTTTGCGCTCCATGGCCAGGCCCCATTGGCTAATGGGGCCGAGGCGTGGCGAAATGCCCAGAAACACGAGCAACTGGTCAACGGGAAGGGACTGTGTCTGGCCGTCAGGCATCGCCAGGTTCAGGGCAGTCAGGTGGTCTTCGGTTTGCTCGAAGCCCACTGGCTGGCCGATCACCAGGTGCAACTGCCCGGTGGCCACGCGCTCACGCACGGCAAGCACAAGTGCCTCATCGGCCTGAAACACGTCGCGGCGGTGAACCAGGGTCACGCGGCGGGACAGGCCGGCGGCCACCAGATCGAGGGCTGTGCGCAAGGCCTCGTCTTCGCCACCGTGAACCACCACGTCACGGCCCGCCAGCGTCGCGTCTGCGGGGCGGTGATAGTGCAGTTGACGGCCTTCAAAGGCGGCCACGCCTTCCAGGTTGAGCGGGCGGGGGGTGAAGGCACCCACACCAGCAGCGATGAACAGGCAGCGGGTCAGCCAGGACTGACCTTGGCGCGAGCCCACGAGCAGCCGACCATCGGGCTGGCGCTGCACGGTGTCAATGGTGTGCCCGGCATGGAGCGCGGGTGAGAAGGGGCGGACCTGCTGCTGCAGTCGCTCAATGAGTTCTTGCCCACTGCAGACCGGGATACCCGGGATGTCGTAGATGGGCTTGTCGGGATACAGCTCGGACGGCTGCCCGCCGGTGTGCGGCAGGGCGTCGACGACGTGGCAGCGGATGTCTTGTAGGCCGAGCTGAAAGACTTGCCACAGCCCCACCGGCCCCGCGCCGATCACCAGGGCATCGGTTTCGATGGGGAGGGTGGCCATGGCGTCAGCGGATGAGCTGGTCCAGCTTGCCCGTCTTGTCTTTCCACTCTTCGGCGTCGGGCAGCGGCTCTTTGCGCTTGGTGATGCTCTTCCAGCTGGGCAGCTGTGCCAGCTCGGCGTTGATCTTGATCATGTGCACCTGGTCTTTGGGCACGTCTTCCTCGGCGTAGATGGCGCTGACCGGGCACTCGGGGATGCAGACCGCGCAATCGATGCACTCGTCGGGGTCGATGGTCAGGAAGTTGGGGCCTTCGCGGAAGCAGTCCACGGGGCAGACATCGACGCAGTCGGTGTATTTGCAGCGGATGCAGGCTTCGGTGACAACGTGGGTCATGGTGGTGCAGGTGGTCGGGGGAAACCCGGGATTTTAAAGTTTTCGGTGATGAAAAAACCGGGCATGCCCCTGCGGGCAGCCCGGTTGGACGCTTGGCGCTCAGCGAACCAGCACGGCGCCAGCGGTGCGGTGGCTGGCCGTGTCCACCAGCACCATCGAGCCCAGGGCCCGGGCGCGATCGAAGGGCAGCGCCGCCACAGGTTCCTGCAGGGCCAGTTCGATGTGGCCAATGGCGTTGGGCTCCAGCGCGCTGGCGTCTTCTTCGGCCAGGGTGTGGATGTCGAGCTTGTGCACGATGCGCTTGACCTTGGCCTTGATCCAGCGGTGGCCATGCAAGGCCCAGTAGACCCGGCCCGGCACCAGGGCCTCGTCGTCCAGCCAGGCCACGGTGGCCTGAACTTCGCGCTGGGCTTCCAGCCCCGCCTCGGCGGCCAGCAGCCAGTCGCCGCGCGACACGTCCACCTCGCGGTCGAGCACGATGCCGGCGCTGTGGCCGGCGCTCACCGCTTGGGGCTGGCGCACGTGGTTCAGCACCTGGGCCACGGTGGCGGTCTGGCCGTTGGGCGCGATGCGCACCTGGTCACCGGGCTTCACTTCGCCGGAGGCCACGCGGCCCCAGAAGATGCGGCGGCCTTGCGAGGTGTCGGCCGAGCTGCTGAACTTTTCCACCCACTGCACCGGGAAGGCCAGGGGCAGGTGCGCATCTGCCTTGGTGACGGGCAGGCGCTCCAGAATCTGCAGCAGCGTGGGGCCTTGGTAGCCGCACCAGCCGTCGGTGTCGGCGGCGTCCACCACGTTCCAGCCCTTGAGGGCTGACACCGGTACGGTGGCGGTCACGGGAATGCCGGCTTGCTCGGCAAAGGCGGCCAGCGCATCACCAATGTGCTGGAAGGCCAAGGCGCTGTCTTCCACGGCGTCGAGCTTGTTGACGGCGAAGATCACCGAGGGCACGCGCAGCAGCTTGAGCAGCAGGCTGTGGCGGCGCGTTTGCGGCAGCAGCGCCAGGCCGGCGTCTTGCCACGGCAGCTTGGTGGCGTCCACCAGCACCACGGCGGCGTCGGCGCTGGACGCGGCGGTGACCATGTTGCGGGTGTACTGCTCGTGGCCCGGGGCGTCACCGATGATGAACTTGCGCTCTTCGGTGCTGAAGTAGCGGTAGGCCACGTCAATGGTGATGCCTTGCTCGCGTTCGGCCTGCAGGCCGTCGGTGAGCAGGGCCAGGTCGGTCTGGCCCTGGCGCTGCACGCCGGCCAAGTGGTCTTGCAGCACGGCCTTGCTGTCCACCAGCAGGCGGCCGATCAGGGTGCTTTTGCCGTCATCGACGCTGCCGCAGGTGATCAGGCGCAGGGCAGCCGAGGTGTCCACGGCGGGGGTGGTGGTGGCGTTCATCAGAAGTACCCGTCTTTCTTGCGTTTTTCCATCGAGGCGTCGCTGGTCTTGTCGTCCATGCGGGTGGCGCCACGTTCACTGACCTCGGCCGCCAGGGTCTCGATCACGATGTCTTCGGGGCTGGCCGCCGTGCTTTCCACGGGGCAGGTGCAGGTGATGTCGCCCACGGTGCGGAAGCGCACGTCGCGCACCTCCACGGTTTCGCCGTCGCGCGGCGGGGTGAGTTCGGTCACGGGCACCAGCAGGCCGCGGCGGTCTACCACCTCACGCTTGTGCGTGTAGTAGATGGACGGCAGCTCGATGTTTTCGCGGGCGATGTATTGCCACACGTCCAGCTCGGTCCAGTTGCTGATGGGGAAGACGCGGAAGTGCTCGCCCATGTGCAGCTTGGTGTTGAACAGCGTCCACAGCTCGGGGCGCTGGGCCTTGGGTTGCCACTGGCCGAAGCTGTCGCGGTGCGAAAAGATGCGTTCTTTGGCGCGGGCCTTTTCTTCGTCGCGCCGCGCGCCGCCGATGAGGGCGTCAAAGCGGAACTCTTCAATGGCCTCCAGCAGCGTGACCGACTGGTGCACGTTGCGGCTCTCGCCCGGGTGGGCCAGGCGCACCGTGCCGCGCTGCATGGAGTCTTCCACGCTGCGCACGATCAGTTCGGCACCCAGTTCCTTGGCCCGGCGGTCGCGGAACTCGGTCACTTCGGGGAAGTTGTGGCCGGTGTCGATCATCAGCAGCGGGTAGGGCAGGCGGCCCGCGCCAAAGGCCTTCTCGGCGCACTTGAGCATCACCAGCGAGTCTTTGCCGCCCGAGAACAGCAGGGCGGGGCGCTCGAAGGCGCCAGCCACTTCGCGCAGCACGAAGATGGTTTCTTCTTCCAGCGCGTCCAGGTGGGCATTGCTGAGGTGGTGGTCACCGGCGCGCTGAAGGGCGGTCTGGATCACGGCGTTGTCGGTGCGGGCGTTCATGCGGGGTTCCGTTCGATTGACGACACGAGGGGTTCGGCGGCGGGTTGCACGTGCAGCCCGCATTCCTTGGCGCTTTCCTGTTCCCACCACCAGCGGCCGGCGCGAAAGTCTTCGCCGACGCTGATGGCGCGCGTGCAGGGGGCGCAGCCGATGCTGGGGAAGAACTGGTCGTGCAGTTCGTTGTAGTCAAGGGCGTGCTGGGCGATGAAGTGCCACACATCGCCCCAGGTCCAGTCCACCAGCGGGCTGATCTTCACGCGGCCGGGCTCTTGCACCACCTCGGCCACCTCGGCGCGGGCGTTGGACTGCTCGCGGCGCAGGCCGGTGATCCAGCCATCGTGGCCAGCCAGCGCACGGGCCAGCGGCTCCATCTTGCGGATGTCGCAGCAGCCTTTGCGCAGCGCGACGCTGCGGTACATGGCGTCTTCGCCGTTGTGCCGCACGAAGCGCACAACGGCTTCCTGCTGGGGGCGGTACACCTGCACCGAGCGCGTGTAGCGCTTCTCGATCTTGGGCACCAGGGCCAGGGTCTCGGGGTGCAGCTTGCCGGTGTCGAGCACGAACACGTCGCTCTGAATGCCCGCCAGGTGAATGAGGTGGGTGACCACCATGTCTTCGGCGCCCAGGCTGGAGGCCTGGGTGAGCTTGGGGTGCTGGGCCGCCTGGGCGCGCAG
>FWPV01010782.1_pt1 | contig 14813 bp, 17 predicted proteins | sample 2228371 | NCBI WGS metagenome assembly FWPV01 (sample SAMEA103939776, study PRJEB20133) | metagenome
TTCGGCGCCGGTGCCCGAAGCGATGTCGTACAGGTGGCGGCTGTAGGCCACGGTCTTTTCGGCCAGGGGCTGGAACAGGCTGGCTTGCAGGGCCAACAGTTCCTGCGCGTCCTTGACGCTCATCACGGCCTGGGCGTTGTTGGCGGTTTCGGCCAGGGCGGCTTTGGTGGCTTGCACGTTCAGCTCAACCAGCTTCTCGACGCCTTCGAAGGCCTTTTGGGTCAGGCCGAACAGGGTTTCGACGTTGGCTTTTTGTGCGGCGATGATTTGTTCTGCGGTCAGCATGGTGAGGGCTCCTGGGTGTGTTGAAGGCATTTTTCAGCACGGCGGGAGAGGATTTCTCTCATGCTGCGCTGCAACATAGCTCGAATTATAGGTATGCGCTCGGCCAATGCAAGCCTTTTTTGCTGCGTTGCAACAATTTGAAGCACAGACTCTAATCGGCGAGCGTCGGCACAGGTTTTCATGCCCACGACACAATCGCCGCCGTGAAAGCCTTCTACGCCGACCAGTTTGTCTTGCCCCTGCCAGAGGGCCACCGTTTCCCCATGGCCAAGTACCGTTTGCTGCGCGACCTGATTGCCAGCCAATGGCCCGAGGTGGCGCTCCAGCAGGCGCTGCCGGCGTCCGACACCGAGCTGTTGCGGGTGCACACGCCCATGTATGTACAGGCGGTGGCTCAGGGTTTGTTGTCACCCGCCGCGCAGCGTGAAATCGGTTTTCCCTGGAGCCCGGCCATGGCCGAGCGTGCCCGGCGCTCCGCAGGGGCCACTGTGCTGGCGGCGCGGGCCGCGTTGGCGGGCGAGGGCGTGGCCGCCAACCTTGCCGGTGGCACCCACCACGCCTACGCCGACAAAGGCAGCGGTTTCTGCGTGTTCAACGACGTGGCGGTGGCCGCGCGGGCCGTGCAGGCGGAGCGCCGAGGGCTGCGCGTGGCGGTCATCGATCTGGACGTGCACCAAGGCAATGGCACGGCGAGCATTTTCAGGAACGACCCGACGGTCTTCACCCTGTCGCTGCACGGCGAAAAGAATTTCCCCTTCCGCAAGGAAGACAGCGATTTGGACGTGCCCCTGCCCGACGGCTGCGACGACAACACCTACCTCTACGCGCTCGACCACGCGCTGGACGAACTGGACCGCCGCTTCGACGCCGATCTGGTGTTCTACCTGGCTGGCGCCGACCCGCACGAGGGTGACCGCCTGGGCCGCATGAAGCTCAGCTTCGATGGCCTCGAAGCGCGCGACCGCCGTGTGTTCGACTGGGCCTGGCAGCGGCGCGTTCCCCTGGCGATGAGCATGGCCGGCGGTTACGGGCGCGACATCGCCACCACCGTGCAGGTGCAGCACAACACCTGGGCGGTGGCGGTGGCCTATGCCCACCGCTGGCACAATCGGCGGCCATGAGTTCCGCCGCCGCCGTCAAACCCCAGCCACAGTCCCGCAGCGCCTACCCGGTGTTCCGCACCATCGGTACCCGCTGGATGGATAACGACGTCTATGGCCACGTCAACAACGTCGTCTACTACAGCTGGTTTGACACGGCGGTGAACGCCTGGCTCATCGAGCAGGGCGCGCTGGACATCCACAGTGGCGAGGTGATTGGCCTGGTGATCGAGACGCAGTGCAACTACTTTGCGCCGCTGGCCTTTCCTCAGGACGTGCACGCTGGCCTGCGCGTGGCGCACATCGGTCGCTCCAGCGTGCGTTACGAGGTGGGCCTGTTTGCCGCCGATGGCGAGCTGTGCGCGGCCGCCGGCCACTTCATCCATGTGTACGTGGACCGCGCGACACGCCGCCCCGTGCCTTTGCCCGAGAAACTCAAACTCACCCTGGAGACTGCCCTGTGTCCTTGAACCCTCCTTCTGCTGGCGCCCACGCCGCCATCGATCCGGCCAGCGTGGACGCGGCCATCACCAGCCGCATGTCGGTGCGTGCCTTCCTGCCCAAGCCAGTGCCGCGCGAAGCCATCGCCCACCTGCTGGAGGTGGCCAGCCGCGCGCCTTCCGGCACCAACACCCAACCCTGGAAGGTGTACGTGTTGCAAGGCGCCAGCCGCAACAATCTGGTGGACAAGGTGTGTGCCGCCCACGACGCTGGTCGCGCCGACCCGGCCCTGGCCACCGCGCGCAAGCCGGCCTACGACTACTACCCCACGAACTGGGTCAGTCCCTACATCGACCGCCGCCGCGAAAACGGCTGGGGCCTGTATGGCCTGCTGGGCATCACCAAAGGCGACAAGGACAAGATGCACGCCCAGCACCAGCGCAACTTCCGCTTCTTCGATGCGCCCGTGGGCATCATGGTCACCATCGACAAGGTGCTGGGCCGGGGTTCGCTGGTGGACTGCGGCATGTTCCTGCAAAACCTCATGGTCGCTGCGCGTGGCCATGGGCTGGACACCTGCCCACAGGCCGCCTGGGTCGATTACACCGACATCGTCCTGCCCCACGTGGGCGCGGGCGACAATGAAATGCTGGTGTGTGGCCTGTCGCTGGGTTACGCCGATCCGGCCGACAAGGTCAACACCTTCCACACCCCCCGTGAACCGGTGGCGAACTTCACCACCTGGCTCGAATAAACCCCTTCAAGGACTTTCTCGATGAACACCACCCCCTCCGGTCTGCAGTTTGAAGACACCACCGTTGGCTCCGGCGACGTTGCCAAAGCCGGCCAACGTGTCACCGTGCACTACACCGGCTGGCTCTACAACGACGGCGTGCAAGGCGCCAAGTTCGACTCCAGCAAGGACCGCAACGACCCCTTCGTCTTCCCGCTGGGCGCCGGCCACGTCATCAAAGGCTGGGACGAAGGCGTGCAGGGCATGGCCGTGGGCGGCACGCGCCGCCTGGTCATCCCGGCCGCACTGGGCTACGGCGCACGTGGCGCTGGTGGCGTGATCCCGCCCAACGCCACCCTGCTGTTCGAAGTCGAACTGCTGGCCGTCTGAGCCATGGCGCGTCCCGCGATACTGGTCGCCCGCCCCATCTTTCCCGAGGTCCTGGCGCTGCTGCGCGAGCATTTCGAGGTCGATCACCATGATGGCGCGGACGCACTTCCGCCTGCCGAATTGGTGGCGCGGCTGCAGGGCAAAGTGGGGGCGCTGACCACCGGCAGCGAACGCATCGACGCTGCCTTGCTCGCCGCCTGTCCTGGCTTGAAGATCGTGGCCAACATGGCGGTGGGTTTCAACAACTTCGACGTGCCGGCCATGACGGCCCACGGCGTGCTGGCCACCAACACGCCCGACGTATTGACCGAGACCACGGCCGACTTTGGTTTTGCCCTGCTCATGGCCACCGCCCGGCGCGTGTGCGAGAGCGAACACTACCTCCGTGCCGGCCAGTGGAAGCAGTGGCGCTACGACCTGTTTGCCGGTGCCGAGGTGCACGGCAGCACCCTGGGCATCCTGGGCATGGGCCGTATCGGGCAGGGTGTGGCCAAACGCGGCGCCCATGGCTTTGGCATGAAGGTGATCTACCACAACCGCTCGCGCCTCTCGCCCGAGCTGGAGGCCGAGTGCCGGGCCATCTACGTCAGCAAGGCCGAGCTGCTGGCTCAGGCCGACCACCTGGTGCTGGTGTTGCCCTACAGCGCCGAATCGCACCACGCCATCGGTGCGGCCGAGATCGCGCAGATGAAGCCCACTGCCACGCTCATCAACATCGCACGCGGTGGCATCGTGGACGACGCGGCGCTGGCCCAGGCCCTGCGCGAGCGCCGCATCGCTGCCGCCGGGCTCGATGTGTTTGAAGGCGAACCCCGCGTCCACCCGGACCTGCTCACCGTGCCGAATGTGGTGCTCACGCCCCACATCGCCAGTGCCACGGTCAAGACGCGTATGGCCATGGCCCGCCTGGCTGCCGACAACCTGGTCGGTTTCCTGACCCAAGGCAAGGCACTGACGCCTCTCAATTCACCACACTGAAAACAGAAACAAGAAAGCCCCTGTTTGAGGGGCTTTGTTGTGCACGATCTGCGTAAAAAATTTGGTCGGGGTGAGAGGATTCCCGACCAATTGTGCGTAGCCCGTTGAATCAGCTGGCATTTGGGTTGTTGATTGTTTAATGTATCACACCCATGTAACTCACTGGATTTGATACCTTCATCGAAGTAGTGTGTCTCTTAGTGATTTTTGTATTGACAAAAACTATCAAATGCTATATACTGATAGTTTGTTTGATTTGACGAAACATACAGACGAAAACCAACATCAACTTCACATAGTGAACTTCTGAAGAAGCAACAAGCTTTAGAAGTGTCTTGACAAAGGAGTCGTTGAAGGATCGCAAGCTATGTTTGCGGTCCTTTTTGTTTGCGGGAGGTAACTTAGATGAGTTGATGGAGTTCAATCATGCATTCAGGTGTGTGCTGAGTGTTGAGATTGATTTGGGATAAGTATAGTTTGACATGACTGTGTCACCGACCACACCTGGTTGGTATCAATTTCATTATGTTTAACGTGAAATCTCCTTTCATGGTGAATGCGCTTGCATTGCGAAAGAGTTGTCCGTGTTTGAGCGATCTTGAATGCGGAGGAGATAAGGAATCGAATCGTATAGGGGTGTCGATAAATTAGCTACGTCTATACATTGTTCATTCCTTTGGTTGATGGTGGAGATGTTCTATTGAGTAAAGGAATGAGTACATGTTTGAAGATAGCAAGAGTGAGAAATTTGAAAAGTCATTGGTAGTGAGTAATGGTGAGAGTAAGAAGGGTAGATGGGTTGAAGGACTTACTAGTTGGATGAGTGAGTTAGAGAGCAGTGGGTACAAGCTGTTCTCAATGAGTATCACATATAAAACAAGCGGAGATTTTGATCACTATCCCAAGTTCTTGAGTCGAACATTCAAGGACCTATATTGGCATCATTTGTTACCTGAGAGCATCTTCAAAAACAGGAAGTGGCTTAAGAAGCATAAGAGTGATCAACCAATTCTGTTGTTGTTCTATGAAGAGCATCAAGAAAAAGGTGTGAAAACATACAACCCAATGAAGGTGGATGGTTTTGAGTATGTTTTCCCAGAAAGGCTGCATCATCATGCAATATTGGCTATAAGGCCTGAGCATGAGTCGGAAATGATGTCTTTGTGTTGTGAAAATTCCCTGCGGCAATTCAGCCCTTGGGTTTTGACGTCAAATATCAAACCAGCTGATTTGGGGTGGGTCGCATATGCGGTAAAGGATTTGAAGCTGTCGTCAGATAACTATGAGGTTTATGGCCCAGAGGGGTTGATGCCAGCGGCAATTGAACAAAATACGAAACACTAGGAGTAAACACTATCTGGATTCAAACTGGCGCAGGCTTCTTCTCGATTGTTCAAAAGGAAGAAGACCAACAACATGATCAGTTGACCATACGGTCGAGAGTACGATCAGACCTAGAGGCATTGAGGCTTCTGTACCTTCCGTCTCTAGGGTGTATTACCGAAAGCCACCGTAGCGACTACCTTTATCGCGCAAAGGTGTCCAAATCAGACTTTGCTGTTGCGATGAGCCAGATGATTGGTTCCATCGGATACAGCAATTTCAAGAACGAAGTACAGACCGTTCAAGGAAAAGACCGAGCCAAAGTCTATGGCAAGGTTTGGACCCAGTTGTATCAGCTGCAATTGGAGTCAGAAGCCTTTGATTGGGACGCTACCACTGGGATAGACAGGATGGCCGTACCTGCTGCAGATGCATATGGGGTGGTATTGGCATTCCCTGAGGGTCAAACGTTGCTCAGAAAGCCATCTCGTGGCTTTGGTGGGTATTCGTGGAGCTTCGCGAAAGGCCAGCCAAACAAGTACGAGACACCACAGGAAACCGCGAGGCGTGAATGCCTTGAAGAGACCGGTTATCGGTGCCGATTGATCGGATTGCTACCCAAACATTACCAGGGTACTACTGGAACCACAGTGTTCTTCGTCGGTGTGCCCGAGGGTAAGCAACAAGCTTTCGGAACTGAGACTGAAAAAACACGCTGGGTTGACATCCAAGAGGCGCATAGCCTCATCCAGCAGACCGTAAATCCTATCGGTCGCGACAGGGATCAGATGGTCCTGTGTGATCTCTACCGGTGGCTATGCGCCAGACAGAAACATTGAATATGAAAGAACACTACACAATGCCAAACAACATCACATCACTGTCGTCTGAACTGATCGAAGAACAAGATATTTCGATAGTCAACTTGTCGCTCCTTCTGGAACAGTCAGTCATCCAACACACCATTCAAGAAGACGACAAGATTTACGTCACTGAACCAGGAATCTTTGCGCACTGGATTCGCATCTTCAAAGAACCATGCATCATTGCTCTATCGACCTATTTCACCTTGCCTGAAGGCATGAGTGATGTTGAGAAGTTGGAATTCTGCAACAAGATCAATGCAGAGTACCTGGTTCCATCTGCATATACGAAGGATGACCGAGTCTGGCTGTTCAATCCCATCTATTTCAAATCAGGATTGATCAAGAGCCATTTCGTTCGCCAGATCAGGTACTTTGCGTCGGGCTGTATCAAGGTACGGCGAGAACTTCGATGATCTGTTCATTGACTCAAAAGGTGTACCAAATGAGCTAAGGTTGTCAAACCACATTCATGTAGCTCAAAAGTATCTTGACAGAGTTTTGATCCAGGATCATAATCCGTGCCTATCTTTTGATCCTAAATGTCTCAATCCATCGCCTACTTCAGAGTCAGCTCCGTTGAACAGTCCATCGAATCGCAGCGACAGATACTCGGTGGTCCATTCGAGATGGAGTTCAGCGATATCGGTGTGTCTGGTTCAGTCCCTGCTTCTGATCGACCGGGTTTCAGTGAACTCCTGGCTTACATCCGCAGGGGTGATGTTTTGCACGTAGCCGCAGTGGATCGACTGGGTCGTGATGCACTCGATGTTCAAACCACCGTTCGGGCTCTGATCAACAAGGGAGTCGCTATTGAAGTCCTGGGCCTGGGGCGTATCGGATCGGGTGCCGGTGCTGGTGAGTTGATCCTCGCGGTGCTGGCCCAGGTAGCCGACATGGAACGCAAGCGGATCGCTGACAGGACTGCTGCGGGAAGAGAAACAGCGAAAAGGTTGTTGGCAGAGACTGGTGTCACGCAACGCGGCAAAACCAGCCTAGGAAGACCAAAAGCTGCTGATGCGGCTGCTGTGCGTCGTTGGAGAACCGAGTACGGGTCCAGCATCGCTCTGACAGCAGAGAAGTTTGGCATTAGTGCGGCCACTGTCAAGAGATACTGTTCAGTTTGACGGGTGAGTTGCCCGAATCACGATGCATGTGTTAACGTCGAACGATGGGTGTAAAGCGGCTGGACTCAGATAGCCGCTGATTGTTCGGCTTGGATTTCGCTGAAGTTAGTGTTCTAATTTTTGGACTTATGAACAAATTGCTTATATTGAGCCAGATATTTGTCTGCAGCTTGGCAAGTGCAGCGGGACCAATAGGGTATGGCTCCATTAAAATGGGGATGACAATGAACGAGTTGAGTTCAATCTCTGTTGAAGAGCCAGTGCATTTGATTGGGCCATTATCGCCGTACGAGTTCGACTATGAAAAATATAATATGCAAAGACCAGTCGGCGTGGCTGAGTATAAGGGGCCTTTGCGAACACCTTTGAGTGACTCTCCACTTGATGCAAGGTTTCAGTTCAAGCAGGAGGAATTGGTAAAACTTTACGTCACCCTAAAGAGTAGTCAACTTATGGATAAGGTGGTTGGTCAGATTGAAGAGAAATATGGTAAGGCAGTTAAAACGGAAAAGCCGACAGAGGATCAATGCATATTTCGAAATGGAAACAGCTTTGTCTTGAAAGGTGGGTCAACGGAGTTGCGTTGGATGCACTCCGATGGGGGGAATGTTATAGAAACGCGGGTCGCCTCATACATATCTTCAGTGTGCCCGAGTAGTCTTAGATCAGGTTGGAGTCCCCTTCAAACTTACAGTCTAACAATCTCAGTTTTACAATCAGATGCTAAGCCCAAGAGCAAAGATAACAACTTTTGATTGTTGATTCTATTCCTTTTTTTCACTTCTTGGCACATGCTGTTGAGGCTTCGAGTCTTCTGATTTTTTTCTTAGCTTCAATAACTCGCCACATATAGTGCGGAACGCTCTTCTGTAACGAAACAAGTCGCCAAAGGAAATTGTAATCAAGTGATTGTTCGTTGCGGTTGTGATTCCGGCCAGCGATAATATGTCAATGCTAGACTGATTGTGTCTGCCGGCATTGTGGACAAGTGCATTCCTCAATGCGCACAGTTCAAATAAGCCATTTGATGCCCAGCTGTACTTCGCTGGAATTCTCGATTCTATCCACTGAATTTTAGGTGTAAGGGTGTTCGGTGGTGATGAGTGTTTCGAAATCAAATGCGTTAAACTTTCATCAATCAACGTTGCGAGTCCTATAAAAAGAACTTTGGTGACATTTGATGAGAGGTTGGCAAATATTTCGTCGTGATCGCTGTTTTGTAAGTTGATGGAGTTCTTCTTAAAGCTGAGTGCTGGCAAATTTGATTCAAATCCAAGATTTGATTTGCACCACTGTTCTGCTTGTGAAAGACTTTCCTCAACTGTTGCCAAGTTTCCAAAATTTATTGATCTCGCAATGTGTAGGGCATGAGCTACGCCATAGACTGTCTGAGACCATGCTTTCATTTCACTATTGATGTCCATGCGTTCGATGTTGGTTTAATTGTTACTTGCGCGTAGCTATCCCTACGCAATTTGTTGTTTTGTTCCCATGTGGCTGGGTTGTGGATTGCTTTTGTTCTCATGCATTGAATCTTTGATATTCCCAATTTCGAATCCGGGAGAAGTCAATAACAGAGCTGTAGTCAATTTTAGAAAATAACGCATGTATTTCTTTGATCTCTTCAGGCTTTGAGTATCGTGCTTCAGCTACACTGCCTCCAGCAGATTGACCAACATACTTTGCAAAGGCAGCTGCCGTCTTATTCAGCTTTGTAGTTAGAAAGCTGATGTAGTTGTGACGAAGCGAATGAAAAGACGTCTTCGGCGTGGTTATGTTGCAATTTCTCGCATTTGTGTAGGTTGTATTGAACCACTTCTGTGCTTTGTCTGCATATTTGTTGTCGTTACGGTAGGGAAGCGAAGAGAATAATCTGACGTTCTTAAGTTGTTTTTGCTGTTCTACGAAGTCTAGAAACCCCATCTTAATGAGCTGAGGATGAATTGGGGTCTGTCTGTTATGGTATGAACGTTTCAAGCTCTTTAGAGTTGTCGCCTGGTCATTTTCGTTAAAGTCAAATACGTGAATGTTGTCGATGCATTTAATGTCATCGACATGAAGCTGGCAGATTTCATTTAGTCTTGCGCCACTCAATAAGCCAATGAGAGGTACCCAGAACATAAATGATTCTCTGTGAAGGCCTTGTAGGTAATCTTTGCTGTTGAAGAGCTTTCGAAGATCATCGTCGGTGTATTTGTCTCGCTCTTCATTTTGGCGATTTGTTTTCTTAATGACCCCGGCAAGTGGTTTCTCTAAGTTTGCTTTGCTGTATTTGTTGTTTTCAAGAAACTTGAAGAAGGTGCAGCATCTGTCAAGATAGTTTTTCTTTGTCACTTGGCTTAGTTGATCTTCTTTTGGAATTTCAAGCTTCAGAAGATCGCTAAGTTTTAGATTTCTGTATTTTGGGTTTTTCCTTCGGTTCTTGGGCAGCTTAAGAACGGCATCTTTGAATTCTATAACCTCTTTTTCTGAGAGACGCTTTGCGCTAATATCTCCAGTAATCTCGATCAGAAGAGGAAAGATTTCATTCTTGTACACAGTCTCCATATCGCTGGTTGGTTTCCAGTTTTGTTTCTTTTCGTTGATAAACTTTGGGAAGACGTCCTTAAGGGAGATATCGATCAGTCCATCATTGCTGATTGAGGTACCGCTGTGAGCATGAGCCTTGGGTTCTTCGCCTATTCGTGTTTTGGGGCTAACGATGTTGGTATACAAGCCAACTGCTTTAGACCATCTTTCGAAAGAGTCAAGGGCTGCATCAACTCGTCCGAATTCGTTCTCGGCCTTCATAAGAAACATCTCTTCAAACTCGGCCCAAGTTGGGTAAATATCACGTGCCGCCAAGTATTCTTGGTACTTCTTGATCGCATAAGCAAACTCTTCCGCTGAGTCAAAGAACTGCTTAGCAATTTCGTCAAATTCGATGGACATGCGTCGTGCCTTGGCTAGAGCTTCGGTGGTGTTGCGTGTTCGCAACGATACGCGAAAGAAAACTTGCTGAGCTGTAGGGCCAGCAGAGGCTCTCAAGTGTTGTGGAACGCGTCGTTGAAAGTAGAAGATACCGTAGCGGTTACGGTACAAGTAACTCGGACCTGAAGGCATGTACTAGTGTTGTGTAACACACCAGCTGCTTCAGCGAGCTTGTGATCAAAACTAACTTATTGATTTATAAGGAGTTTTTTATCGAAATTGGTCGGGGTGAGAGGATTCGAACCTCCGGCCTCTACGTCCCGAATTTCATCCGGACGCCTTTTCGGGCCTCTTCTGAACGAAAAATCAACATCTTAGCGCGGTTTTGCATGGCGTTGCACGACGTTGCGCGAGGGTCATCTGGAGCAGATTTGGAGCAGCGCAGCCACGGTCTGCTCCAGAAAACCGTAGCCAGCTGGGTCGTATAGGAACCGGCTTATACGTGCGGCCAGAGGCCCCGGCAGGGGCGGCTCTTGGACCCCGCGCCGGCAGCGTCCAGCCAGGGGGTCAGAGGTACTCGTCCTTCCAGCGCGCTGCGTCCGCCACCAGCTGCGTCAGCCGGTCGGCCTGGCGGGCTACGAAGGCTGCGATGCCCTGTACGAAGGCCCGCTCGGCCTCACCCTGGTAGTCGGCCGCCTGAGCCTGGGCTGCTGCTTCTGCTGTGGCCAACTTGGCCAGGCGCTGGCCCTCGCGGCGCACCAGCTTGCGGTCGACGCCGCAGCGGGCAGCAAAGTCGGCCAGGGCAAAGGCCGAGACCTCGGCGTGGCTGAAGACGTCGCCGTAGGCCATGGCCAGCTCGGTGTCGAAGCCGTCGTACTGCAGCACGCTGACCAGGTCGTACCAGGGCGTGGGCTCCAGCAGGCCGCCCGGGCGCACAAAGAACGAGAAGTTCTTGCCGTGGGCGTCGCTGTTGCCAATCAGGAATTGGAAGAGCGCCCAGCGCAGCATGGCCAGCCGTGTGGCGGCCTTGTTGGCCGTGAGGTCGGCGCAGCCGAACAAGCGTTCGAAGCTCACGCCATCGCGGATGTGGCGCACCGCCTCGGCGCTGCCCAGGTTGCGCTCGTACTTGTAGGCCACGGGCAGGTCGCAGGCTTGGGCAGCGTCGATGATGTGCCGGCGGTGAACCCGCGGCTGGCCGCCGACGGTCTCGACTTCGCGGTCGAAGCGGCGCACGACCAGTACCGGGCGGGGCGTGCGCAACAGGCTCACCTCAGCGGCCGGCAGCTTCATGCGGCGGGCCAGCGACATGCAGAAGTGCTCGTTGACCGCCAGGTGTGGCGTCTGCGGGTTGCCGGTGTCGGGCTTGAGGATGTGGGTGGAGGCCAGTCGCTGTCCGTCCACCAAAAAGAGTCGCCCGCCCTCCAGCAGTGGACGGTCCAGGTAGACCAGCAGCTTGTCTTGCAGGCCGGCCACCGACATGCGCACCTTGCCGTCCCACACCGTCAGCGGCACGTGCTCGCGTTCGGCGATGCGCTGGTCCAGCTCCTGGAGGGGGATTTCTCGCAGGATGGGTTCGGCGGTGGGTGGTGCCGGGTTCGCATCTCCAGTGAAGCGCAGGGCGCCCGCGGTTTCGGCACCAAGCGCCCAGATGAGGCCGAAGACGTTGGTCTTGGCCAGACCGTTGTAAGCCACGGCCACATCCAGCGCACGCCCCTCGGGCAGCAGGTGCTCAATGAAGCGCTTGATGGATGCGGACGCGTAGTCAGGCGCCGGGCGGACCAGGGGCAGTGCCGGAGACAGCGGGTAAGACTTGGCGTCGGCGACCCAGGGCTCGGCATAGCTCAGGCCCCAGCGGTCGTCGCGCCCTTCGTGCTCGATGGTGGCGACCTGAGCTTCGTCGGCCCAGACGTGCAGTGCGTGGGTCATGCTGACCGTCTCATGGCTTCGGGACGGCTGGAGGGGCCGTCGGGCTGCCAGAGCTGCCCGAGCCGCTTGATGAGGCCGCCTCTCGGGCCCACGGGTGCTCCTTGGGCAGCACCATGAGCGTCAGACCCAGGCCATCGAGCACGGCCAAGGCCTTGTCCAGGCGCACCGAGCCTTGGCCGTTCTCCAGCCTTGACATGAGGTCCACCGAAACTCCGAGCAGGTCTGCCGCATCGTCAATGCGCAGCGACTGCGACTTGCGGCGCTCGCGCACGACCGGGCCCAGGTCAGGGGCTGACTGGAGCAGGGACGGTCGGCGGGCGGCGGAGTCGGTCATTTCGGAATTTCAGTTGCAGGGCTTCTGGGTTGCGCTTCAAGCAAACAGTTTCTGTTATTCCGAAATCATAGGCGGTTCTGGGGGTCTCATCAACTAGAATTTCGGTAAATCAGAAACAGAAGAGCTCTTGATGCGGTGCCAGATAGTATTTCTGATTTTCCGAAACATTGGCTGAGGTTGCAGAGGTCCGCCCGGCCCCGTACTTCCGCCATGGAACACTGACGCGATGACCGACCAACCCAGACCCCAAGGCCAGCTCGACGTCCAGCGTTGGCTGGGGCGGTGCATGCTGCGGTTGCAGCAGTACGAGCGGCTGATGAAGACGCTGCTGGCCCACCACGAGCTCGCCGGGCCTGCCGACACGCTGGAGGCCCAGCGGGCCGCGAACTTGGAGAAGGTGTCGGACAAGACCCTGGGTACGCTGGTCAAGTCCCTCTTCGAGAGCTACGCGGTACCGGACGGATTCGAGCGCGAGTTGCTCCCGGAGGACAAGGTCCCGACCGACCGCATCTCCATGGCCATCAGCTACCGCATGACCATGGCGCCTGAGCGGCTCGCCGTGGTCAGAGCTCAGATTGAGGAGCTGGTCGCGATGCGCAACGAACTGGTGCATCACTTCATCGAGCGATTCGACCTCTGGAGCGACCCAGGCTGCGAGGCAGCCATGCGTCATCTCGAGCATTGCTACCAGCGCATCGACCACCATCACAACGAACTGGTCGGGTGGGTCAAGACCATGGACGAGGCACGAGCGCACATGGCGGCGTTCGCCCAGACCGACGCCTTTCACGACATGGTGGTGAACGGCATCGCGCCCGACGGAACCTTTGATTGGACGCACACCGGCATCGTCCGAGTGCTGCGCGAGGCGTCCGAGGCCCTGTCCGAGGGGGGCTTTACCCGACTTGACCGGGCTCGCGACTGGATAGCCGCCCACCATCCGGACCAGACCCCGAGCAAGTACGGCTGCCGCACCTGGCCGCAGGTTCTCAGCGAGTCCAAGCTGTTCGAGCTGGTCTACAGGGTCGGGGATGACGGGAAGAGGGTGGGCTGGTTCCGCGAGCGCTTGGCCAGTTAGCTGCGGCTGCTCGCGAGCAGTTTGGACAGCACTCGCGCATGCAGTCCGACGGCTCAAAGAAGCACGGCTTCTAAAGTCGACTAAGCGCAGTCGCGTCGCCGAATTTAGAGCCGGGCGCAGGTTGCCTACACGGGTCTCCATCAACTCACTGGAGACCCATATGACCACCACCAAGAGCCGCCAATCGACTGATGACCACCTGACCGACGAAGTCCTGCAGAACGCTCACGCCCTGCCGCGATACGCTTCAAGCGCAAACGCAACGCCAGCCAGCACGGTCCAGAAGCCGCTGTCCAGAAAAGACGTTTGTGGCTTGCTCGGTATCTCCGTGCGCACGACCCAATACTGGGTCGAGCAGGGACGCTTGCCAGAGCCTCTGTGCATTGGCCGTAAGCGCTACTGGCTGCCCCATCAGCTTGACAAGCTGCTGCAGCCTCAAGCCCAAGCGCTGTGTCTGCAGTCCCTGGAGGCCGCACAGCCGCCTGGTCTGCGCGTGACAGAGACCCAGGGGCCGACGGAAGGCACCCGGACTCGTAAGCGCCGCAAAAAGTCATCCGAGTCCATCCCATGTGCTGAGAGCGTGAAGACACGGACGCAATCCAAATGCGAAGAAATCAAGCGAAGGCTCAACCTGATTCCAGCTGACCTGACCGTCTGACGGGCTCCCGGCCCGGTGAGGAATCGGCTCCGCCGACCAAGCTATCTGAGGTGCCTACACGTCATGCGCCTGAAATTGGGCGTGAGAGGACACGACGTGATGAATGAAGATGAACAACACCTTGACCAGCTGCGTGCCGTGGCGCGTATGCGGGACAACGGCCAGTTCGCCGTGGCAACGCTGCTGCGAGAGACCGAGCACGGGCTCAGCGCCCCTCACGAGGCAGGCCCTGGCCTGATGGTCTTGCACGGCATCGTGCCGGCCAAGTACTTGGAGCGGATGAAGCGCGGGCAGTGGAAACGCTGCACCGAGCTGATGACGACCTCGGAGCTGTGTTCGGCGCTCGTGGCGGGCTTTGAGCTTGGGAACGTACAGCTGCGGCTGGTCCTGCCGCTGCTCGGGCGTGAACTGCGAGAGGCGCTGGCAAGCCTGCCACCCGACGAGCCTCTTCGCCTCTACATGGTGGCCGAAGAGGATGGAAGGCAGCTGAACCTCAAGGTGCGCATGGGGCCCGACAGCTCTCAGGCCCTGGCCGCCATGGTCGAGGATGACAACGAGGACTCCGCCTTCACGCTGGGTGCGTTGTGTTGATTTCCACGTAAATCTGACCCCTCTGGACTGAGTTTTTTCACCCAACTTTGACCCCTTGAGTAACGTCTTCTGCTTG
>FWPV01010783.1_pt1 | contig 14812 bp, 8 predicted proteins | sample 2228371 | NCBI WGS metagenome assembly FWPV01 (sample SAMEA103939776, study PRJEB20133) | metagenome
CCATGATGGACGGCCTGCTGCGGATCGCCGATCTGTACCTGCTCGGGTGCGGCGAATGGGGGGCCGGGCTCGACCGGCCCGGCCTGACCATCCTGCCTGAGTACCGGAGGGAGGAGCTGCCGGATCTGCTGCGATCCATTGCGCCTCATGTGGGCCTCCTCCTTTCCGTTGTGCCGGAGACCTTCAGCTACACGCTTCAGGAGCTGTTCGACCTGGGCATTCCGCCTCTGGCCACGCGCATCGGCAGCTTTGCGGACCGGATCCGGGACGGAGAAACGGGGTTCCTGGCGGATCCTTCAGCGGAATCGCTTCTGACGCGCCTGCGGTGGCTGGAAGCGCATCGCGAAGAACTCGAGGCCGTGCACCGCAGGCTTCGCGAGCTGCCCCACCGAAGCCTCGAGCAGATGCTGTCGGACTACGAGGCAGTGCTGCAATTGCCCTCGCTTTCGGGCAATGCCTATTTCGCGCCGCTGGAGACGCAGTCGGGCGCAGGCCAGGCCGTCACGATGCTCCAGCTCCTGTGGCGCACGCACGGGACGGCGTATTCAGAGGATTGCAGCAGCGTGGTGTACTCGGCCGGGCCGCAGGAGACCCGGCTGGCGGTGTTGCCGGTTCCGGAACAGAGCGCGCCACTCGAGGAGCTCCGTCTGGATTTCAGCTCCGATACGCGCGTGCTGGTTCTGCTCGGCCTGCGTCTGAGCAGTGCCAATGGAAAGCCGGTCTGGTCGTGGAGCAGCCGCGACGGCGTGCTGCAGCCGGCAGCGGCGTCCGACGTGATGCTGCTGGGAGGGGGACTGGGAACTCTGGTGTATGCATCGGGGCCGGATCCACACGTCGTGTTGCCCGTGCCAGCCGGCGCGCTGGCCAGTCTGCGCGACGGCGGAGCGCTGGAAATCGAATTCGGCATCCCTGGCACTGAACAGGCGCTGACGCGCATGGCGAACGCGATTCTGGAAGGCAGCCTCACGTCGCTGAGCGGCGCGGAGAGGCAATCCGTCCTGCAGTATCGTTCCGGGCAGGCAGGCACCAGGTCCGGACATGCGGGCGGTGAGATGCAGGTGCGGCTGCTGATGCAGCAACTAACGGAGGCACGCAACCGCGTGCGGGACCTGGAGCAGTCGCTTTCCTGGCGGATCACCGCTCCATTGCGGGCTATCGCGTCGTCGCTAACAGGCCGCTGAAAAATCGCCGAAATATGGCCAGAAAATCCGTCTTCCGTTCTCTGGAATCGAATTTTTCCTGATGAATGACCCTTTGCAGGGCCGCCCCGGCGCCCTCCCTGCGGCCCTGCCGGGCCGCCAGAGGGCTGCTTCCGCCCCCTTCAGGCAGTCGCCGCCATCAGGTTCCGCATCCTCACCAGGTTGTAGGCTGCTGCGGCCAGCGTGAACAGCCATCCCACCTTCTCCCGCCCTCTCAATTTCACCTTCCTCAACCCGGCCACCACCTTCGCCCACCCGAAGAACTCCTCCACCAGCTTCCGCCTCCTCTGACTCCTCCAGTAGCCTCCCCACCGCGTCGTCCTTGCGTCCACCGCGCTGCTGCGCCCGCTCGTGTTCTGCGCCACATGCGGCGTCACATGCAGCTCCTTCAACTGCTCGACAAACTCCCGCGTATCGTAGCCCCTGTCGCCCGCCAGCGTCACCCGTTTGCTCCCTCCCGGAATCTCTCGCGCCATCTCCACGGCTGCCTCCCGCTCGGCCCGCCCATGCGCCTGCGTCACCCGCACGTTCACAATCAACCCGTGCCGGTTCTCCGCCAACACGTGCCCCAGGTAACTCAGCTTCGCCTCTGCTGTCTGGCTCTTCCGCCACAGTCGCGCCTCCGGATCCGTCACCGATTCGTGCGTGTGGTTCGACCGACGCTGGCCCCGCCAGTCGACGGCCTCGTTCCGCCCCCCGCCCGCGGCGCCGTCCTCGTCGTCCTGCCCCTCCGAGTCCTGCTTCGGCCGGAAGCTCTTCTGGCTCGCCCAGGCCTCGATCATCGTCCCGTCGACCGAGAAATGCTCGCTCGACATCAAACCCCGGCGCTTGGCCTGCCGCACGATCTCGGCGAAAAACTCCCTCGCCACGTCGGCCTCCAGCAGCCTGTCCCGGTTCTTGGTGAACACCGTGGCGTGCCACACCTCCTCATTCATCCCCAGCCCCACGAACCACCGGAACAGCAGGTTGTACCGCAGCTGCTCGACCAGCATCCGCTCGCTCCGGATCGTGTACAGCAGCATCAGCAACTGCGCTCGCAGCAGCCGCTCCGGCGCGATCGACGGCCGGCCGGCCTCGCCGTAAATCGCATCCAACGTGCGATCCAGCTTGCGCAACGCCGCATCCACCATCGCCCGAATGGGGCGCAACGGGTGGTCGGCCGGCACCACCTCCTCCAGGCTTGCGTACAGGAACATCTCTTGCTGTTGCAGGTCGGATCCTCTCATGGCGTCCTATGGAATAAGACGCAAGAAACAATTCCGAGGTGTCTTGTTCTGGGCTTTTTCAGCAACCTGCTAATACTACTGGGTCATAAATAGAACATTTTGTGTTATACTTGTTTTGTGACTGCCGCCCGTTCCGGGCCAGGCTCCCAACAGGCGCGCCTCACGGATTACCTCGACCGCCTGGCCCAAGCCGTGGGGCACAAGGATCGTCACCAGCCGCTGAAGGACTACTGCACCGGCCTGCTGCTCGACGTCGAGCGCAAAAGCATCGAGCCCATGGCCGCCCGCCTCGATCCGGACCGCGTGCAGGCGGCCCGGCAGTCGATGCATCACCTGGTGGCCAAGGCCCCCTGGTCGAGCGACGCCCTGCTGGCCGAAGTGCGCCGCTACGTGCTGCCCCGGATGCAGCGGCAGGGGCCGGTCGTTGCCTGGATCGTCGACGACACCGGGATTCCGAAGAAGGGCAAGCACTCGGTGGGCGTGGCCCGGCAGTACTGCGGACAGCTGGGAAAGCAGGAGAATTGTCAAGTCAGCGTCAGCCTGAGCGTGGCTACCTGGGAGGCAAGCCTGCCGGTGGCCTGGCGGCTGTATCTGCCGCGCGAGTGGGCTGAGGACCGCGCGCGGCGTCGCAGGGCCGGCGTGCCCGACGAGGTCGAGTTCCAGACCAAGCCGGAGATCGCGCTCGCGATGATCGAGCAGGCTTTGGAGGACGGCGTGCCGCCCGGCGCGGTACTGGCGGATGCCGCCTATGGCAGCGACACGCGGTTCCGCGAGTCGCTCGAGGAGCTGGGGCTGCGCTACGTGGTGGGAGTGCAAGGGAGCACGAGCCTGTGGCGGCCGGGCGGGGCGCCGCTGGAGGCCCGGCCGTGGAGCGGGCGTGGACGTCCGCCGAAGCTGCTGCGGCGCACGGTCCATCACCGGCCGGTGACGGCGCGGGAGCTGGTGGCTGAGCTGGGCGAGAAGCGGCTGAAGCGCGTTGCTTGGCGCGAGGGCGCCAGCAAGCGGCTCAGCTCGCGGTTTCTGGCTGTGCGGGTGCGGCCGGCGCACCGGGACTACTGGCGTTCGAAGCCGCACGGCGAGCTGTGGCTGTTGGCCGAGTGGCCGCGCGGAGCACAAGAGCCGGCGAAGTTCTGGCTGTCGAATCTGCCTGAGCAGACGCCGCTTGAGGAGCTGGTGCGGCTGGCCAAGCACCGCTGGATTGTCGAGCGCGACTATCTGGAGCTGAAGCAGGAGCTGGGGCTGGGGCACTTCGAGGGCCGCTCGTGGCAGGGTTTCCACCATCACGCGGCGCTCTGCATTGCGGCGTATGGGTTCCTGGTGGCCGAGAGGAGCCTTTTTTCCCCCTCGGCACACGCTGGGAAGCTCGAGCTGTCAACTCCGGAACCGCTCCCGGACTACCGGCCGCGGGGCAGCCGGGAGCAGCGGGCGCCGGTGTGAGAGGAACTCGATTGCCACGCTGCGGCGGCGGATTGCAGCCGCACTGATCCGGCAGCTTCCGTGCTGCCCTTTTTGCGGGTCGAGACGTTTATGACCCAGTAGTACTAGGGGGGGGAACCAAATTAGAAAACTTAGGCGCCGGGAGCACGGCGCGCACGGGACGCTGCCAACCCCGATCCGCTGCGTCGCGCGCCCGCAGCGCGCTCCAGCGCGGCTCTGAAGCGCAGGTCTGCGGCGTGGCTATGAAAGTGGACGAGCAGGGGGCGAGGGGATCAGTATTCGAACTGCATCAGGAGCTGCACCTGGCGTGCGGGGAGGCTTTCGATGGTGGAACCGTAGGACGGGAGGCGCCTGCCGGAAGGGGTGGCGAACCAGGGGCTGACTCGCTCGGGATTGGCGCGGTTGGCGAGGTTGAAGCTCTCCACGCCGATCTGGAGCCAGGCGCGGTCGTTGAGGACGCGGAAGGTCTTCATGACGCGCAGGTCGAGGCTGACCGTGGCCCGCGTGAGAAACGGGTTGCGCGCGGCGCCGGCAGGACGGGCGGAGATCGGAAACGCTCCGGTGCCGTAGACATCGGAGGTGAGCAGCGCGTTCAACGGACGCCCGCTGCCGGCCGTGAGAATGGGGGCGAAGGAGACCTCGTCGAGCGCCTCGGCCAACCAGCCGGGCAGCACGGAGCGCATGCGCACAGGCAGTTCGAACAGGGCGCTGGCGGCGAGCCGGCGCCGCTGGTGATGGCGCGACAACGCCCAGTCGCGGGCGGCGTCGAAGGGATCGAGAGGGTGCTCGTCGAAGTCGGAGGCGTCGTCGCGCGTGCGCCCGGCAGTGTACGTGATGAGGTACGCGAGGTTGTCGCGATAGCGGCGGTTGAGCGAGACTGAGACGCCGGCGAAGTCCGAGTTCGCGGCCTGTTCGAGCTGATACAGCGGCGGCAGCGCGCCGCGCACGTTGCGGATGCGGGGCAGGTGGAATCCGCGGACGTGGGTGGCCTCCAGGGAAAGCGTCGTGGTGCGGCCCAGCGCGTGTTCGATGCCCGCCGTGAACTTGCGCGCATGAGTGGAGGGAAACTCCGGTGACGCCTGATACATGGCTGGCGGGATGCCAGCCAGTGGCGCGGGCAGGGTTCCTCCCCAGGCGGCGCGGAAGGCCAGCAGGGCGCTTTCGCCGGCAGCGTACTGCTCGAAGGCGTTGCGGCCATTCTTCTGCAGCGCGTCGTTCAGGTAGGCGAGCGGGTAGCGGTCGAAGAACAGGCCCATGCCCGCCCGCACCACGAGCGGCCGGGACGGCGAGGGCCGCCAGGCGAGGCCGAGGCGCGGGCTGAAGTTGTCGGAAGAGGAGGGCAGGCCGGCGGGCATGCGCTGGCGGTCATAGCGCAGGCCGAGTTCGAGGTGGAGGCCGGGGCGCGGCTCCCAGCGGTCCTGGAGCCAGAGTCCGGCGGGCAGGGTGCCGTACCGCGTGCGCGGGTCGCCGAAGGCCTGCACGAAGACGTCCGGGCGGCCGGCCAGGAAGTCCTCGAGCGTGGGAAAGAGGAAGAGCCCGGCGAAGCGGGTGCGGAGCGCGCCGTCAAAAGAGATGCGGTGCACGTCGGTGCCGAGGCTGAGGCGGTGGCCGCGCCAGACGGCGCTGAGATTGCTGACGGCCTGGTAGTGCCGCTCCACGCGATCGGCATTCAGGCGGTGGAATTCGCCGAGCGTGACGAGACCTGGGATTTCGAGCATGGCGCCGGGGGCGTTGGGGCGGAGGCGCATGCTGCGCTCGGCGAACTGAAAGCGGAGGCTGTGAACGAGCGTGGGCGAGGCGACGTGCAGCCAGTCGCCGACGAGGGAGTGATCGGTGGTGAGGCTGCTGCCCTGGGCGGAGCGGTCGGCGAAATTCTCGGGGCCCTGGACCTCGCCGATGACGCGGCCGCGGGAGAACGCGTATCGCGCCGCCAGCGTGTCCTTCAGACCGAGCTGATGGTTGAGCTTGGCGGAGGATTCGAGCCCGCGGGTGCTGGTGGGGTAGAGTCCGCGGTAGAGCGAGGCTGCGGCGGCATTGGCGAACGCGGGCGACGCGAGAGCCTGCTGGAGGAGGGGGAAGGCCTCTTCCGGAGCCTCGGACCATTCGTCGGCGGACTCGCGTTCGTGTTCCATGGCGGCGGCGATGAAGGTGCGCTCGCGGCGCAGCGGCCCCATGAACGACGTGCCCGGCTGGAGGCGGCGGAAGCGCGGCCTCTGGGGGACGGTGATCTCCGGCTTGCGGGCATTCAGCAGCTCGTTCTGGAAGAAGAAGGTGATGTCGCCATGCCAGAGGTTGACGCCGGAGCGGGTGACCATGTTCATGAGCCCGCCTGCGGCGCCGCCGAGTTCGGCGCCGACCGCAGTGCCGGCGACGACGAACTCCTGGACCATTTCGAGGCCGATGGCGACGCGGTTGCCGCCGGTGGTCTCGTCGCGGTTGTCCATGCCGTCGATCAGGATGGCGTTGTTGCGCGGGCGCATGCCGCCGAAGGTGAAGCCGCTGTCGCCGAGCGGCGTGCGGATGCCGGTCATGGTGCGCTGGGCGCCGGAAGTGGCCGAAGGAGAAACGCCGGGCGCAGCGAGGACGAAGTTGAGGTAGTTGCGGCTGCGTGCCGGCGCCTCTTCGATGCGCTCGTAGCCGAGGGCCACGCTGGCGGCAGACGCGGCGGTATCGACGGCCTCGGGCTGGCTGGTGACTTCGATCTTTTCTACGACGCCCGCGGGCTGCAACTGGATGCGCTGCTCCACGGCCTGGCCGACGGAGACGAGGAAGGAGGCCACGGCCGCGGGGCTGAAGCCTGCGGCCTCGACGAGCAGCGTGTAATTGCCGATGGGAAGGTCGCGGATGTAGAACTGGCCGCTGGCATCCGTTTCGGCAGTGCGGAGGGCGCGGGTGTCCTCGTGGCGGGCGGTGACGCGGGCGCCGGGGATGGCGGAATCCGTAGCGTCGAGCACCCAGCCGCGAATGGTTCCCGTGGGCGCGGCCGTCTGCGCCAGGCAAAGAGGCGCAGCGAGGATCCATGCGGCGCAGAGAGTGAAGCGCATGCTGCTGAACTTGATTATGACGTGCGGACCGCCGGGGGTTCGATGGCGGAGGCGACAGCGGCCTGTTCAGCGATGCTGGACGCGAAGGGCCGCGATGCGCGCGGCGCGCGACCCGCGTGTGTCCATGCTGTGGGCGCGGACGTCGCCGAGATCGGCGCGAATGAACTCACGGGTGGTTTCGATTTCCGCGGCGAGAGATTTATCCGGTTTTCCGAACGCGTGCCAGACGATTTCTGCGGCGTCCGGATCGTATTCCCAAAAGCCGGCCAGCGTGCCGCGATCCACGATGCCATGGTGCGGCAGGTCGCCGAGGTTCGAGCCTTTCCGCTCGCCCGGCAGCGGACCGTCGGCCAGGTCCTGCGGGCTGCGGCGTAAGAGCACGAGCGAATCGAGGCTGGCGATGAGCCTCCAAACGGGCTTCGCCGGGGGATGGAATGAAAGCAGCGCGTCGCGTTCTTGAGCAAGCCCCAGCAGGCTGGGGCATTCCGGCAGGGGCGCGACGCCGGTGCGCTGGAGGGCCGGGCGCACCTGCTTCAGCGGGAGTCCGCAGAACTCCTGGAACTCAGCCTCTGTGGCCGGGCCGACCCACTGCCAGAAGAGATGCGCGAGTTGCGGCAGGGCCTCTTCCAACGGGATGGGCCCTTTCGGAAGCGGGTGCGGACGCCACAGGGTGTAGGCGTAACGCTGGGTGTCGAGCCGGCCGGAGACAGGGACACGGCGGATTTCGCCAGCCGCCTGCAGTTCGCCGAGAGCGACGGGCAGGGTGGTCGTGAGGCCCTTTTTCCTGCCATCCTCGCCGAGATGCCGCACGGCGCCGCCGGCGGCTTCCCTGATCTGATCCGGCTCCAGGGGGCCGCGGGAGAGCGCGTCCAGAACCTTCTGGCAGAGGGAATCGAGCTCCCTGGCCGGGACGCCGAGCTTCAGCGCTGTTTGGCGTTCGCGGCCGCTGAAAGGCGCGCCGGCGGAAAGAGCCAGGGCGAAATGCGCGTCGGGGACGATGCAGGTGCATCCGCGGGCGGAAGGAAGTTCGGCAATTTCGACCCGTTGTGCTGCGGCGTCAGCCTGGGCGCGGCGGAGGCGGGCGCGGGCGAAGAGCGCCAGATACGGCGCGGAGCCGCCCACGGAGCGGGCCCAGCCGGCAGCGGCGAGGACGGCGGCTGGAGGCTGGCCGTCGAAAGATCCGTCGAGGCCCTGTTTGCGGGCGCGCCACGCGCGGAGCAGGGGAGAGGGGAGCAGCCTGGACATCGGCGCCGTTCAGTCTAGCAGGAGAAGCGACGCCGAGGTATGGGGGGTGCCTGGTGCTGAGGGGATGCGGCCCAAGAGCATTGGCACGAGAAGAAGCGCCGCTGGGATGCGCCTGACACATGTGGTGAGGGAGTTGGTGGACCAGGGTCCGGCGTCGAAGCCGCCGGGGAGGAACAGACATTCGCCGAGTGCGGCAGGATGCATGGCGCAGCATTCGTCCAACGGCGCATGCCTAAACTCATCGCTCCCCTGACACCTGTGTCGGGGCTTTGGCTGTCGCAAGGCGCGGCGGGTGGCACAGGGGAACCAGGGTCCGGCGTCGAAGCCGCCGGGGAGCGACAGGGATTGTGAGGGCGCGGCGAAGTTACTGATCCGCTGCGTCGCGCGCCTGCGGCGCGCTCCAGCGCGGCTCTGAAAGCGGGGCTGTGCGGGGAGTTGTGTCAGGAGAGGGACAGGCAGGGCGCTGGGGGCGGAGTTGGCGAAAGCTAAGGCAAGTCCTCTCGCGTGGAGGGAGCGGAAGGGTGTTGCGGGGGCACCTCCCGCGCGGGAGGGCGCAGCCAGACGACGCGGCGCACGCTGGAGAGTGCGATGCCGGGCGGCACGGCGGGCCGTCGGGCGACTGCGAGCAGCTCGGCCGGGAGCCTGTCGACACGCACGCCTGCGGCCAGCGGGCTGAAGGCGGGCAGCACGACCGCTCGCGGCCAGACAAGGAACGCGGGGTAGCGATGATGCACGCCGGCGCGGTCGCGCACGGCTGCGCAGGGGTGCCAGTGGCCGAGCAGCGCGACTGCATCTTCCGGCCAGGCGAAGGCAGGCGAATCCCCGTGCACGGCCACAACGCCCGGCGCCTGCCACGCCTTCACGCATTCCACGGGAAGCGAAGGGAAGTCGCGCTCGAGGCCGCGATCGTGGTTGCCGCGGACGAGCGTGATGGCGGCGCCCGCGGACCAGCGCGCGAGGGCCGTCAGAATGACTTCCCGTTCGGCTGGCGAAGGGCGAGGGGCGTGGACGAGGTCGCCCAGCACGACGAGCCGGCGCGGCGCGAACCGATCCAGCAGCCGTTCCAGGCGCTGTTCGACCCCGCCGGTGGTGAGCGGCCCCAAAGCGCCGCGACGCCGTTGGGCCCAGGCATAGCCCAGATGCACGTCCGCCACCAGAAGTGCAGACAGGGAGGGCAGCCAGACGGCGCCGCCGGGGCAGGCATGGATTCCGGGCAGGAGTTCGAGCGTTCCTTGCGCCGCGAGGGGAGTCATGCTGTCTTCGTCCTCGCGCGGCGAGCCGAAGCAGCTGCTTCGCTGGCCGGCGCCGGCTCATCCCAGGCGGCGTCCAGCTCGAAGGCGAAGTCTTCCAGCGCGCGGTCGGGATCCTGGGCGAACAGCACCTCCCGGTGGAAGGCGGCGAACAGCGGGACGGCCATGGGGCTGGGGCGGGGCAGATCAAAAACCTGCCATCGTGTTTCAAACAGGACGCGAGCCTGCTGTTCGGCCGCGGCGGCGTCCAGGCGGTCCTCCAGCGTCTCGCGGATGGTTTCCCGCAGCAGCGGATGGTCCGGCTGGTGGCGGCGCAGCGTGGCGTAGAGGATGGAAGCCGACCAGGAGCGGCCGCGCGCGCCTTCCGGGGAGCGGGGCAGGAGCTGCCCCGTTTCCGCGACCGGCCGGAAATGGCGGGCGAGCGCGTCGGAGGCGGCCAGCGCCTCCCCGAGCGCGGCGGAGAAGCCGGAAGGATCGAACCACCGCCGCACCTGCTCCGGCGGCGGCTCGAGCGCGGCATCGAAGGAGAGCAGGAAGGCCGTGTCGTCGAAGTGGGCGACGATGCTCGGCTGCGCGGGGAGGCTCGAGGCGAAGCGGCGCGCGGCCGCCCAGGCCAGAGCCTGGTTGGCGGCGCGCCCCGCAACGGAGTGGAACAGCAGGAGCCGCGCGGACCGGCTGGCGAGACGCTCGACGACGACCGGATCGCCGGCGGGGATGGCGCAGACGCGCTGCTGGCGATCGAGCCACTGCACGGCGGGCCGGGCCACGGACTTGGGGAGGCTGTAGTCGCGCTGCAGCAGGCGGAGCGCCGCCCCGGGGCCTCCGCGCAGCAGCGCATCCCGCAGCCGCCGCCGCAATTCCAGCTCTTCGGCGGCCAGCCTCGCGGAAAGATTCATGCGGCTGCCCATCCAGCGGGGCGTCTTCAGCCGCTCGCCGCTGGCAGGCTCCACGAGAGCGGCGCCGCCGCTCCAGCTCCGGAGGCGCACGGCGCGGCCGGCGAGGACGAAGCCTTCGCCGGGCTGGAGGCCGGCGAGGAAGCTCTCCTCGACCTGGCCCAGCGTGCGGCGGCCGAGGCGCACGGTGACGGAAGCGGCATCGCTGATGGCGCCGATCGAATGGAAGTAGGCGCGGGCGGCGCGGCGCGAGGCCACGGTGAAGCGCGAGCCTTCGATGCGGATCTTGCCGTAGCCGGGATTCGACGAAAGCACCGGCCCGCCGCCCGCCAGGTATTCGAGCACGGCGTCGAAATCCGGTCGCGCGAGTTCAAGATAAGGGCCCGCACCGGCGGCCGTGCGGAACGCTTCATCGACGCCCCATTCCCGTTCCACGGCCATGCCCAGCAGCACCTGGGCGAGCACGTCCAGCGGGGCGCGCGGGATGCGCAGCTCGTCCTGGCGGCCGCGGCGCACGGCTTCGCGCAGCGCGATCGACTGGACGAGGTCCGGGAGGCTGAGCGGCAGCAGCACGCCTTCGGCCGGAGCGTTGCGGGCATGGTTGGAGCGGCCCAGGCGCTGCAGGGCGCGGTTGATGCCGCGGGGCGCGCCCACGAGGACGACCTTCTCGACGCCGGGGAAGTCGACGCCAAGTTCGAGGCTCGAAGAGCACACCACGGCGCGAAGCTGGCCCTGCCTGAGCTGCTCCTCGATGGCGTGGCGCGCGGCCATGTCCACGCTGCTGTGATGGACGGCGATGCGCGGCTCGAGCTCGGGCAGCAGGATGCCGAGCGCGAGAGCGAGCCGCTCGGCCGCGGAACGGGTCGTGGTGAAGACGAGGCAGTTCGCGCAGGTGGCGATGATTTCGGCAGCCTGCGCGGCAACGCGATACGGGTTGTAGCCGGCAGGAGGCAGCGGGACCTCCGGCGGCGGAATGACAATTTCGAGGCGGTGTTCGCGCTCGACGGACGAGCCCACGATCTCCGTGGGGCGCGCGCCCGCCAGCAGGCGGGCCACGGCCTGAGGCGGATGCGCCGTGGCGGAGAGGCCGATGCGCTGCAGCGCGCCGGAGCGCGCCTCCAGCCGCTCCAGGCACAGGGAGAGCAGCGAGCCGCGCTTGGACTCGGCCAGGGCGTGGATTTCGTCGACGATGGCCACCCCCGGCCGCAGCGAGTCCGCCCACCCCTTCTGCGAGAGCAGCGAGGAGAGCGACTCCGGCGTGGTGAGCAGGATGTGCGGCGGCGTGCGGCGCAGGCGAGCGCGGTCCTCGGGGAGCGTGTCGCCCGTGCGCACCTCGATGCGGATGGGATCGGCCGGACGCAGCCGGTTGAGCTCTTCGACGGCGGCGGCGAGGTTGCGGCGGATGTCCTGGCCCAGCGCCTTGAGCGGCGAGACGTACACGGCGTAGACGCGCCGTTCCAGCCGGGGGGCGTCGCCGAGCCGCTGCAGCAGCGCCAGGAAGGCGGCGAGCGTCTTGCCGCTCCCCGTGGGAGCGAGGATCAGCGTGTTGCGGCCTTGCGCGGTGTGCCGGAGCGTGGCGCGCTGCAGCGCATTCAGCTCACGAATCGCCGAGGGAAGCCACATAGAGTTCGCGGACGTGTTCCAGGGTGTCGGCCTCGGCCGGGGTCTTGTCGCGGCGCCAGCGGAGGATGCGCGGGAAGCGCAGCGCGAAGCCGCTCTTGTGGCGCGGGCTGGGCTGGATGCCGTCGAAGGCGACTTCGAGCACGACGCGCGGTTCGACCAGCGTGACGCGGCCGAAGCGCTGCGTGGCGAGGGAGCGCAGCAGGCGGGTGAGCTCGCGGATCTCTTCGTCGGTGAGGCCGGAGTAGGCCTTGCCGACGTTGACGAAGCGCTCGCCATCGCGGACGGCGAAGGTGTAGTCGGAGAGCACGGTGGCGCGGCGGCCGTGGCCCTGCTCGGCGGCGGTGATGACGACGTCGAGCGTGGCGAAGGGCCGTTTCACCTTGATCCAGGCGGCGCTGCGGCGGCCTGGCTCGTACAGCGAGCCGGCGCGTTTGAGCAGCAGGCCTTCGTTGCGGCGGGCGCGGGCCTCCGCGAAGCAGCGTTCGATCGCGGCAGGCGATTCCAGGCGGCGCTGCGGCGACAGCAGCAGCGGCGGGCGCCAGGCCGCGGACTCGAGCCAGGCGCGGCGCTGCTCGATGGGCCAGTGGAAGACGGGCTCGCCGCGGATCGCCAGCACATCGTAGGCGATGAACGCGACGGGCGCTTTGTCGAGGACGCCAGGCGCAAGCCTGCGCCGCGCCAGGCGCTGCTGGAGGACCGTGAAGGAAAGCGCCCGGCCCTCGCGCCATGCGAGCAGCTCGCCGTCCAGAGCAACCGGGCAGGAGAACGGCGCGGCGGCGCCGGAGAGCGGCGCGACCAGATCCGGGAAGGAGGCGGTGATGTCTTCGAGGCTGCGCGAGAACAGGCGCACGCGGCCGTCCGCCCAGTGGAGCTGGCACCGGATGCCGTCGTACTTGTCTTCCACGAGCCATTCGCCTTCGTCGAGGGCGCCTTCAGGGAGCGACTCCAGCGGCCGGGCGAGCATGAACTCGAAGGGCTGGAACAGCCGGGACCCGATCTTCTCGAGCGACCCGGAGCGCAGCGCCGCCGCCACTGCGGCCAGATCGCCGTTGCGTCTGAGGGCGGCGCGGACGCGCTCGTGCGGGACTCCGGTCGAGAGGGCCAGCGCTTCTTCGACCAGCCGCGCCTGCAGCCCAATGCGGAAGTTGCCGGTGATGCTCTTGAGCAGATAACGGAGCGTCAGCGGCCGGTAGGTGCGCAACCAGCCCGCGATAAGCGCGCTCTTGCGCGCGCCGCCGCGCGCGCGGGCGAGCGCGGCCAGCAGCGCTTCCGCCTCGCCGAACGAGAGCGGGACGTTCTCCGTGCGGTTGTGCACCAGCAGCGAAAGGGTTTCGGAAGTGTCGCCGACTTCGCGCGCGCACAGGCGCACCAGTTCCGCCGGATAGCCGGTGGCCTCGGTGGCGGCGTCGCGCAGCGTGGCGCCGCCGGCGGAAAGCCTCGCGCCGGGGACGGGTTCGCCCGACAGAAAGCGTACGGAGCGGACGAGATCTGCGTCGTCGAGCGTGCGGAAGAAGTCCGCCAGCAGGGCAATCTTGCGGTTGCGCGAGCTGACTGCGGCGATGCGGTCGCAGACGTGGGCGAAATGGTCCATCGTCATGGCGCTGCGACGGCAGGGGCCTGCTGCTGGTGCGCGCGGGCGTCGACGCCGAGCGCGCGCAGCCAGGAGGCGAAGGCGTCCGTGTAGCCGTGAACCAGATCCACGCGCGCTGCGCCGGAGCGGCGGACGATTTCCACCAGCTCGTCGAAGCCGGCATGGCCGGAGTACGGGATCAGTTCGTGGGCTCCGCTGGCGGCGCGGGCGCTGGCAAACATCGCCCAGCCGCTGACGAGCGCGAATCGGATGCGGTCGTGAGCGGCTTCCAGCGGGGCGCGCAGGTCGGTGGTGACGACCAGCGCATGGCCCCGGACGGCGCGTGCGTCATAGGGCTTCCAGCCGTCGAAGCCGTAGCCGGCCTTTTCGAAGACGGGAATGTAGCGTGCGATGGCGCCATGGACCATGCACGGCACGCCGGCGCGGGCGAGCGCGTGGGCGATCTCCTGGCCGCGGCCGAGCGGATAGCCGAAAAAGACGGGCAGCTCGCCGGATTCAAGGCATTCGCGGGCGAAGCCGGCGATGCGCCGGGCCGCGTCCTCCGCGGAGAGGAAATGGAAGACCGGCAGCCCGAACGTGCATTCCATGATGAGCCGGGTGCAGGGGACGATTTGCGTCCGCCAGCCGCAGAGAGGGTCCATGAGCTTGATGTCGCCGGTGTAGACGAGCCGCTCGCCGCGGTATTCGACCAGAAGCTGCGCGGATCCCAGGGTGTGAGCGGCCGGCAGCGCGGTGAGGCGGGCGCCGCGGTACTCGACGCTTTCCCCAGGTTCGAGACAGCGGATGGAGCGGCTGCCCGCGGCGTCGGGCCAGCGCATGGCATACAGTTCGGCCGTCTGCGGGGTGGAAAAGACGAGGCCGTGAACGCCGCGCGCGTGGTCCGCGTGCGCATGCGACAGCCACGCGGCCTCTACGGGACGTTGCGGATCGAGCCAGAGGCCGAGCCCGGGCAAGTGGATTCCGGCATCGTGGAATTCGACTTCCATTCCGAGTTATCCAGATGCGGCCGATGGCGGAGCGGATGGAATTCGCGGTGGCTGGCGCAGCCGCCAGTTCCGGCGCGGTGCTGAAAGCGAGGCGGGCAGGCATGGGGGCACGGCTGCGTCCAGGGCCCGGCGGCAAGCGGGGAGGAACCGAAGCTGGCGGAGAGAGGTGAGACGCACGGCAAGGCGCTTGTCCGGCGGTGCGTTCTCAAACCGGACGCTCCCCCGACACTTGTGCCGGGGCCCTGGTTGTCGCAAGGCGCGGCTGGTGCGCCAGGTAACCAGGGCCCGGCGGCAAGCCGCCGGGGAGAAGCCGAAATC
>FWPV01010784.1_pt1 | contig 14812 bp, 15 predicted proteins | sample 2228371 | NCBI WGS metagenome assembly FWPV01 (sample SAMEA103939776, study PRJEB20133) | metagenome
TAATGAGTTGAAGCATCAATAAATTATCTGGGAGTTTTCCTTGACTTTTCGTCCGTTCACTGAATAAAATAATTTTGAGAAAGAGATGAATATTCAAAAACTTGAAGACCTTCTAAAAAAAGTAAAATCAGGGAAAACTACGTTGAATGAAGCCGTGAGGAAGTTAAAATCGCTTCCTTTTGAAGATTTGGGCTATGCCAGGATCGATCATCATCGAAGCCTTCGGAAAGGATTCCCGGAAGTCATCTGGGGGGAAGGGAAATCGTCCGATGAGATCATCTCCATCGCGAAGGAGATGAAGAAGTTGGGTCAGAATATTCTGATCACGCGGTTGGACGAACGAAAAGCGAAGAGGCTTCAGAAGGCCTTTCCAAAAAGCCAGTATTACCCTCGTTCGAGAGTGCTTACCTATCTCACCCATCCAGTGAAACCCACCGGGAAGGGCACGATCCTCGTCATCACGGCAGGGACAACCGATATTCCGGTGGCGGAGGAAGCGGTCCTTACGGCTCGACTGATGGGAAATCATGTGGAGACGCTTTACGATGTGGGTGTGGCGGGGATTCACCGATTGCTCTCCGAGAGGGAGCGGCTCGAGAGGGCGAGGGTTTTGGTGGTCGTGGCTGGGATGGAAGGGGCATTGCCAAGCGTGGTGGGGGGATTGGTGGACCGACCGGTCATTGCTGTTCCCACCAGTGTGGGATATGGGACCAGCTTTGGTGGGATCACCGCTCTTCTCGCCATGTTGAATTCATGTGCCTCGGGAGTGGCGGTCGTGAACATCGATAATGGATTTGGGGCGGGCTACATGGCTGGCCTGATAAATCGGTTGTAGATGCTCTTGGAGGGATCACCGGCTGATCGACACGCTGCGCGCCATCGCTCAGGTCACGTTTTCGATTTGACTTCAGGAAGTTCCCTTTGGATAGAGATGAGAGGATACCATGTGGATCGATCTACTCCATCAAGCCATTTCCCTTTTCCTTCTGATGGCGATGGCTTTCGTTTTCTATCAGGGTTTTAAGAAAAATCAGGACCTTCTGGAGCAACGGGAGAATCTCCTGAAGCGTTATCTTCTATTTCGTGGAGATCGGCAGGTGCGTTTGAAGATTTACGAAGGGGATGAAAAGATCTATCAGGAACTTCTTAAAAACATCTCTACCAGTTGGAAGAACTTCAAGAAGACCTACGATCAATGTCTCATGGTCTTTGGCGAGAATACGCAGCGGACAAGATTTTGGCTTAAGATCGTCACCCTTTGTCTTGTGCTGAATAGCGCCTTTCTCTTCGTTCGAATCTATTCTTCCTCCGGGTTCCGAACGAATTTCTTCCATACGATCGTCAAGGAGCTTTCGAACTACGTCCTCGTGGCCCTCAGTTTTGTTTTGTTGAGGATCCAGACTCATCGGTTCGTTTCTATGAAAGGAGAGGCCGGTAGGGTGGACCGAGAGGTCCTATTCTACCCCAACCATTTGGCAAAAGAGGGGGAGCAAGATCTTCTCTACGAGGAGTTCGACCCCGTCGAAACAGAAGGAGCGGAGAATGGAAAGGAAGATTCAGATCCTCGTCAATGATCTTAAAGTGGAGGCCGAATTGAACGAATCGAAGAGCGCCCAGATGATCTGGGAGGCTCTGCCGATTGAATCCACAGCGAATCGTTGGGGAGAGGAGATCTATTTCTCCATTCCCGTGAAGGCAGCCCAGGAGAAGGGGGCGAGGGAGGTCGTCTCTGCGGGGGAGTTGGGATATTGGCCCCCGGGGCATGCCTTCTGCATCTTCTTTGGTCCCACGCCAGCCAGCCGTGGAGACGAAATTCGTGCGGCCAGCGCGGTCAACATTATCGGGAAGATTGTTGGGGATCCCAAGATTTTCGTGAAGGTGAAGGACGGTGCAAAAATCGTCTTGAAGAAGATTTGACACCGCCAGGTGGCAGCTACTTTCTCCTCCTTGCGCGCTCCAACTTTGCGCCCCTCGTGAAAACCTCGCGTAGCCCTTGTCGCAATTCGATATCCGGAATTGTCTCGAGGAGCCTTTCCATGCCCTTCAGCGTTTCTTGGTCGAGGGTCTCCTGGTGCCATTGAACGGCCCCTGAGGAGGTCGCGAGGGACGGAGGGATCTTCCCCAATTTGAAGCGAATATCGTCAATGAGGGGCTCATCTAAATAGGAATTTATTTTTTACAGAAGGGTTGGTTTAAGAAACTGGAGCTGTTGGATCCAGGTGGGATGGGAGACATCGATGAAGAGGATTCGATTTCGAATCGATCGCGGCTGAGCATGGAGTGCGACCGGTTCTCCCACGATCTGTTTCCAAACGCCCCAGACCCTGTGGGCCTTCAGCGCGACATCCAGCTCCAAAGCTTTCAAGGTTCCATCCAGAATTGCGCCGACATGTTCGGGCTTTTGCATGGTCTACTGCTCTAAGAGATCATTCAAGGGATATCCTCGATGGGTCAATCCTTGGAAAGAGCGGGGTCGGCTTCGTCACCCTATTTTCGGGTTTCAGCCCTCCCCATCTTCCATGCGTTTCGAAATTCTGTTCCCAGAGATTCTCTTCCATTCCGAGCTGGGTCCACATCCTTTCGGAGGTGGAGGGCATGAAGGGCGCAAGGAAGAGGGTGAGGAGTCGAAGAGATTCCAGGGCGCAGTAGAGCACGGTTCCCAGGCGAGGTCGGTCGCTCTCGTTTTTAGCTAGGGACCAGGGAGCCGTCTCATCGACATACTTATTGGCGGCATTTACGAGTTCCCAAATGGATGAAAGCGCCCTGTGGAAGGCAAGGTCATCCATCTGCTTGGGCAATTGAGAGAGAACCTTGGCAGCCGTTTCTTGGAGTCGCTCATCCTTCTCCTGAGGATGAGTGGGAGCTGGTACGACACCCCCAAAATATCGATGGACCATGCTGAGGGTTCGACTGAATAGGTTCCCCAGATCGTTTGCCAAGTCGCCGTTGATCCGATGGACCATTCCCCGGTGAGAGAAGTCCCCATCCGTTCCGAAGGGAACCTCCCTCAGGAGAAAATATCTTACTGCGTCGACTCCGTAGAGATCGATCAAGCGGTTCGGCTCGACGACATTTTGAAGGGACTTGGACATCTTTTTTCCCTCCACCGTCCACCATCCGTGAGCGAAGACCATTTTGGGAGGTGTCAACCCGACGGCCCTCAGCATGGTGGGCCAATAGACGGTATGGGTTGTGAGGATGTCCTTGCCGATCAGGTGGGTCGCCTCCGGCCAGAATGTCGAGAAGCGGTCTCCATCAGAGCCATACCCGATTCCACTGAGATAGTTGATCAGGGCATCGAACCAGACATAGGTGACATATTCTGGATCGAAAGGAATCTCGATTCCCCAGCTTAGCCGCTTCTTCGGCCGGGAGATGCAAAGGTCTCCCAACGGACTTCGAAGGAACCCCAAGATCTCGTTCCTTCTCGAAAGGGGGAGGATGAAGCGGTCATTCTTTTCGATATTTTCGATGAGCCAGGATTGATACTTGCTCATCCGAAAGAAGTAGTTCTTCTCTGAAATTTCGTTCACGGGGCGGAGACAATCGGGACACTTGCCCTCATTGAGGTCCTTTTCGGTCCAGAACCGCTCGCAGGGGATGCAGTACCATCCGTCATAGTTTGCTGAATAGATCTCCCCCCGCTCGTAGAGATCTTGGAGGATCTTCTGAACGACAACCTTGTGGCGCGTCTCCGTCGTTCGGATAAAATCGTTGTTGGAGATATTGAGCTTCTTCCAGAGAGACTGGAAGCGGGTCACCATTTCGTCGCAGTGGAGCTTTGGGTCTATTCCCCGCTCTTGAGCCGCCTTCTCAACCTTCTGACCGTGTTCATCGGTGCCCGTGAGGAAAAAGACCTCGTATCCATCCAATCGTTTGAAACGGGCGAGAACGTCTGCGGCCACGGTCGTGTACGCATGCCCCAGGTGAGGGACATCGTTGACATAATAGATTGGTGTGGTGATGTAGAAGGCGCGTTTAGATCTCCGATGCATGGACCGTAACCTCTCCCCCTTCCTCCAACTCAACGGTGACCGTACGGTTGAGGACGTTTTGCCGAATGACCTTTCCTTTACCCAAACGGGTGCTGATGCGCTTCCCCACTTTAGGCAGGTCCTTTTTTTTTTCCAGATAAGTCGGATATTCATAGGCCAAGCAACACATGAGCCGTCCGCAGATGCCAGAAATCTTGTTAGGGTTGAGGGCAAGGTTCTGTTCCTTCGCCATTTTAACAGAGACGAGTTCAAATCGATTCATGAATTGGGAACAGCAGAGTTCCCTTCCACAGCTCCCGAGGCCGCAGATCATCTTCGCCTCGTCCCTGACGCCGATCTGCCGCATCTCGATCCGCGTCCTGAACTCGGATGCCAGATCCCTCACTAACTCCCGGAAATCGACTCTTTTCTCTGCGGTGAAATAGAAGAGGAGCTTGGAACGATCCAAGAGAGCTTCTGTCTTCACAAGCTTCATATTCAAACCCCTCTCCCTGATTCTTCTCAAACAGAAGGCAAAGGCATCTTTTTCCAATTCCTCGTTTCTTCGAGCCTGGTTAAGGTCTTCGGGGGTTGCCTTTCGGATGACCTTCCTGGGAGATTTTAAGAGAAATCTTTTCTCCCTCTCCTGAGGGGGAGAGAGCGCCTTCCCCAGCACCAATCCCTTCTCTGTGTCTACGACGACAGGCTCCCCTGCCTCCAGAAGAAGATCGCCGGCGTCAAATTCTTCGGCTTTGCCGTTGGCCAATTTGACCACAACCAATCGAATCATCTTTCTATCCTTTTGCCCAAGAGAGCATCATGGCTTCCAAGGCCAGCTTCGTATGGGCATTGGCACGAATGGCGATGGTCGTCTGATGGAGGACCTCCATCCGTTTCAAGAGAGACGCCACCGTCCAGTCCATCGCCGTCTCCTTGATTTGGCTTGCTAAATCTGCGTGAATCAACTGAGGATGACCCGTCACGGTTTTCGCAATGATCAGATCCCGGAGCAAGGTCTTGACCACTTCCAACAAGAGAAGGAGGTCTTCTCTTTCGGAAGGTAGGGCACTGGACCAGAACTCCATCTCTCTCCACGAAAGGTTTCTGGGACCCACCAGCCTCTCAAGGAGTTCCCTCCTTGGAAGATGACCGATTTGTCCGTGAATTTCGAGGGCCTTTCCTGGAGACCCCTCCGAGAGGGAAGCGAGAAGATAGGCCTCTTCCTCTCCGAACCCTCTTTGTTCCATTAGCCAAGTCTTCACGAGCGGTATGGGTAACGGATTGAACCGGATGATGCGACATCTCGAAAGGATTGTTGGAAGAAGAAGCTTCGGATGAGTAGCCAGGAGGATCATGACCGTGTGCAAGGGTGGCTCCTCCAGTACCTTGAGCAGGGTATTCGACATATTCGGTGCCATCCGGTCCGCTGCCGTCAGAATGCAGACTCGGTATCGGCCTTCATATGGGCGATAGGCCAGATCCCTTTGCATCTGCCTCACCTGATCCACTTTGATCGTCTGCCCCTCGGGCTCTAAGAGCAATAGGTCGGGATGGAGTTGATCGTCAATCTTTCTGCAGGAGATGCAATGATCGCAGGCCTCCCCCTTCTCCGCCACCTCGGTGAGACAGTTTAAGGCCTTGGCAAATTGCAGGGCCACCCCCTTCTTCCCGATCCCCTCCCTGCCCACAAAGAGGTAGCTATGGGCAACCTTATCGGCCTGAATGGCTCGCTTGAGCATGTGAATAGGGATCGAATGACCGAGGATACTTCTGAAAGACATCGTCTTCCTATGAAAGGCCGGGCGTGGAGCATGTGGCGTCGCCTGGTCGCCTATGCGCCACGGGCCTTGGCCTTAGCGAGCAGAAGCTTGTCAACGATCTGCTGAATCTTCTCAAAGCTCTTTCTTGGTCCTTCTCTCGTATCGATCACTTTAACGCGGTGAGGCTCCTGTCTTGCGATCCAGCGATATCCTTTTCTCACCCGGTGGTGAAACTCGATCCTCTCTCTTTCGAACCTCTCCTCCTTTGTCTTCCTCTGCCGCCTGTTTCTCTGAACGGCCCTTCTCAACCCCAACCCCAACGGACAGTCCAAGAGAAACGTGATGTCCGGTCTTCGACCTTCGGTGGCGATGCGATTGAGCTGATCGATGAGTTTGAGGTCCAATTTTCGCCCAAAACCTTGGTAGGCCACCGTCGCATCGCTGAAACGGTCACAGAGAACGATGCCCCCTTTCTCCAGGATCGGCTTGATTACTTCATCATAGTGCTGAGCCCTGGCAGCTTCGTAAAGAAGAAGTTCCGTCAAGGGGGCCATCTCCCGATGATCGGTATGAAGAAGGATCTTTCTGATCTTCTCAGAAATGCGAGTTCCTCCAGGCTCACGGGTGACCGTGCAGGAGATCCCTTTTTGAGCAAGGTATCTCGCCAGCCGGCGAATCTGAGTCGTCTTTCCGCTACCTTCGATTCCTTCAAAAGTGATAAACAGAGGGAAAAACCTCCTCCGCAGGTCAATAAGTGCTCGAAATCTGAAATGGTTATAAGTCAGATGGTCTTCCCATGTCAAGGGCATCCATGCCTCCTCAGGCCCGACGGAATGGGGGGCGGTTCCAGAACTTTCTCCAACCTCCCCATTGGTCCTCTTTTGATTCTCGGACGGTGAGGAGCAGAAAAAGTCGCTAGGTTGGCTTTACAGACGAGGGAAAGTGCCTTATAAGTAATTAAGAACATGCGTAGGATGGAAAGCGTGGAAAAGGTAGGGTGAATCGGGATGAGAATGCGAAAACCGGGAAGGGTCACGGATCGGATCTGGTTCCTGGGACAGGAGGAATCGGGGGTCTATTTGCTCGAAGGGAATGACGAGGCGATGATAGTCAGTGGAGGAATGAGCTATCTCGTTCCAACAATCCTTCGGCAATTCGAGGAATTTGGGATTCGCGAAGAGAAGATCTCGAAATTCCTCATCCTCCATTCTCACTTTGACCACGTGGGGATTCTTCCTTTCTTCAAACGGCGGTATCCTCAAGCTGAAGTCTATGCCTCCTCGAGGGCGTGGGAAATCCTTCGGATGGAAAAGGCCGTTGCGACGATCAATGAATTCAGCCGCACTGTGGCAAAGCGCATGGGACGAGAGGAGGCTTACCGCCTCTTCGACCTTGAGTGGAGAGACGATGTCACGGGTCAGATCGTTCGCGAAGGGGACGAGATCGACCTCGGCGGCATGAGCGTCTCGATCGTGGAGGTTCCAGGCCATTCCTCTTGCTCGATTGCAGCTTACGTTAACGAAAGGCGGGCCCTCTTTCCTTCGGATGCCGGCGGAATTCCCTTTGATGAGACGATCATCGCCTCTGGGAATTCGAACTACACCAAATACCAGGAAAGCCTCGAGAAGCTGAAGGATCTCCCTGTGGACTTCTACTGTGCTGACCACTACGGGTATGTGACTGGAGATGAGGCGGAGGTCTTCATTCAACGAACGATCGAGGTGGCAAAAGAGAAAAGGAACTTAATGGAGGAGGTCTACCGTTCCACGCGAGATGTTGACTTGGCGGCAAAGAAGCTCGTCATGGCCTTCTACGATCAACATCCCTCCTATTTTCTCTCTCCGGAAATCTTCCTCGAAGTCTACCGCCAGATGGTTCGCCATATCGCCAGCGTCATCGGTGCAGAAAAGGATTGAATGTCAACGATTGGCGGGCTCGTGTTCCGAAGCGGCTTTCACGGGACTCAGGAAAAGGTTCTCTTATAGGGAAGTAGATCGAGAAAAAGTGGAAAATGGCTACACAGCCCGAGTGGAAACAGATGTCAACTGAAGAGAAGTGGCGGAAACTCCTGTCAATACAAGAAAACGGCATAGTCTTTGCTCACTTTTAGGATGTTCAATCTGATTTTCCGCCTGGAGGCTCGACGATGGCGAAGAAGGAGCACGAAGCATACCCCATTATTTGGCGATCCACTTTGGAGCAGAGAAAGAGGAAATGGAGGATTACTCTGCTGCTGACGAACCTTTTTTACATAGGGATTATCGCCTCTTTGACCTTATCCCACCTATCGGATGTGAAGATCAGAAAAGCGTTCAGCCTTCAGAAAAGGGAGTTTGAGGAACTGAAGACAAAGGAGACCATCTACTCCATCTTGAGGAGCAAAGGCATCAGCCTGAGTCAGGGGTTGGACATTGCAGAGGTGACGATCCAACAATCCAAGAAATTGAACCTCCCGATCTCCTTAATCCTCGCTGTCATGAAGAAAGAGAGCACCTTTACCCCCTTTGCCCTTTCCACGCAGAATGCGATGGGGGTTATGCAGATCCACCCTGCCACGTGGGAGTGGTTCGTTAAGAAATTGAACCTCAAGCTTTCGGTCCATGCCGCCTTCGACCCAGTGACGAACATCCTCATGGCCACGCAAATCCTCAAGGATCTCTACGAGTATTACAGAGCCAGGGCGAAGTCAGAAGCCGCCGCTTGGGAGTTTGCGCTCGCAGCTTACTACGCGGGGATTACTTCGCTCTCCCAGACGGGGATCACGCCTGCCCATAGCCAATATGCAGCGGAGGTTAACCGCATTAAGGAGGAATATGATAAGAAATTTTAGAATCAGGCTGCGGATCTTCTGGTTGTCGTTGCAATGCGCCCTGCTCCGAAAAAGGATGAACCGCCCCCCGCATCTTCATCCTTGAATCTTCTTGGACGATTCCAGCGAGAGGTCCTTGGAAGTCTTTTCATGCGGTTCCATCAATCCCCTTTTTGGATGCTATAGGTCGCGATGAGCGTCGCGACCAATCTCCCTTTTTCATTTACAACTTCAACCTCTCCAACCGCTGTCCTCGTGCCTCTATGGATGATCTTGGCCTTCGCTTGAAGAACCCCTTGGTCCACGGGAGCAAAAAAGTTGATCTTGAATTCGATCGTTGTGATTCGATCGTTTGGATCGACGAGATCGATGAGGGCCATTGCCACCGCGGAATCCGCAAGAGATGCGATCGCCCCGCCGTGGACGATCCCGTAAGGATGGGTCAGATCCCGTTTGAACGGCATTTCGATTCTCGACCGCCCTCCCTCAATCTCCTTGACCTCCATCCCGAGGAGCCGATAGTAGGGCGAGCCGTTTGCCACACTCATCACTTGCTGCAAATAGGTTTCCTTTGCCATTGACAGACCCTCCAAAGGATGCTTTGATATGGGAGATCATACTTGCCGAGGGGGGAAATAGCAACTTCTTCTAAGCCTCGCGTATAATGGTTCACCGAAGAATCGTCTCGATTTATAGGTGGACTCTTCGGGCGAGGGGACAGGCTAAGGTTTCCGCTATAAGATTTTCCCCGAAATCCCTGTCCGACTCCGTTCAATTTCCGGTGGAGTGAAGCCTAAGGCTCGCGGACAAGGGTCGGTTTTTTGGGGAAAGATGAAAGAACAGAGAGGCCGAATGGGGGTTCTGTCGACGGTCATTTTGCCCTTTCTCTTCCTTATCGTCACATCCACGGGGTCCGCAACTGGGAAGGGCATTCGGGTGGAGTCCTATCCGAAGAGGGTTAAGCAGGGGGATGTTCTCCTCCTCCGAGTTTCGGGGCCCGATTCGTTGAGGAGTGCGTATGGGGAGTTCCACGGGGAGAGATTGCCCATGGCCTTCGTCAAGGAGACCGCAACCTACGAGGGCCTCATCGGAATCGATATGAACACTCTACCGGGGAGGTATGAGGCGAAAGTCTTCGCAACCGATGAAAAGGGGCGACTCTACAGGAGCTTTTTCTCCTTACGAGTCGAGAGAGTTGATTTCGGGACGGAAGCGCTTTCGCTTCCCCCTTCGATGGTCGATTTGGATGCGAAGACTCTTGAGCGAGTGGATCGGGAGGCGAGAAGGCTGGAGGCTCTTTTTCGAACTTTCCGGGAGGAGAGATTGTGGGAGGGGTCTTTCGTCCGTCCCGTTGAGGGAGAAGTTGTCACAGGATTTGGCGTGAACCGCGTCATCAACAGGAAACGACGAAGTCGGCATACAGGGGTCGATTTGAGAGCGGAGGAAGGGACCTCCGTCTTGGCGACCAATCGTGGACGGGTGATTCTCGTCGATGAACTCTTCTTCTCAGGAAAGTCGGTCATTCTCGACCATGGATGGGGGTTATACTCTATGTACTTCCACCTCTCAGAGGTTCTGGTCAAGGAGGGGGAGGGTGTCCCTAAAGGGGGAGTCCTCGGTCGGGTGGGTTCAACGGGAAGGTCGAGCGGTCCCCACCTTCACTGGGGGGTCCGACTGAGGGGAGCTCGAGTTGATCCGCTCTCCCTCTTAAGGATTGAGAGGGAATCGATTCCCACAGAGGATCTACGAAGAAAAGATTGAGATGGCAATAAGGTCAAGAACTTTTCTGGCTCTGGCATTCCTCTTTTTCGTCTCTGCCTCTTTTCCCCCTTCAGCCTTCCCTTTGGAGTCCTTGCGGCGTGAAGAGATTCACGCCATTGAGGAGGCGACGAGAAAGGCTCTGCAGGCAGGTCAGGTTTCGGGAGCAGTTCTCTTGATCGGGAACCGGAACGATATTCTCTATCGCCGCGCGTTCGGCTTTCGGACTGTGATGCCAAAAAAGGTTGCCATGACGATCGACACCATCTTCGATCTGGCCTCCCTTACCAAGGTGGTTGCGACGACAACGGCTCTGATGCAACTCGTCGAAACCGAAGCTGTAAATCTCGACGCGCCGGTGGTTAGATACTGGCCGGAGTTCTGCGGAAACGGGAAAGAGGGGATCACCCTCCGACACCTTCTCACCCATTATTCGGGGCTTCGACCTGGACTCGATCTCAAGCCTTATTGGTTTGGTTATGAAGAAGGTCTCCGGAAGATCACAGAGGAGAAATGCATTTCACCGCCCGGAAGCCGCTTCCTCTATAGCGATATCAACTTTCAGATCCTTGGGGAGATCATCCGCCGGGTTTCGGGGCAAACGCTCGATCGGTATTGTCAGGATCTTATCTTCACCCCCCTTGGAATGAAAGATACGTTCTTTAGACCTCCTCCTGACCGTTCTCCTCGGATCGCCCCTGCCTACCGTCGAAAAGATCCCCGATCCCCTGGAATGGTCCATGATGAGGTTGCCTTTAGAATGGGGGGCGTGACCGGTCATGCTGGACTCTTTTCGACCGCCGATGATCTTTCCCTCTTCGCTCGGATGATCCTCAACAAGGGTAGCCTTCGCGGTGTCAGAGTCCTTTCTCCTTCTTCCGTTGAGCAGATGATGCTTCCCCAATCCCCTGCTGATCGATTGCCACTGAGAGGACTGGGGTGGGACCTTGAGGGTCCCTTTGCTTCGAATCGGGATAGTCTCCTTCCCCTTGGTTCATGCAGCCATACAGGGTTCACGGGGACGGCCATATGGATCGACCCCATCTCTGAGGTTTACATCGTCCTCTTAACGAACCGCCTTCACCCTACCGGAAAAGGGAATGTCCATCCTCTGCGATCTCAAATCTTGTCCATGATTAGCGGGGCAGTTGGAGAGATGCCTCCAGAGCTGGTTTTCGAGAGGAGCCCTTCTCTCAAGGATGTCGATGCCGGAAATTCTCAAAAAAAGGTGATGACGGGGTTGGAGGTCTTAGCGGAAAATCGGTTCAGGCCCCTGACAGGATTAAGGGTAGGTCTCATTACGAACCATACTGGCGTCGATTCTTGGGGAAGACGTTCCATCGATCTTCTCTACCGCGCCCAAGGGGTGAAACTGGTGAGGCTTTTCAGTCCGGAACATGGTCTGTCGGGCAACCTCGAAGGGAAGGTGCCGCATACGAAAGACCCGCAGACGGGTTTGCCAGTGTGGAGTCTCTATGGACTTACGCTGAAACCTTCGGGCAAGATGCTCGATGGCCTCGATGCCTTGGTTTTCGATATCCAGGATGCAGGAGTGCGGTTCTTCACCTACATCACGACCATGGGCTATGCAATGGAGGCTGCGGCGAAGAGGGGATTGGCCTTCTATCTTCTCGACCGACCGAATCCCCTTACCGGGATAAGAATTCAGGGACCGATGGCGGACAAGGAGATGGAGTCCTTTACCAGCTATTTCCCTCTCCCCGTCCGTCATGGGATGACCGTGGGAGAGCTTGCCCAGATGTTCAATGAAGAGAAAGGGATCGGTGTAAAGCTCCACGTCATAAGGATGATCGGGTATCAAAGGGCTAATTGGTATGATGAGACTGGCCTGCGTTGGTTGAATCTCTCGCCCAACCTTCGATCCCTTACCCAAGTGATCCTCTATCCTGGAGTGGCGATGATTGAGGGAGCCAATGTGAGTGTGGGGAGAGGGACAGAAACCCCTTTTGAGCTCGTCGGCGCTCCATGGGTGAGCACGGACGAACTGGCCCAGTATCTGAGCCAACGGCAGATCCAAGGGGTTAGATTTAGGCCAGCCCATTTCGTGCCTCAAAGGGATCGTTTCAAGGGACAGGTCTGCCGCGGCGTTCAGATCGTCTTGGATGACCGTGACGTTCTTGACTCCCCTGCTCTCGGAATTGAGATCGCGAGCGCCTTTCACCGCCTCTACCCAAGGGATTTTCAGATCGAAAAGACGATTAAGCTGATGGGGAGCCGATGGCTCGTCGACGCCATCGGAGAGATGGATCCTCGCCTCATTGTAAAGAAATGGGAGGAAAGCCTTGGGGAGTTTCGGAGGCTGCGAAGCAAGTATTTGCTATACTGAGGTGTGAGAAAAAGAAAATCCGAGAGAGACTTCAGGGTAGGATATCTTCGCTACTAAGTGTCGTTGAGGTCCAACTTCTGGTAGAAGCAATTCATCTTCAGGTTCTGAAGCTCCGTCAGGATCTGCCTCTTTCCGTCCTCTGATTCAAGAAGGGCCATGCGATTCACAATCTTTCTCAGGATGAATTCCACCCCATCGAGCGTGTTCTTGAACTTATCTCCTTCCTTTGTTTCCATGGCAACCTCCAAAATGATCGGGTGCTAATTCTGTTCGATCAAAGCAAACCGGCTGTCCTCGGTCAATCCGTAGCCGTACGCAACGTGGGCTCTTCACTTTGGAGCATGCTGTCGTCTTGTTGCAAAAACCTTGTTTCCAGTCTTTTTGTGAGCAAATCTCGTGCCATTCCTTCGAGATCTGCAACTCTTTGTTTTGAAAGAGAATTGTAAACTACTGCCATTGCGGAATCGGACAAGTTTGGACGGATTTGTGAGGAGGGGAACAAGTTCGACCGCTTTAGCTCGATTTAAATTTTTCCTTGAATCGATTATACTATTCTTGGTTTTTCGTCGAGGCATTACAGAAAAGGCCTTCAAGCGAAACGTGCCCGAGTCCAAGGCGGTCTCGAATGAAACCTGATTGAACATCACCGATGGTCGAATTGATAAATCAATTTTCCTGGTCGAAAACGAGGGATGAAATCTTCAAGACCTGCCCGAGGCAATACTGGTTTGCCTACTACGGCTACTGGAATGGCTGGCTTGAGAACGCCCCCGAGCGGACGCGCCAAATCTACGTCCTGAAGAACCTGAAGAGCCGATATGCATGGGCTGGGGAGAAGGTCCATGAGTGCATTCAGAGAAGCCTTAACAATATCCGAAGAGGCATCCGGGTCCTTCCCGCAGAGGAGGTGATTGCCATCACCTTAGATCAGATGAGGGCAGAGTTTCGATCCTCGAGATCGAAGAATTATTGGAAGAATCCGAAGACATGTGCTCTCTTCGAACATGAATATGAGATGGACCTTCCTGACGGAGAATGGAAGGAGGTGGCCAATCACGTGGAAACCTGCCTCAGACATTTTTATGCCTCGGATATCTACGCGGGACTGAAATCTCATCCAGCCTCAGGATGGCTGGAGGTCGAGGAACTTTCTTCATTTCATTTAGACCACGTGAGGGTCCACTTGGTGATCGACTGTGCCATCAAGGAAGGGGAGGAGGTCTTCATTTACGAATGGAAGACAGGGAAGAGCCTTTCGGAGGACCTGAGCATCCAGCTTTCCTGTTATGCCCTCTATGCCATGGAAAGGTGGAACTGTCCACCGGAGTCGCTTCGTGTGATTGAATATAATCTCTCTTCTAACAAGGCGAATTGGTTTTCCGTGACCCGAAGCGAGGTAGAGGCAATTAAAGGATATATCCGAGGGAGCATCAAGGACATGGAGTCACTGATGGCGGACCCAGAACAGAACATTCCATTCGAGGAGGAACGTTTCAGAAAGGTGGAAGATGAACGGGTGAGCCAGCGGTGTAACTTTAAGAAGGTTTGCCAGGGATAAAAGGGCAGCTCTTCTGCCCTTCGGGAGGTGCCTATGGGACAGGTGATAAGACTTCCAAAACCGAATGAAAAGGGATCCGTCTCTATCGAAGAGACCCTCCAGAGAAGGCGATCGGTGCGAGACTACAAGCGGGGACCTCTCTCGCAGGAGCAAGTTTCTCAGCTCCTCTGGGCGGCGTCGGGCAGGAACCAGTATCGCAGAACATCCCCTTCAGCCGGAGCGACTTACCCGTTGGAGATCTATTTGGTCTTGGGGGAGGCGGAGGGTTTTGAAGAAGGAGTCTATCATTACTCTCCCTCAGACCATGGGCTGAGGAGAATTCGCTCTGAAGACATTCGCAGATCCCTGGCGAGCGCCGCCTTGGGACAGAGGATGATTGAAAGGGCACCTATCGATGTCGTAATTGCGGCCGACTACAGAAGAACGACCGCCCATTATGGTCAAAGAGGGATGCGCTATGTCCACATGGAAGTGGGCCATGTGGGACAGAATATTTCGCTTCAAGCCGTTGCTCTCGGTCTGGGAACGGTGATGATTGGGGCCTTTGACGATGTGGAAGTCAAGAAAGTTCTGGGAATCGAAGAGGAGCCTCTTTACATCATCCCT
>FWPV01010785.1_pt1 | contig 14810 bp, 9 predicted proteins | sample 2228371 | NCBI WGS metagenome assembly FWPV01 (sample SAMEA103939776, study PRJEB20133) | metagenome
CTATCCCGCTCGGCCTGCGGAATTTTATTATTGATGAAAAAATCGCGCAGCTTTTGGCGGCGGTTGGGCAGCCCCAACGGGCAGAACCGATCCCCCTCGCGGCGCGCGCGCAAGGCTAACGGCGCGCGCGAGCGCTCCGCATCGAGATAGGCCACGTAGCGGTCGGGATTTCGCTCCCAATCCGGCGGCAGCGCCTCGCGCGGGACGATGCGCGTGGTCACGCTCCAAGCGCTTTGGGGCAGTTGGAGGCAACCCTCAAGCGGCACGGCGAGCCGCTCTCCGGCCGGCAGGCGCGGGCGCCCCTCGCCGACGGGCGCGCGATAGCCTTCGGAGGCCAGGGTCGCCTCGGCATAGCCCAGGGTGAGCATCAGCCCCTGCGGCAGCGTAGCGCGCATCCCGGCGTTGCCACGCCGCACGATGGCCAGCGCCTGATCCACGTGCACCCAGTTGATGTTGCGCAGTGCGCGGCGCAGGCGATGGATGCCCTCGCGCAGCACGGAGCGTTGCAGCCCCGGCGGCAGGGCGCGTAAGGCGGCCAAGTCGTACACGATCGCATCGTTGGATTCGGCGCGCACGACGGCGGGCCAGGTGGCTTCCAATTGGGCGCGCAGCAGGTCATAGTCGCCGGCAATGGCCTCGGCCATGCGGCGCAGCACCTCGCGCAGGTTGGGATTGTACGTCTCCAGCAAAGGGATCAGCTCGTGGCGCAGGCGGTTGCGAAAGTAGGTGCAATCGAGGTTAGAGCGATCAAAGCGCGGCTGCAGGCCGTGCTCGCGGCAATAGGCCTCGATCTGCGCGCGCGTGACATAGAGCAGCGGCCGCACCAGGCGTATGCGCCCCGCAGGGACGTCTTCATCGCCCAGGCGCAGCTCGTCCAGCCAGGAGAGGGGGCGCATACCGCGCAGCCCCGCCAGACCCGCGCCGCGCAGTAGATGCATGAGCACGGTCTCCACTTGGTCGTCGGCATGGTGCGCCACGGCCACCGTGCGGCTGCCCAACTCACGCGCCAGCCGCGCCAGGAAGGTATATCGCGCGCGCCGTGCGGCCTCCTCGATCGCCAGGCCCCAGGCGCACGCCAGGGCGGGCACATCGGCCCGCTCGACGGTGCAGGGGATGCCCCAGGCGGCGCACAGCTCGGCCACATAGCGCGCGTCGTCGTCCGCCTCCGCGCCGCGGATGCCGTGGTGTAGGTGCGCGGCGTGCAACGTAACACGATAGGCGCCCGCCAGTTCGCGCAGCACGTGCAGCAAACAGAGCGAGTCCGGCCCGCCGGAGACGCCCAGGATCACGCAATCCCCAGGGATCAGCAAGCCGTACTCTTCGATGGTCTCCCTCACTTGGCGGATCAGACCGGACATGGGACCTCCTCGCATCGGACGCGCTGCGCGCAAACCTATTCTACCGCAGCGCGCCGCAGACGCCAACAGTCCAGTGAGGACGACCGTCTCGGTCAAGGGACAGGCGAGGCTTCCGCCGCCTTGACCACCAGGGTCGCATAGCTGCCGGGCGGCAACGCAAAGCGCACCTCCAGCTTGCGGCGCGCGGGGAAAAGCTCGTCGGCGAGGGGGGCGCCCACCCGCACATCGCGCGGCACGAGCAGAACCGGGCGCGCGCCTTTGGGCAGATAAGCCTTTTGCAGGATGCGCGCCTTCAGGTCGCCCAGGCTCAGCCCTTCCTCGGCCAACACGTCCCGCACGAGCGGGGCAATCTCCGGCTTGAAAGCCGCGCGATGATCGGGCAGGGCCATGGAAACGCCCACCAATCGCGCCAGGAGCGCGTCGGCGAGCTGGCCGTGAATCGGCAAAGATCGGTCGGCGATGGTCAGGTAAGCTATTGCGACGCCGCTTTGCGCATAGAACCGCGCCAGGTAGGCCGCGAGGATGCGATTCCAAAGATAGCTCTGGTAGGCCGCCAGGTAGAGCGACAGCAGCCGCTGCGGGATGAGGTTAAGCGCCTTGCGATAGTCCTGCGCGTGGCCCACCAAATAGGTGAGCACGCTGCGATAATTAGAGGGGCGCGGGGCAGCCTCGAACATAGCGCGCCAGTCGGGCCACAACGTGGCAGCCTGCCGCTTGAAAGCGCGCACGGCGGGCGGATCGCCCGCGAAAGGCTCCGTCAGGTAGGCGCGCAGCGCGCCCTCGGCGTCGCGGCGCAGGATGGCCTTGCCGATGAAACCGCCCTCCGCGCCCAGCGAACCAAAGCGCTGCGTGTCGAAATAGTTCGGCACGCCGCAGCGCCCGATCTCGGCCAGGCGCGCGGCGATGCGGGCGGCCTCGTCCGCAGCCAGGTCGCGCAAAGTAAGCGCAAAGGCGTTGCCGCGCAGATCGGAAGGGCCGAGCGGCGCCAGACGCTGGCCGACGTATTCGGCCCTGAAGCCGCGCCCCTCGATAGTCGTCGGCTTTCCGGCGGGCAGGGCCGCGTACTGCGTGGCGACGGCCTCCTTGTCTTTGAGCGCGGGGAAGACCACCTGCCGGCGTGTCAGGTTCAACGCCGAGGCCAGGCGCGTCTGCACGTCCAGCGTGGTGAGGCCCACCTTACGCACGCGATACACGGCCCACGGCCCTTTGGGGACGAGGTCTAGGTTGATCTGCTCTTCGACGACGAAATCTTCCGGCACGGCCTGGATACGCATCGCGCACCTGACATGTGTTATAGCGTTGCAGCGAGTGTAGCCGATGGGCGGGAAAGCGCAAGTGAAGACATTATGAATTTGACAGGCGGGGCAATTCTCCCGAAAATCAACTCGGGAGCTGTTGACCCCATGCGCAAGTTATGATATACTGTTATCGTCGCTGAAGGCACAATGGTTCGTTAACTGATTTGTTTTTGAAGACTCGTTCCAGGAAGGAAATGAAGCCATGGCTAACAGGTCAGTTGCGTTACCTGTCACACGACGGTATCGCGTATCGGGACTGAGGCGTCGGGAAATTGTAGCGGGCTACCTCTTTTTGCTTCCTTGGATCATCGGCTTCTTTACGTTTGTGGCGGGGCCGATGATCGCCTCGGCGGTGCTTAGCTTTACGAACTATGACATGGTCAACGTAGGCAAGTTCGTCGGGCTCAAGAACTACTCTTTTATGTTCACACGTGATGAGCTTGTCCCCCCTTCATTGTTGCGCACTTTTCAATATGCCCTCTTTATCGTGCCCACCTCGCTATTCGGGTCGCTGCTAGCAGCCCTCTTGCTCAACCAGGGGCTCAAAGGCACGGCCGTCTATCGCACGCTTTACTTTTTACCTCACTTGACGCCCATCGTGGCGGCGGTGATGCTATGGGGCTGGTTCTTCGACCCCAACGTGGGGCCGCTCAACTTGGCGTTGCGCTCCGTCCTGGGGATCGCCAAGCCGCCCGAGTGGTTGCGCTCGCCCACCTGGGCAATGCCTTCACTGTTTATCATCGCCCTTTGGGGGGCCATCGGCGGCAACAATATGCTTATTTTCCTGGCCGGCTTGCAGGGCGTACCCCACGAGTTATACGAGGCGGCATCCATTGACGGCGCGGGGACATGGTCTAAATTCATCAACGTCACGCTCCCCATGCTCAGCCCTACCATCTTTTTCAATCTGGTGCTGGGCGTCATCGGGGCGCTGCGCGTGTTCGAGGTTTCTTTTATCGCCACCGGAGGCGGCCCCGCCTATGCCACTTATTTCTATGCCTTGCATATCTACAATAAGGCCTTTCGCTACTTTGAGATGGGCTATGCTTCAGCCTTGGCCTGGGTCTTCTTCTTTATCACACTGGCGTTCACGCTGATCCAGTTCCGCACGTCGTCGCGCTGGGTCTTTTACGCCGGGGAGGTGCGTTAAAATGACATCATCGGTGGCTACCAGGCGCATCGTCACCCCTGAGGCGCTCAGTCGTTCTTTGGCGGCGCGCCGCAAACGCAGAATCGGCCGCGGGATCCTTTATTTCGTGGCGATTACCACGGCCATCTTTTTTATGATGCCTTTCGTCTGGGCAGTTTTCTCGTCCTTCAAATCGCCAGGCGACTTGACGAGCTATCCACCTAAGCTGTTCCCCAAAGTGTGGCATCCGGAAAACTATGTTACGGTGTTCCAGCGCGTGCCCTATGGGCGCTGGGCGCTCAACACGCTATGGGTTGCTCTCTCGGGGACGTTCGGCGCGGTGTTATCTTCTTCACTGGTCGGCTTTTCGTTCGCCCGTTTTCGCTATCCGGGTCGAGATGCCATCTTTTTGCTTACATTGAGCACGATGATGCTCCCGACCGAGGTGACTTTGATCCCTCTCTATATCGGATTTGCCAAGATCAAATGGCTGGACTCGTTCAAACCCCTCATCGTGCCGGCCTTCTTTGGCGGAGGCGCATTTCTCATTTTTATGATGCGCCAGTTTTTCATGACCATACCGCTCGACCTGGACGAGGCAGCACGCATTGATGGGGCAGGATATCTGCGCATTTACGCACAAATCATCATGCCCCTCTCGGTGCCCGCCATCGCGACGGCTTCGGTGCTCACTTTTCTCGGCCGATGGGATGCCTTTATGGGGCCTTTTATCTTTCTCAATACCAAAACCAAGTTCACGCTGGCGGTGGGCATTCGCTTCTTCTCGTCTCTGGCAGACCCCGACGGCGTGCCCACGCAGCACCTGTTGATGGCTTCTAGCCTGATGATGACTTTGCCCATCGTGTTGATCTTTTTCCTGGCGCAGCGCTTCTTCGTGCGGGGAATCGTCATGACGGGCATTAAAGGGTGATGCCGCGATGTGGCGCTGCGGATATAGCTCGCGGCACTGCATCGCGTTTGGCGGCATCGATTGTAAACGGCTGTAGATTGTTACAAAAGGAGGACAGGTCATGAAACCGAATCAAATGTTAACTCGCCGTGGGTTCCTGAAAGGATCCCTGATGCTGGTCGGGACAGCGCTCGTGGCCTGTGCGCCGGCCCAACCGACCGCGGCTCCCAAAAAGGAGGAAAAGCCTGCTGCTACCGCCGCGCCTGCCAAGGTAGAGCCGACCAAAGCAGCGCCCAAACAAGTGATCACGCTCAAGTTCCACGACCGCGCCGGTTCACATGCCGACTGGCATAAATCCGTTGCCAACAAGTTCGAGGAGCAGAACCCCGGCCTCAAAATCGAATTCGACGAGATCCCGGGCGACCACATCGCCAAGCAGTATGCGCTGGCGGCATCCAACACGATCGGCGATGTGGTATGGATCTACAATAACGGCACGGGCGAGGCCGTGCGCAAGGGTGTGCCGCGCGCCCTGGACGACATCATCGAGGCGGAAAAGTTCGATACAAAAGTCTTTTGGAAGTCGGTGATTGATGCCTTTACGTGGGAAGGCAAGCTCTACGGCATTCCAAACCACGGGCATTATGGAACCAACGTCTATTACGTCAACCTCGATCTCTTTGCGGCGGCGGGCGTCAAAGAGCCTACGCCCGATTGGACGGTTGATGACCTCGTGGCGGCGGGCAAAAAGATTACCAAAGAGCCTGACACGTGGGGCATCCGAACCAACGGTGGCGGCGCGGAGCATGTTCCGCAGTATATGCGCACCTTCGGCGGTGACGTGTACAGCGCCGATGGCACCAAAGCTTTGTTCGATTCGGAAGGTTCCAAAGCGGCGATCAAGTGGCTGTATGATTTAAAGTTCACGCACAAGGTGGACCCCTGCATCTGCGGTGACCAGACGCGCGACAACTTTGTCGCCGGTAAGGTGGGCGCCTATAACTGGACGCCGGGCTATGCCGCCGAGTTTGCGCGCATCAAAGAATGGAAGTTCAAATGGGCAGCCGTAGTGGCCCCTAAAGGCCCCACCGGACTGCGTGGTTCACAGGTTTCGGCGGCCGCTTTTGCGGTGACCAGGGCTTCCAAGTATCCGCGTGAGGCCTTCCAGGTGCTCAAGTTCTATTCCACGAAGGAAGATGGTATCGAGCACGTGTATGGCGGCGCGGGCAGCCCGGGCACACGCAACGACGTTTGGGAAAGCCCCCGGCTGAACGAGTTCAACCCCATCTATAAGCAATTGGTGGCGGCTTATCCGCAGGGGCCGGCGGCTTACCACTTCCCCAAGAACCTGCGCGTGAGCGAGGCAACCACCACGTTCAACAACCAGCTGCAGGCTATTTGGACGGGCAAGGTTGGCCTGGAGCAGGGCATCGCCGACCTACAAAAAGCCGTGCAGGAGATCCTGAACCGCGAGTCGCTCTAGCTACTGCGTGATAAGATCGGGGGCCGGCTACGGTCGGCTTGCAATTCAAGGCGGGCGCATTTGGCGCCCGCCTTGAATTTATTCGATAGGATAAACAGAATTTGCAAAACGACATATTCTTACGGCCTGCGGAGGCAGGGCAGGAACAACAAGCACGGCGTGGATTCGATGTACAGGTTCTCATAGCTGGCGGGGATGCGCTCACCGTCGCGGTTGGCGAGAATGCAGCGCGCCTCGACAAAGTGTATCATGCTCCCGCCGCTGGCAAGCGGAGCGAACTGGATGGTGAACAACTCGCCCGACCCGCTGACCGGCAGGTGCGGGTTCAGTTGCGTCACCGAGACGGAGATCAATCCGGTAGCCTGATCCACGCGGTTGAGGACGACGAAATCGGGCTGAAGCCAACTCCCCAATTGCACCTGCGTACCGTTGGACGGGTTGCCGTCGGCGTCCACCACGCGCATCAGGGTCGGGTCAAACTCGATGTAAAGCTCATAGCCGTACAGGTCCACCACGTCGCTGACCATGACCGAGACGTTCGGCACGCCGCACCTCCCCTCCGGCAAGCCCGAAGGGATCAGCTCGACCCGCGCCACGGTCGCGTCGGCGTTTGCCGACCGCCCCATCCCGATAACCAGCACGGCACACAGTAACAGACTCAAGAAACAGGCAATGCGTTTGCGCATTTCGGTTTACCTCGCGTAGCAAAGCTTGAGAGATGAGACCTCGCGCGTCGCACCGCCATCGGCGCATTGACTCCGCCTGATGGCGGCGCGGCGCACGGTCAGGTCAAGGTGTCCAGGGAGAATAGGTACTCGTATAGTTCCCGGCTGCCAGTACCAGGTCGAGGATATCCACGCGACCGTCGTCGTTGATGTCGGCGTTGGGCTTGGTGATCTCGCCGCCGGAAAGGCCATATTGCCCGCCGATGAGCGTCATATCCAGGATGTCCACGATATCGTCGTCGTTCGCATCGCCGCCCAGAAGCTTGACCTGCGCCAAGACGCGACCTTCGGCCCCCACCACAATGCCCGTGGCGCAGGCGTCCAGATAGCGCGGCATTTCGATGTAGACGTCATACGTGCCGAGCGTGGGCGTCAGGGCATAGGTGCCGTCCACGCGCGAGATGTCACTGAACCCCCCGATGCCCATGGTGATCTCGGCGCCGTCCCAGTGCGGCGGAGGCGGCCCCGGAGGCGCCGGGCGTCCCTGCACGCGCACGCTGCCCGTCAACGGCGCGCGTTGCGGCCCGACGATGACCAGCGCGCCGCCCGTCGCCAGGTAGATCGGCTCGCCATCTATGGTGGCCGCCAGCGCGTTGCCCAGCGTGATGGCGCTCGTGCCTTGCGCCATGCCGCGGAAGGTCAGCTCGACCACGCGCTTTTCATCGCCCGAAACCGGCGCGGGGTGCTCCGTGCGCAGTTGCGTGGCGACAAAGCGCACGGTGCCCGCGCCCTCGTCGCCCACGCCGTCGTAGAGGCGCTCGTCGGGCCAGAACCAGCTCGTGTCCCACGTGCGCGTGATATAGTCCAGCGGAGCGGTGTCATAGCGCACCGTCGCCTGGAAACCGTACATATCATCCAACCAAAAGTAGAGCGGCACGGCCACCGATTCGCCCATATAGATCGCGGGATCGTCCCCCGGATAGACCCATCCTCCCGCCTTGGGCTCGCTATCCACCGGCGGATCGAACACGGGCGGCGGGTCAACGGAGCGCCCATAGTAGTTGTACTCGGCCGAGAGCGTGCTCGCGCCCTCGTTGGCGATGGCGCCGGAGCCGTTGCCCATGATGCGGTTGCTCGTCACCACGGTGGTGGTGGAGCCTTCGTCCGCGACGCGCACCCCCCAGGCGGCGTTGTGCATGAACTTGTTGCCGCGCAGGGTGTTGTTGCCGCTGGACGAGGCGCACAACGCGCCATCACCGTTGTGATGCGCGTCGTTGTACAGCATGTCATTGCCCGTCGAGGCGGCAAGGTAGAGGCCCACGGGACAGGTGCCCAGCGTATGGCCATACACGGCGTTGAACGAGATGACGTTGTTATCGGCGTGGGATAGGTGGATGCCCGGCCCACAGACGCCCTCCGCGCCGTTGTCATATACCGTGTTGCCGCGCACGAGGTTGCCGGCGTTGGTGCAGGCACTCGGCGCGCCCAGGCGGATGCCCCCGCCCTGATTGTCGTGCACGCGGTTGGAGAGCACCTGGCAGGACGAGTTGCCGTGCGTCGAGGCAGGATCCCATAAAAGGATCCCCGTCCCGAGGCAGCCGTACACCTCGTTCTCCGCCACGATGTTGGCGCTACCGTCGCCCGTGGCGGCGAGATAGATGCCATAGTAGCAATTGTGAATCACGTTACGGCGCAGGGTGATGCCGCGCAGGGGGGAGCTGCCGCCCACCGAGATGCCGGCCTTGTCCGCGCCATCGGCGTTGACGATCTCGAATCCTTCGATGGTCACATTATGCGCGCCGATGGCGAAACCGTGGCCGGCGTGGTTGGCATTCAGCCTGGTCGCCGTGGGGCCGCTGACCGCCACGATGACCACCGAGACGTTGACCACGACGTTCTCCGTGTAGCTGCCCGCAAAGACGTGGATGCTATCGCCCGCAGTGGCCGCGTTAACGGCCTGCTGGATGGTGGCAAAAGCGTCTGTGCCGATGATGTGGTTGCCCACCTGGCTGCCCGCCGGGCGGTACTTCCAGCTATCGTCCACCCACAGCACGCGGCCCGCCGCGCGCGCGGGCCGCGCCGGCGCGCACACCATCGCCAGGATCACCAACACCGCAAGGCAGCGCATTCTCCACAATACATCCGGCCCGTGTCGTTTGTTTTTCATTGACGCTTCACCCACGCGCTAACACTTGAGACAAACCCGATCACGGGGGCGCGCCGCGGCGCGCCCCCGCCGCCGATAGCCGATGCCTTATGGCCACGGACTGGGCTGCGGCGAAGACAGCAGGTAGTTGCCCGCCGGCAGCACCAGGTCCAGGATGTTCACCGTGCCGTCCGCGTTGATATCCGCATTCCAGACGGAAGGCGGTGTCGTGTCGAACGCGCCACCGATGATCGCGATATCCTGGATATTGATGGTGTCATCCTCGTTGGCGTCGCCGCCCAGCAGCTTGACGGGCGAGAGCGCCGTCGTGCCGCCCGAGGTCACCACCACGCCCGATTTCTCCGTGTCCAGATAGAGCGTCATCGCCAGGACGGCCGTATAGGTGCCCGGCGGGACGGAGGCGATCGTGATGTCGCCCGTGGCGTTGCTCGTGCCGCTATAGCCGCCCGGCCACAGCGTCAACACGGCGCCGCTCTCGTTGGCGCGGCCCTGCAGATCCACCTTGGCCGTCACCGTGCCCGGCCGGGGGCCGAGGTTGATCAGGCAGGCCGAGCTGTAGGTCGAGGGGATCACGACGGCTTCCTTCTCCGAAAGGATGAGCTTGTCCAGGTCGAGGTGATCCACCCCCTGCGCCTTGCAGCGGAAGGTGATCTGCCCGATGCGCCCCTCGCCGCTCGCCGGGTCGGGGTGCAAATCGCGCTGCTGCGAGGCCGCGATCTTGACCTGGCCGGGCGTGCTGTAATCCATGTCCCACACCTTTTGGTCGGGATGGAACCAGCTATCGTCCCAAGTCGCGCCGGTGACCTCCAGTTGCGTAGCGTCGTAGAGCACGATCATCTGCAGGCCGTAGAGGTTGTTGGCCTTGACGTTGATATCTACCGTCTTGCTCTCGCCCTCGTACATGGATTGCTGCGCGGGGGTCAAGGTCACGAGGGCCGTGGCCCACGGGTCATAATCCACGTTAGCCGAGACCTTGTCGCCGCTGCCCGGGCCGACGGGGCCGGGGCCGGAGCTATCCCCCCACCAGTTCATCTCGGCGTCGAGCTGCGGCGAGGAGGCGTCCCAAACGACGCCGGAGGCGTTGTTGCTGAACACGTTGTACTTGAGCGTCGTGTTCTGCGGCACGTGGCCTTTCCAGGCGCGCCCCTCGAACCCCTTGTCCGCCCCGGTCACGACGTTATGCTCGACGACGGTGCCATCCGCGCGACCGAGCAGGCTGATGCCGTAGGTCGGGGTGTTGCCGTTGCCGCTGATCACGTTGCCGATGATCTTCATGTTCGAGATCAGCCCCGCGCCGCTGCCGCTGGAGTTGTTCCAGGTGCCGATGCCGCGTCGGTACTCGCGCAAACCGGTGATGTGGTTCTCGGTCACCTCGATGTTGGTGTAGCCCCCATCCACGCCCGTAAAGGCGGCGCAGAAGGTGATCGCCGCCGCGCGATGGGCATAATCAAAGACGCCCGCGTTCATGTCAAAAGTGTTATGATGCACCTTTTGCAGCGTGCTGACATATTTGCCGCCATAGGCCATGCTAAAGTAGCAGTCGCTGCCAGGCCCCACCTGGATGGTGTTATAGCTGACATCCGTCGCGCCGCTGTGCTGTTCGATGAGGATGGCGTTGGCCCCCGTCTGTGCGATCTCACACCACCGGAAGACCAAGCTGGCGTAGCTGTTATTCGCGTACAGGCCATAGTCCTCGTCCTCGGATTCGAGGTTGGTGCCGAGGATCTTGACGCGCGTGATCGTGAAGGTGTTGCCGCCCGCCGCGTTCGAGTTCTGCGCCAAGATGCCCACCCGCAGGTCCTTCGGAGAGCCCCCTTTGGTGATGGGCACGCTGTCGGGGTTGCGCACCGTAAAGCCGCTGAAGGTCACGTCGCCGGTCGTCACGATGCGCACGGTGCCGGCCTGGGTGAGGCCACCCGCGCCGCCCCCGCCGTCAATGATCGAGGCGTCCATCCCCGCGCCGAGCACGGTGACGGCTTTGTTGATCACGATCTGCTTTTCGTTATAGATTCCCGCGGCCACATACACCGTGCCGCCCGCGTCCACCTCATCAATGCCCTTTTGGATCGTCTTGTAGGGCTTGCCCATCGAGCCATCGCCGGTGGTGTCGTTGCCAAAGGTCGCGTCCACGTATTTGACCGGCCCGGCCGCCCCCACGGGCAGCGCCATCGGAAGGAGCAAACCCAACACCAGCAATACAGCCAAAGCCACGTTGCCCAGTGTGCGTTTCATCTCCCCTTACCTCTTGTTTGGAAATGCGAATGATCCGAACCGAGCTGTGAATGTGCCTCCCTTCTTTTTCTCCACCTCCTCGTCCATCACCCGCTCGCCGTGCCGCCGTCAGGCGGCCGGATGCCCTCACGGGCACGCTGCCGTTCGTAGCACCGCCGTCAGGCGGCCGGATGCCCTCACGGGCACACTACGAACCGCTAGGCGGCCAGGGCACCGGCGAGACCAGGCCATAGTTGCCCGCCGTCATGACCACGTCCAAGACGTTAATCGCCAGGTCGCCGTTGATGTCGGCGCGCGTCGTGGGGCCGACCGTCGAACCAAAGACCCCGGCGATCACCACCATATCCAAAATGTCCACGCGGTCGTCGTCCGCCGCGCCGGCGCAATCGCCGCCCAAGAGCTTGACCCGACTCAGCGTGGTTACGCCGCCGGATTCTACCCACACGCCGACCTTCAGCGCGTCCAGGTAGCGCTCCATCTCGATCTCAACGCGGTACTCGCCCGTCGGCAGGCCCTCGAAGCGCCACGCGCCCGAGGCGTCGGTGGTCGTGCTGGCCGAGTATCCGCCCGGGCCGAAGATGCGCACCTGCGCGCCGCTCTCATCCGAGCGCCCCTGCAGATCCACCGCGCCCTGCAAGGCGCCCGTCAGGCGCTGCGCGGCCCCCATGGGGCGCGTGGCAAGCGCCAGGGCGCCCAACACAAACAGGGCAACCCCGACGCACAGCGCACGCGCCCGATGCGGGCTCCCCCTCATGGGCGACTCAACCTCCCCACGGGCCGCAGGGCAGATACGCCGGCCCACCGATCCGCACCATCGCCGCGCTGCGCCGCCGATAGCCCAGCGCCGCGCCGCAGAACAAGGCCAACGCGGCCCACACGAACCAAGTCCGCGCCCCATACCACGACAAGGGCTTGCTCATCATTGTTCCTCGATTCCAACCGTCGGGGGCGCGTCCGGCGCGCCCCCACAATGGCGTGACGATCACGGCCAGGGCACCGGCGAAGACAGCAGGTAGTTGCCCGCCGCCAGCACCAGGTCCAGGATGTTCACCGTCCCGTCATAGTTGATGTCGGCGCGCGTCGTGGCCGGGTTGCAGCTCGTGCCGAACAACCCGCCAATGACGGTGACATCCGAGATGTCGATCACGTCGTTGTCCACCGTGCCGGCGCAGTCGCCGCCCAGCAGCTTGACCTGGCTCAGCGTCGTCGTCCCGCCCGAGCTGACGGTCACGCCGCTCTTGTAACCGTCCAGGTAGCGCTCCATCTCCACGTACACATCATACGAGCCCGCCGGGATGCCCGTGAAGCTATAGGCCCCTGCGGCGTTGGTCGTCGTGGTGGCCACGTACCCACTGGCGTTCACGACCTGCACCTGCGCGCCGCTCTCGTCCGAGCGCCCCTGCAGATCCACCGTGCCCTGCAGATTGCCCACGCCGTAGAGCGTCAACCAGGCGTGCGACGTCGTCACCGGCAGCTCGTTGCCCTCGACGTCGCCCAGCATGACGCGGTCCGGACCCTCCAGGTCAAAGTTGATCTTGTACCGACCGGCCGTCGCGCCGCTCTTGGCGCGCAGCGTCACCGTGCCCAGCGGGCCGCTGCCGTTCACCGCCGCAGCCGGACGCATGCGCGACGAGGCGAACTTGACCGTGCCGTCCCCGTTGTTGATCGTGGCATTCCATCCCGCGACGGGGTCGCCGTCGAAGAAGGACTCGTCAATCGCCGCGGCCGTCGCCTCCAGGTTAGCCGGGTCGAAGGTCACCACGTACTGGTAGCCGTACAGATTCACCGCGTTGGCCAGCCGAATGGTGAAGGTGGCCGTGTCGCTGTTGTTGTTGCGGATGGAGGCCACCGCGGGCGCATAGTACAGCTCCGTCGAGGTGCCCAGCGTCGCCAGGCCGATGACGTACTCGCCCGATGAACCGACATAGGAGTACCACAGCTTCCACGTGCCGCCGTCGTTCATCGCGCTCGGAAAGTCCAGCGAGTCCAGCCGATCGGGTACCAGGATCGGGTTGCGCGCGCCCTCCGTCCAGGTGATCCCGTCGCTGGAGGTGGCATAGCCGGTGGACCACACGCCCGAGTTGTTGTTGTCCGTGCCCGAGAAGTACATGTGGTAGGTGCTGCCATCCTTGACCACGCTCGGCGCATAGACCTGGAAGCCGTCCCAGCCGCCCGACGTGCCCGTGAAGACGGGGTTGGAGGCGTGCTTGGTCCAGTTAACGCCGTTGGACGAGGTGGCGTAGCCGATCTTGAACACCGGCCACACCGCGCAGCCGGAATACCACATCTTGTACGTGCTGCCGTCCAGGATCACCCACGGGTCGCGTAGCTTATACGAATCCCAAGTGCCGGGGCCGCCCACGTCGAGCACCATGCCCTGCTTGGTCCACGAAATGCCGTCCGCCGAGGTGGCATAGCGGATCGTCTCGACGCCGCTGGCGACGCGCGCCGAATACCACATCTTGTAGGTCGAGCCGTCCTTGATCACGGCCGGCCCCTCGACCAAAATCGTCTCGTCGCCGGAGGCCGCCAGCACCTGCTGTTTGTTGCCCCAGGTGATACCGTCGGACGAGTCGGCGTACCAGATGGTGCGGTCATCCCGACGCCAGTACCACATCTTGTAGGTCGCGCCGTCCTTGATCACGCAGGGGTCTTGCGCATGGCTGCTGCCGACCAGGACGGGGTTGCCGGGGTACTTGAGCCAGACGCGCTCTTGCGGCCCGCCGAACTCCACGCGCTCCCCGCCGTTGAGCAGGTTAGTCTCCACCCAGTCAATATACGATGTGCTCGTCTGCTGGCTCGATCCGACGCCGAACTGGATGCTGACCACTTTGGCGCCGCCCCCGAACAGCACGTCAGCCCAGGTGTAATCGGTTCCGCCGATGTTCTTGGCCACCTCGGTCCAGGCCTTCAGTTGGTTGAGGGACCTTTTGATGTTGTTAGGGGCATTGAAAAAGCTATTGCCACCTTGCCTATAGACATACCACGCTTGGCTATCGGCATTCAGGTTGACCGTCTGCCAAGAATTGGCGACCGGCGTGTCCAGCCAGTGTACCAGGATCAGATCCCACACCGATTCGCCGGAGCGGGTGGCCGTGAAGCCGTACTGAGACTGATTGGCGCCGGTGCCCCAGAGCGTAGATTGAATGCCGATCTTGATCACGGCCGTCTCGGCCGTCGAGTTGGTATAGTAGCGGTAGTTGGCGAAAAAGCCCGAAAGCCAGCTATCGCCGGTCGCGAATCCGCTCTCGTTCACCTTGCTAATCGTAGCTTTGGACCAACCGCCGGATTGCGACACCTTGCTGAGCTTGAGCGCCGCCGTGTTGTCGGGGGCGTCGTACACGAATTGGATCATCTGGCCGATAACCGCGTCATCCGCCTCTGTGGGCGTCTGGCCCGGCTTGCCATAGTGAGTGTAATTCGTGCCCACCAAGTCAACGCCCGTCGCGCTACGCGTATCGTCGGATTTCCAGCCATCATCGCCTATGGCCTGCACGTAAATGACGTCCGGATCAGCTGATACGGCGACGGCTCCCAAACCCGCCAACACCAAGCTCAACACCACGAT
>FWPV01010786.1_pt1 | contig 14807 bp, 10 predicted proteins | sample 2228371 | NCBI WGS metagenome assembly FWPV01 (sample SAMEA103939776, study PRJEB20133) | metagenome
CGCGGCGGAGTTGAAAGCCGAATCGCGCGGCGCAAAAGTGGACAACGAGGCCGCCGTTTTGGCTAAAATAGACGAACTGCCCGAACCCGACCGCTCAATGGCGCTGCGCCTGCACGAACTGATCAAAACCGCCGCCCCTACCCTGACCGCGCGACTTTGGTACGGGATGCCGGCTTACGCCCGCGAGGGCAAGGTGGTGTGCTTTTTCCAAAGCGGACAAAAATTCAAGACGAGGTACGCCACGCTGGGTTTCAGCGATGCCGCTCACCTCGACGATGGCAACTTTTGGCCGACCTCGTTCGCCCTGAAGGAGTTGTCCCCCGCCGAGGAGGAACGCATTGTGGCGCTGATCCGCAAGGCGGTGGAGTGATCCGTTTGTGGGCTGCCCAGGGGCGGGATGGCCGCATGGTTTTGGCAAAAGCGGTGTACAATGAGCACGGTTGAGCTCGAATTCAATCCATGCGCATCCCAAATCCACGAAAAAGGACAACCCCATGGGCACTCTCGATATTGAATCCCTGATCCACCGCCTGACCCTGGAAGAGAAAATCCGCCTGTTGGCCGGGGCGGATAACTGGCACACCCACGCCATCGAACGGTTGGGCATCCCCGCTCTCAAAGTGACCGACGGCCCGAACGGGGCGCGTGGCGCTTGGGGCGGTTTGGCGGGCGCCTCGGCCTGCACGCCGGTCGGCACGGCGCTGGCGGCCACCTGGAACACCGCCCTGATCGAGGAGATCGGCGGTTTGCTGGCCGACGAAACCCGCGCCAAAGGCGCTGATGTGCTGCTGGCGCCCACCGTCAACCTGCACCGCACCCCGCTGGCCGGGCGTAATTTCGAGTGCTTCTCCGAAGACCCGTATCTGAGCGGCGAGATGGCCTGCGCCTACATCCGCGGCGCGCAAAGCCGCGGGGTGGGCTGCTGCATCAAGCATTTTGTCTGCAACGATCAGGAATACCAGCGGCTGTCCATCAGCGCCGAGGTGGAAGAACGCCCGCTGCGTGAGTTGTACCTCGAACCCTTCCGCAAGGCGATTCAGGCCGTCCAGCCGGTAGCGGTGATGACCGCCTACAACCGCATTCGCGGGGCGTATGCCAGCCAGCACGAGTACCTGCTCAAAACCATCCTGAAGGGGGAATGGGGGTATGATGGATTAGCGCTTTCGGATTGGGGCGGCACCTACAGCGACGCCGTTCCAGCCGGCGGGTTGGACTTGGAAATGCCCGGCCCGGCGCGCTGGATGAGCGCCGAACGGGTGCGCAAGGCCATGGCGGAGGGCAGCCTGACCCCGGCCGCGCTGGATGACAAGGTGCGCCGCCTGCTGCGTGCCCTGCAAACCGTTGGGCGGTTCGACCAGCCAGCGCATCCGCCGGAGGGCGCGTTGGACACCCCCGCCCAGCGCCAACTGCTGCGCCGCGCCGCCCAAGAGGCGATTGTCCTGCTCAAAAATCAGGGCGCGCTGCCGCTCAAAGGCGTCCGCCGGCTGGCAGTACTGGGCGCCAATGCCCGCTGGGCGGAGATCATGGGCGGCGGGAGTTCGACCGTATTTCCTTATTACGCGGTTTCCCCGCTGCAGGGCATCCGCCAGCGCGCCGGCGATTCGGTCAAGGTCGAGTACGCCCTTGGCGCTTTTTCGCACCGCTACCCGCCCTACCTGCCCTTGGAAACCCTGCAAACCGCCGACGGGCAACCCGGCTGGCTGCTGGAAGTGTACGATGGCCCAGACCTGCACGGCGAGCCGGTCGTCCGCCGTCTCGTCCGGCGAACCTACCTGTTTTTGGGGGATGTGCCCGAGTCGTACTTCTCTCGCCCGGGTGTGGCGGCGCGGCTGAGCGGTTTCTTCCTGCCGCAGGAAAGCGGCCGGCACACCTTCTGGATGGAGGCCACCGCCCACACCGAATTGTACCTGAACGGCGAGCGGCTGTTGGAAATCCGCGGCGGGCCGGCGCAGAGCCGGTCGCTGCAGGTCGAGGTGGATCTGACCGCTGGGGCGGCCTGCCGGTTCGAAATTGTCCATCGCTCCGCCAGCCGCGAGCCGGCCGGCTGGGTGCGGTTGGGCTACCTGCCGCCCCACCCGGCCGACCTGCTGGAGGAGGCCGTGGCGGTGGCCGAACGCAGCGATGCGGTCGTCATCGTTGCCGGCCTGACCCCGGATTGGGAGTCGGAGGGCTTCGACCGGGTGGATATGCGCCTGCCGGGCGGGCAGGACGAACTCATCCGCCGCGTGGCCGAGGTCAACCCGCGCACCATTGTCGTGCTGAACAGCGGCTCGCCGCTGGAAATGCCGTGGCTGGAGCAGGTCAACGCGGTGGTGCAGTTGTGGTACCTCGGTCAGGAACAAGGCAACGCGCTCGCCGACATTTTGTTTGGGGATGTTTCTCCATCCGGCAAACTGCCCACCACCTTCCCGTGCCGGCTGGAGGACAACCCGGCCCACATCAACTACCCCGGCGAAAACGGCAGAGTCCTGTACGGCGAGGGCCTGTTCATCGGCTACCGCTATTATGATTTTACCGATCGGCCGGTTCTGTTCCCCTTTGGTCACGGCCTGTCGTACACCCGTTTCGAATACGGCGACCTGCAAATCAACCCGCCCGAATTTCAGGACGGCGAAGATGTGGAGGTTTCTTTCCGCATCACCAATCTGGGGGAAATGCCCGGCATGGAAATCGCTCAAATCTATGTGCGGGATGTGCACTGCCGCCTGAGCCGCCCACTCAAAGAGCTGAAAGGGTTTGCCAAAGTAACTTTACAGCCGGGAGAAAGCCAAACCGTGCGGCTGCGCTTGAACCGCGAAGCCTTCTGGTTCTACGATCCGGCGCGCGGCGGATGGCAGACCGAAAGCGGTCTGTTCGAAATTCTGGTCGGCGCATCCAGCCGGGATATCCGACTGAGCGGGGCTGTGCGGCTGTTGCCGGCTGCCCAATCCGCAGCGGCCGCCTGGGGAGCGCACTCGCGGCTGGGCGAGGCGCTGGCCGACGCCGGGGCTGCCGCCGTGCTGCGCCGTTATTTTGGCGCTCAGGTGGATTCGCCGCAGGCGCAAAGTCTGCTGGACCTGACGCTGGAAGAGATCAGCCTGCGTTTTCCGCAGCTGGCCCCGCCTGCTGTGCTTTCCGCCGTTGTGGAGGAGTTAAATCACCTGCCGCAGGGTTGACAAGCCTCGCCGGTCTATTTATACTAAAAGTAGTTGTCCAACGGCTTTCGACAAATGACAACTACTTTTTTCGTTTCCAACCCCTATCCGTTCAAAGGAGGTCAATTTCCCTTCCATTCATCTAAACCACCGTTTTCTACTTTCCCTACCCTGCTGAGGCCTGGCTGATCAGCCCGGTCAACCGCAACGATTGTTAATACTGCCTGAAAAATTTTTTTAGGAGGAACCATGTTCAAGAAGTGGACGATTAAATTCGCCCTGATGGTGGTCAGTCTCTCGCTCATCCTGTCGGCCTGCGCAGCGCCGGCGCAGCCGACCACTGCTCCAACCCAGCCGCCGGCTCAGGGAGAGCAGCCCACTGCCCCGCCGGTCGAGGAAACCCCCGCCTACCAATGGGGGGAGTGGCGCAACACCGATCCGTATCGCCCCTACGATCAGCGCATCACCGTTTCGGTGGTCAAGGGCGGCTCGGAAAGCGCCGGTACCCTGCCGGCCGGAGAAACCATCGAAGACAACCGGGCTTTGAAGTACATCGAAGATACCCTTAATATTGACGTCACCTTCAAGTGGGTTGTGACCAGCGATGCGTATCTGGATAAACTCAACCTGGCGATTGCCAGCAAGGACATTCCCGACATCATGATCGTGGATCCGATCCAGTTACAGCAGCTGGCCGAAGCAGACGCCATCGAAGACCTGACCCCCTACATCGAAAAATTTGCCAACGCCGACATTCTGGAAAACTACAATCAAACCGGTGGGGTTGCCCTGCAGGCGGCCACCATAAACGGAAAAATCATGGGTATCCCCAACGTCCAGCCGCAGGCCGATGCGCCGATTATGGCCTTTGTGCGCCGTGACTGGTTGAATAAACTTGGTCTCGAACCGCCCAAGACGGTCGAGGACATCGAGAATCTGGCCCGCGCCTTTATGGAACAAGACCCGGATGGAAACGGGGTGGCCGACACCTTCGGGCTGACCGGCTCGATGAACCCGATCAACGTCCCCAGCAATCTGCATGGGTTCGATGCCTTCTTCAACGCCTACGGCGCCTTCCCCGAATTGTTCTACCGCGACAGTTCCGGCAAGATCATTTACGGCTCATTGCAGCCGGAAGTCAAAGAGGCGCTGGCTTTGATCGCGCGCTGGTACAAAGAAGGCTTGATTGATCCCGAATTTGCCACCAAAGACGGCGGAAAATCCAACGAAATTCCCGTTTCCGGCAAATCCGGCATCATGATGGGGCCGTGGTGGATCCCGTGGTGGCCGCTGGTCGACTCGTTGACCAACGATCCCAATGCTGACTGGTGGCCGTATCTGATTCAGGATAAGAACGGCGGCCAGACGTTCTCGATGGGTGATTACACCTACAGTTTTGTGGTGGTGCGCAAAGGCTTCCCGCACCCTGAAGTCGCCCTCAAAATCCTGAATGTTCAAAACGACCTCAGTTATGGTTTGAACAATGCCCCGCAGTTCTATCCCAACTTCAACGAAATCTGGACTCTGCTCTTCCCGATCCCCTTCCTGATCGAGCAGCCGTATGTGGTGGAGCGCATGGCGCGCGAGTACAAAGCCGCCTTGGATGGCGAACTCGATCCGCAGACCTTTGGCGAGGCCATGAAGGTGGAATTCGAGCAGATCAAAGCCGATGTGGCCAACCCGCGCAGCGATCCCTCCAACTGGGCAACCCGCATGGCGCGCCTGGAAGCCGGTTTGCTGCTGGCCCAGGGGTACGATGAGGTGCGCACCGACCCATTCGCTGCCCGCGTGCTGGCAGTGGATCAGAACTGGCCAGCCTTGAAGAAGATGGAAGAGGAAACTTTCCTGCAAATCATGACCGGCGCCCGCCCGCTGGATGATTTCGACAAGTTCGTGCAGGAATGGTACGCCAGCGGCGGACAGGCCTTGCTGGACAAGATGAACAGCCAGTAATTCTCGTCTCAGCGGCGCCTACTGCGACGACGGACATCTTTGTGAGAGCAAGAGTGGAGCAATTCGACCGACCCATTTTTGGCAGGAATTGCTCCACTCCCTTTACCGGTTTCCTTCCCAACCTGGTCTATACTGATAAGCGTTAGGTTTCATCCCTTTTCCGTCCTCAAAACCTGAGGTTTACCCATGCAAAAAAACTCGGATCGTTTCAGCTATTACGCCATGATCCTGCCGGGGCTGGTTTTGTTGTTTGCCTTTACCTTCGTGCCATTATTTTATTCGGTCATCGCCTTCCAGAAGTTCAACCCGGCGCTCGGCATTCAGGGATCGCCGTGGGTGGGGTTGGACAACTTTCTCTACATCTTTCGCGTGCGGGATGCCCGGCAGGTGTTCTACAACACCATTTTCATTGCAGTGATGAAAATCATCCTGCTCGAAATCACCGCCATCATCTTTGCCCTGCTGCTCAACGAACTGCGTTACCTGCGCGTCAAACGCGCCGTGCAGACGATGGTGTACCTGCCCCATTTTCTCTCATGGGTGATTCTGGCCGGCATCCTGCGCACCATTTTGGCGCGCAACGGCCTGGTCAATGACTTTTTGGGGTTGTTGGGGATTGCGCCGGTGTATTTTCTCGGCCGACCGGATATTTTTCCCTGGTTGATCATTATCAGCGATGTGTGGAAAGAGTTTGGTTTCGAGGCCATTCTCTACCTGGCGGCCCTGACGGCGATTGATCCCACCCTCTACGAAGTGGCCGAACTGGACGGCGCCAACCGCCTTCAAAAGATGTGGTACATCTCCATTCCGGGCATCCTGCCCACCATTGTACTGGTGGCCAGCCTCAGCCTTGGCAATGTGCTCAACGCCGGCTTCGATCAGATTTTCAACCTGTACAGCCCAATTGTGTATTCCACCGGCGATATTCTCGACACCTATGTGTACCGAGTCGGTCTGATTCAGGGGCAGTACAGCATCGGTACGGCCGTCGGCCTGCTCAAGACGGTGGTCTCGCTCATTTTGATCGGTATTTCGTACTGGATCGCGGGCAAGTTTGCCAATTACCGCATCTTTTAGGAGGATTCAGCGCCATGGTCTATTCCAAACGACTGCAAGACCGCATTGTGGACTGGTTGATTGCCGCTTTTCTGCTGGCGCTGGGCATTTCCACCCTGCTGCCGTTGGTGAACACCCTCGCCATTTCGCTCAGCGAGCGCGCCGCGGTGAGCGGCGGCTTGGTCAAACTTTGGCCGGTAGGTTTCAATCTGACCGCCTACGATTACATTCTGAAAGATGTGAAGTTCTGGCGCGCCTTTGGTATCTCGGTGCTGCGCGTGGCGCTGGGCGGTCTGCTCAATTTCGTTTTGGCAGTGCTGACCGCTTTTCCCCTCTCCCGCAGTGAAAAAGCCTTTCCGGGGCGCACGGTCTTTGTCTGGCTGTTTGTGTTCGGCATGATCCTGAATGTCGGCATTGTGCCGTGGTACCTGACCATTGCCGGTTACGGCCTGATCGACTCGATTTGGGCGCTGGTGCTGCCCGGCGCCGTGCCGATCTGGAACGTGATCATTTTGATGAACTTCTTCCGCAACATTCCCAAAGAATTGGGCTAAGCCGCCCGCATTGACGGCGCCAACCCGTGGCAACTGCTGTGGCATATTTACCTGCCCACTTCGCTGCCGGCGCTGGCGACCATCACCCTCTTTTCGATTGTCGGCCACTGGAATTCGTTCTTTGACGGCCTGATTCTGATGAACAACCCGGATAACTACCCGCTGCAAACCTACATCCAGCAGCTGGTGATTGCCGACCGCCCCATTTTGCACGGCGGACAGGCGCAGTTGATGGCCAAACTTTCCAACGCCACGCTCAACGCGGCCAAATTGTTCGTGGCGATGATCCCCATTCTGATGATTTATCCCTTCTTGCAGCGCTACTTTGTGCGCGGCATCATGCTGGGCGCGGTCAAAGAGTAGTAGGGCTTATCTGGAAAAGCGTAAAACATACCGCGAGATACCGTGGATGAAAAGGCGCGCCGATGCGCCGGCTTCGCGGTCGGTGTCGCCCGGCTCCAGCCCAATCACCTGCGGGTACCAGCCTTTCTCATCGAGGATTTTGACTGGCGGCGTCCAGCTGTCCGGCTGGCTGAGATCGGGTGTGAAACTGATGTAGATGCCGTCCTGTGCCCAGCGCGGATCCATAGCGCGATTCATCAAGATGACATACTGTTCCACAACGCGGTTCCAGTGCACGGAAGGCCCCCAAAAGGTGTCCGGCTGGGGGCTGTACCAATCGGATTGCACCGGCAGGATGGGCGTTACCTTGCCGAGCAGGCCGGGTTCGTTCCAGCCGCCGGCGTGCCATTTGTGAACACGGCCGACCGGGCAGGCGCGGTCTTCAAAGCGCATCCGCGCAATCGAGATGCCCTGTTGGGCAACCTCGCGGTAGTATGTCCCGAACAGGAAGTAAAAGTAGCGCCGCTCGCGGTCGAGGATGACGCTGAAATCGCCGTTGCCGCCGGCAAACCAGTAATTATGCTGTTCGAGATTGAGCGTTTCCGGCCCGCCGTTGAGGATGATGCCCAAATCATCCCAGGTGGCGCCGTTGTCATGCGATACGACTGCCCCGATCATCGGCGCGGTCAGCCGAAACTGCCGGCCCTGCTGATATTCTTCGCCGATCAGGTGCGCCGGCTCGTTGTGATACCAGCCGTACAGGCTGCCGTCCTCGTCGGGAAAGACCGATTCGATCCACCGCCCCCCATCCCGAAAGGCCGTGTAGGTGATTTCACCGATGCGTTTCAAGTGGTACAAATCCGCGCCGGCCGAAAGCGCCGGATGACCGGTGGAAGTCAGCACGCGCAGCTCACCGTCCCGCCACCAGCAGGGACTGTTGCAGTCGGCGGCGCTGGGGAAGCGGATTTCTTCGGCTGGTTCGATGGTAATGGATATACCGGCTACCTGTATGGTTTGGGAGTCGCTCATTCTGATGTGTACCTCTCTTTATGGGTGTTTTTAGACGATTTTCAACAACAGGGACTCTTCCTCTTGCAGGAAGTCAATCAACAAGCCATCTTCCATCAGACTTTGACCGCTGCGCTGCCATTCCACTTCTCCTTCCAGCCCGCGCAGGGTGTACATCCGTTCGGGCTGCAGGTTCTTCAGGCGGATGACGCGCTGCGCCTCCCCGCCCGGCAGGCGGAAGACAAACAGCAGATGCTGGCTGGCATCGGGCAGGCTGTACTGAAAGGCAGCCCAACGCTCTCCCATCCCGCTGCGCAGCGGCTGATCGGTCAGGCGGTACAAATCGCCCTCGCGAATGAAGCGGCGCACCTCGTTGCGGTAGAGGCGGTTTTGCTGGCCGATGCGCTCCGCCAGCCAAGCGGGAATCTCGGTCAGTTTTTGCGAGATGCCGTACCAGCCCAGCATTGAAATGCGGGTGTAGTAATCCCATTGGGAGCGGGTCAGGCGCGGGTCACACGGATCGAACCGCTGGTAAGGCGGCGGATCGGTGTTGCGCCAATGGCTGTATGTCCAGTGCAGCAGCGTGTTGGGGGCAAGCATCGCGCTGGCTCCCCAGAAAATTTGCAGGTCGTGCACCGGCCAGTCAGGGTCGGAAAGGAAAGTCATGTGGGTGTGGCGCATCATCCCAAGATCAATCCGCAAACCGCCCGACGAGCAGTTTTCCAGCGCCACTTCGGGAAAATCCCACCGGATGCGGGCAAGCACGTGGTAATAACCGCGATAGTGCTCGTACAAACCGTCGCCCGGTTGGTGGCCATGATCGCTGCGGTTGCAGCCTGCGCCGGGGTCAAGGTTGAAATCCACCTTGATCCAGTCCGCGCCGAAGTCGCGAATCAGGTGAGCCAAAGTCTGGTAACCCCACTCCTGTGCAGCCGGGTTGCCCATGCAGACATAGCCAAGCGGCCGGCCATCCCGCAGGGCGGGCAACTCCGGGCGCTGACTGGCGAGGCTGGCTTTTTCGCCCAACGCCTCGATCTCACACCAGATGCCAAACTTCATCCCCAGGGCGTGGACGCGATCGGCCAGAAAGCGGATGCCGCGCGGAAAACGGCGCCGGTTGACCAGATGCCAGTCGCCGCGGTAGTCATACCAGAATGTCCCGGCATCCGCCGGCCCGAACCAGCCGGCATCCAGCGTACAAACCTCGAAACCAAGTTCGGCAGCTTTTTCGGCGTTGGCTAAAAACACCTCCTCGTTGATCTCGACATCTTCATACGGCCACCAGTGATTCCACTCCACCGGCAGGCTTTGCGAAAGCGCATTGGAAGGATACCAGAAACGCCGTCCTACCCGCGCCAAATGCTGGGAAATCTCATTCAGGTTTGCGCCCATGGCCAGCGCCAGCGGCGCGCCGCTGAGGCTCTGACCGGCTTTCAGCCGTTTGGAAAACTGCCAGTCGTGCAGGCCGCCGCTCAAACGCACTGCCCTGCCCGGCTGCGGATCGAAGCGCAGCGCCCAGTTGCCCGACCAGGCCACCGCCAGAGCCAGCATGAACCCTTCTCCAAACGAGAGAACCGCAAAGGGATGGTGACCTTTGGAAGACCGCCCGCTGCGCGATTCCAGCACGAAATGCTGGTAGGGTTTGAAACGCAGCGGTTCGAACTCGCTGCCCCAATTGCCGCTGAATCCCAGAATGGTCAATTCGTCGGTGGGCAGGGTTAAGTCCAGCGAATCAACCCGCTCTAAAAGGATTTCCTCCGCCTGATGGTTGTGGACGAGCGGTTCAACTTCGAACACGGCCTGCGTGCGGTAATAACGGAGGATGTACTCGACCCCCCAGCCGTCCGCTTCGAAATGCAGATGATCCTCGACGACGCCATCTTGGGGTTGGACGCGCCTGATGTCGGTGAAGGGGAGATTGGCGCAGGAGTAGTCCCTGCCGTTCACCTGAACCCGGAAAAGCGCAGAGGGCAGGCCCGGATGCAACCAGTTTTTGGAGAATTGTTCGATCTGCTCAATCGAAAATTGATGGTTTTCATGGCTGCATGTCATCAAGCTACCCGGTTCGCCGAATTCCAGCCGTTGTTCAATCGTCCTCATGCTCGCCTGCCTGTGGAATGGTTTCGGTTTCGCCCGGCAACTTTTGCATGCGGATTTGCTGAATGCGCTGGTTGAGGAAGGCGATGGATTGCTCGTCTATTTGGAAGTTGACCACCACATCCGGCATGCGCCCGCTCCATGCCTGTATCTGGTCAGCGCTGGTGTGAGTCACGATCAAATGATCGCACCATTCGACCAGTTCCCGCACCGCCTGCGGGTCTTCGGCAGCCATGGCTTCGATCTGCCATTCCGGGCGGTAGCCGTACAGGGTGTGTTTGATGGTATGGGCGGTGTTTTGATTGGTGCAGATCACCGCGATACGGTTTTTGGGCAGGCGGGCGATCTTCAAGAGCGAATCGGCCGTCAGGCGCGTGTCTATGCCGACGATCTTGCTGGCCGGAAAGCCCTGCTGACGGATGATGGCGGTGAGCTCGGCCAGGTGGTGATAGGTTGTGATGATCAGGTCCTTGCTTTTCAGCACCCCAGCCGGGTTTTTGTAAAAATGGCTGATGTTTCGGTACTCCACCGGCAGGTTGAGCACCTCGTTCAGTCGTTTGCCCATTTCGTTGGTATCGTAATCGTTGCACTCGTAAAAGATCAAATCCACCATGCTTTGGGCATAGACCTCGCAAACCGCCTTGCGCTGAATCTCCATCAATTCGTCGGAAGTCAGGCCGGCCGCCATGCCCTGCCAGACCAATTCCACGAACTGATTGTAGAAGTAATCCAGCAGCTCGCTTTTGGTTTTGGCGCCGCCGCCTTCGCTGCGTCGAACGGTGTAGCCGTGCCAGCCGCTGGCGGACAGTTCGATCACCCCCATGTCCAGCAGCATCTGGTAGGCTTTGTTGACCGTATTGCGGTTGGAGCCGATTTCCTGAGCCAGTTTGCGCACCGGCGGCAGACGGTCGCCGGGCGCATACAGCCCGCTGTTGATACGCCGTAGAATAGCCTGCGCCACGGCTTCAGCGCTGACAGGTTCACGCGTCATACCACTTCTCTCCCTTATGTCCAAAGACACGGACAAATGACATTATAATGTAGTATATATCCGAGCGGGGTTTCTGTCAATCGAACGGTGTTTTTTTCAGATGACTTGCGTTTGCAGGGGTACGGTTTGGCATTTCGGCGGCTTTCAGCTCCTCTCATCCGTCAGTCTGGCATTTCGGTCATTGGAATTGGCGGAACTGCGATGCGGTTTGGCCTTTGACACTGCCTCTGCCGCTGCCTGCGTCCGCTTGCGGCGAAACCCTGCCAGAGATACCGCCCAAAACGCCACAAACTGCTCGACCAAAAGGTCAAAATTGGGCGGAGTGAGGCTATAATACAACACATCCTTCTAAACCGGGAGGTTCTTCCCTCATGGCCAGATACGCGCTGATCAGCGGTTCTTCTTCGGGCATTGGACGGGCGACGGCACTGCGCTTTGCCCGCGAAGGCTGGAGTGTTGGTCTGCTCGCCCGCCGCGAGACGCTTTTGCAGGATGTGATGAAAACCCTGCCGGCTGGCGCTCACTTCCTCTGTGCCGGGGATTACGCCGACCCGGCAACCATCCTGCGCTTGGACGAACTCATCCGCCAAAAATGGGGCCGACTGGACGCCTTGATCAACTGCGCCGGTGTGTTTCGGACGGCGGATGTGATTGCCGACCCGCTTGACGAATGGCGCGCCTCGTTCGATACGATGGTCAACGGCGCGCTGCATCTCTCGCGGCTGGCGGCCGGCTACATGACCCACGGCGGGCGCATTGTCCACATCACATCCATTCATGGCGAACGCGCCGAACGCGGCGCCAGCGCGTACAGCATGGCAAAGGCTGCCATCAACCAGTTGTGCCGCGCCCTGGCGCTCGAACTGGCTGACCGCAACATTCTGGTCAATGCCGTTGCGCCCGGTTTCGTGGATACGCCGATGAGCGTGGTCAACGGCGTCAACGAACTGCAAAGCGAGTGGTTTCGCCGCAACTACGTCGAAGGACACCACCTGCCGTTGCGCCGAGCCGCCCAACCGGAAGAAATTGCCGGGGTGGCTTTCTTCCTTGCCGGGCCAGACGCCACCTACATCACTGGCCAGGTCCTTGTGGTGGACGGCGGGTTGACGATCACCTTCTAGTCGTAAACCGCTGGCTCTGGGTTCAATGCCCGCCGGGCTTGTGCCCCCCACAATCCAATCCAACCCATAGACGAGGAAAACGATCATGCCCTACCAACACCCGACCATCCCCTTCCAACCCCACGCCGAACCGGCGGCCGTGGTTCAAGCGCCCCAGGCGCGCTTCACCGTCCTGACCAGCCGGCTGCTGCGACTGGAATACAGTCCCGAAAATCGTTTTGAGGATCAGCCCAGTCAGGTATTTTGGTACCGCAAACAGCCCGTCCCGCCCTTTACCTGCAAGCAAACCGACCAAGAGATCGTAATTGACACCGGCGACCTGCGCTTGGCGTATCGGATTACGCCCGAAGGCTTTTCACCCCACACTCTGCAAATCGAACTGCGCGCCAACGGCGAAGTCTGGCATTACGGACAATACAACTACGAAAACCTGCGCGGCACAGCGCGCACGCTGGACCAAGCCAACGGCGAGATCGAGCTGGAACAGGGCTTGCTTTCCCGCGACGGCTGGGCGGTGGTGGATGACTCGCACAGTCTGGTCTTCAATTCAGAGGGATGGTTGCAACCGCGTAGCGCAGCCGACAACCTCGACCTGTACTTCTTCGGTTACGGCCAGGACTATCAGGCCTGCCTGCGAGATTATTTCAAGGTCAGCGGGGCGGTGCCGCTCGTGCCGCGCTGGATTTTGGGCAACTGGTGGAGCCGTTATTGGGAATACAGCCAGGACGAACTGCGCGATGTGATGCTCCAATTCCGCCAGCGTGAAGTCCCTCTTTCCGTCTGCATCATTGACATGGACTGGCACATCACCCAAACCGGCAACGCCAGCAGTGGCTGGACGGGCTATACCTGGAACCGCGACCTGTTCCCCGACTACGTCGGCTTTTTGGAGTGGCTGCACAAGGAGATGGGTCTGCGGGTGGCGCTCAACCTGCACCCCGCCGATGGCATTTGGCCGCACGAAGAAATGTACCCCGAAATGGCGCGGCGGATGGGGATTGACCCGGCCAGCGGTCAGCCGGTGGACTTTGACATTGCCGACCCGCACTTTACCCGCCACTATTTCGAGGTCCTGCATCATCCCTATGAAGCGCAGGGGGTGGATTTCTGGTGGCTGGACTGGCAGCAGGGCACGCGCCTGACCCATTCGCGCAACCCGGCCCTAGCCAAGCGCCTTGATCCGCTCTGGTGGCTCAATCATCTGCATTTCTACGATCTGGGACGGGACGGCAAACGATCGTTCATCTTCTCACGCTGGGGCGGTCTGGGCAATCACCGCTACCCGATTGGCTTTTCGGGCGATACCATCGTTACTTGGGAATCGCTGGCCTTTCTGCCGTACTTCACCGCCACGGCTGCCAATGTCGGCTTTGGCTGGTGGAGTCACGACATCGGCGGTCACATGCACGGCGTGGGCGATGCCGAGCTGTATGTTCGCTGGGTGCAATACGGCGTGTTCAGCCCCATTTTGCGCCTGCATTGCACCAAGAACCCGTATGAGGATCACTCCCCGTGGGCGTTTGGCGAGGATGCTTTCCAGATCGCTAAGTCTGCCCTGCAGCTGCGCCATGCGCTGATCCCCTATATTTACAGCGCTGCCTGGCAATTCAGCCGCGGCGGATTGGCGCTGTGCGCTCCCCTGTATCACACCCACCCCGCCGCCAGCGAAGCCTATCAATGCCCGAGCCAGTACTGGTTTGGCGATCAATTGCTGGCTGCGCCGTTTGTTCGCCGCCGTGATGCGGATACCGGCCTGAGCTGGGCTTCGGTCTGGCTGCCGCCGGGCGGTTGGTATGATTTCTTTACTGGCGAACCCTTCAGCGGCGGCCGCTGGCAGATCGTTTACGGCGCGCTGGACGAAATCCCGGTCTTTGCCAAGGCGGGGGCGATTGTGCCGCTGACCGCCGACCCGCAGCGTTTCGGGGCTGACTTGCCGGATCATCTGCAAGTCCGCCTCTTTCCCGGCGCATCCGGCGCCTTCACCCTGTACGAAGACGACGGCGTGAGCGAGGCCTACCGGCAGGGCCACTTCAGCCAGATTCGCTTCTCGCAGCGTTGGGAAACCTCGCGGCTGGTCTTCCAGATGGATGCGGCGGAGGGCGATACCCGCCACCTGCCGGCGACCCGGCGCTTCGATCTGCGTTTTCTGTCCCTCCGCCAACCGGATGAGGCGCTAGTTTGGATTAACGATCAGTTGCAGCCCTTCCGCGCCGAATGGGACGCTGCCCGCGCCGAGCTGTGGCTGCGCGGGCTGAGCCTGAGACCCAGCGACGCGCTGCGGGTGGAATTGGCGGCCAGCAAAGGCAGTCTGCTGGCTCAGGTTGACCGGCGCGCGGCAAAGTTCCGCCAGCGTTTGCGCGGGATGCGCCTTTCCAGCGGCATCAAGCGCGATCTCGACCAGTCCCTGGCCGAGCTGCTGGAAAGCCCCAACCGCCTGGGCGCTTTCGCCCGCCACCTCACGCCGGCACAGTTCGCTGCTTTGGCAGACGCTTTGGGCGATGAAATCGCCTGACTAAAGTCGGGAGTCCTACCTCGAACGGATCATCGCCAA
>FWPV01010787.1_pt1 | contig 14806 bp, 9 predicted proteins | sample 2228371 | NCBI WGS metagenome assembly FWPV01 (sample SAMEA103939776, study PRJEB20133) | metagenome
GATGGAGGCCTCGAGCCCGGTCATCTGCGAGCGGGCCATGTACGGGGGGAACCGCACCTGGGCCCACGACTCCATCGGCTTCTCCCCCTAAATCCAAGGGGTCAGGCCCGGATTTTGGATTGAGTCCAAGGGGTCAGGCCCGGATTTTGGATTGTGTCCAAGCCCTGGCTTCGAACCAGTCAGGGCTTGGACTGCCATAAGTTACCGGCATCGAAGATCGAAGATACGACCCCATTCGGTGCCCCCATGGAGTTAGAGGCCCCATTCGGTGCGGGCGATGATGTCGTCCTGGATGGAGCGGCCGAGGTCGGTGAAGTAGGCGCAGTATCCGGAGACGCGCACCACCAGGTCGGGGTATCTCTCGGGATGGGCCTGGGCGTCGCGCAGGGTGTCCGTGTCCACCACGTTGAACTGCACGTGCCTTCCCCCCAGGGCGAAGTAGGCCTCGATCATGGCGGCCAGCTTCTCCTCGCCCTCGTCCGTCCCCAGCATGGAGGGGGAGAAGCGCAGGTTCAGGGCCGTCCCGTCGCTCAAGGGGGCGCCGCCGGCCGCGGCCGCCGACTGCATCACCGCCGTGGGCCCCGAGAACTCGCAGCCGTTGACGGGGGAGATGCCGTTGGAGACGGGCTCCCCGGCCCGGCGTCCGTCGGGGGTCGCTCCCAGGGACATGCCGTCGGCCACGTGCACGCCGTAGGAGAAGATGCCCGGGCGGTAGAAGCCTCCCCGGCCGCATGCATGCTTGCGCACCTCGGCGCAGAAGACGTCCGTGACCCAACGGGCCAGCTCATCCGCCGCGGGGTCGTCGTTGCCGTACTTGGGGGCGCGGGTCTTGAGCTCCCGGCGCAGGCTCTCGTTCTCCCGGAAGTCGGTGCGCAGGTGGTGCACCAGCTCCTCCATGGTGACCAGCCTGCGCTCGAAGACCGCCCAGCGGATGGCCGCCAGCGAGTCGGCCACCGTGCCCAGGCCGCGGCCGGTGATGGAGCCGTAGTTGTACCTGGCGCCGCCCCGGGTCATGTCCCGCCCGCTCTCCAGGCAGCCCTCGAGGGTGGCGGAGACCAGGGGGGCGGGGAAGGCCTCCGCATAGGCGCGGTCCTTGGCCTCCACCGCCTGCACCAGCCTGTCCACGTTGTAGGCCAGCTGCTCGGCGAAGGCGGCCTTCACCTCCTCGAAGCTCGCGAAGCCGCGGGGGTCGGGGGTGGCGGCCCCGCAGCGTCCGCCGCTGAGGAGCATGCGCCCCTCGTTCAGGGCCATCTCCAGCACCCCCGCGAGGGAGATGTCGTTCCCGGCCGTGCAGGCGAAGCTCGAGCCGGTGGAGGTGGGCTCCACGCAGCCCACGATGGAGTAGTCCCGCGCGTCCTCCAGGGAGAAGCCGTCCTCTGTGAGCTCGGGGACGATGACCTCGTCGTTGAAGAAGGCGATCCCGGAGGTGAAGCGGTGGGAGCCGCAGGCCCTGCGGAGGAAATCGCGCGGCGTCCGGGAGGAGACGCGCACGCAGAGGTTGTTGGCCAGGGCGCGCAGGTTCTCGTGGGCCTCGAGCAGGAGGTACGAGACCTCGTTGACGGCGTCGTTGCCGTCCCGGTCCAGGCCGCCGATGGTCAGGGTGTTCGATCCCACCCCCATCTCCGACGCCGTCTCCTTGCCGATCTCCACCAGCATGATGAGGAAGGTGGCCAGCTTGACGTAGAGGTCCTCGACCGCCTCCAGGGCCCGCTCGCGGGTGATGCGGCCGGCCTCGAGGTCGGCGCGGTAGTATGGGTAGAGGTACTGGTCCACGCGCCCCAGGGAGAGGATCTCGGCCATGCCGTAGCTTATGCACAACGCGGCCTGGGTCATCCACATGGACTGCAGGGCCTCGAGGAAGGTGCGGGGCGGGTTGGCGGGGACGTGGCGGCAGCGCTCGGCGATCTCGCGCAGCTCGGCGGCGCGCTCGTGCTCGCCCCGGCGGGATCTTTCCTCCGCCATCTCCTCGGCGAGGTCGGCGTAGCGGTTGGAGTAGGCGATCACCGCCCGCGCCGCCACCGGGACCGAGGAGAGGAAGTCGAGCTGGTGGGCGTAGTCGGCGTCCTCCCGGCTCTCCCCGCCCTCGGACCGCTCTACGCACCGCTCCGCGCCCGCGCCTCCGGACCGCTTTTCGTACGGCTCCTCGCCCATGCCCGCGCCCTCGGCCCGCTTTTCGCGCAGCTCCGCGAGGCGCCTCTCCGCCCAGACGGCGATGCCCTCCATACCCAGCTCGAGCACCCGGCGGTGCCCGGGGACGAGGTGGCCCTGCACGTCGAAGACGGTGAGCGCGAGGTTGGGGCGCAGGCCGGCCAGCTCGCGGAGCATGGTGGGGAGCCTGGCGGCGGACTTGAGGCTGCCGCCCACGGTCATCTTGCCGAAGCGCGCCGCCTTCTTCATCCCCATGCCCCTGACCGCGCGGCCGAGGGAGGCGGGGCCCATGGACGGGGTCTCGTATATGCCGCCCTCCTTCCACAGCTCGATCTTGCGGCTGCGGACGGTGCGCCCGTGCCAGTAGGGGAGGATGTCCCGCATGAGCTCGCGGCGTTCCGCGTCGGAGATGTGGAAGCGGTGGCGCTCCCGGCTGGCGAGGCGGTCCAGCTCCACCTCGAGGACGGTGTTGAACTCGCCCCGCTCCACCGGGATCACCCCGGCGAGGCGCTTGTAGGTCTTTACGCCCACCAGCAGCTCGTCCTCGTCGATGCGGATGGACATCTCGCGCAGGGTCCGCTCCAGGGCGCGGGCTGCCCGCATGCAGGGCCCGTCGTCAGCGTGCTCCTTCCAGGCCTCGGTGTAGATCCTGGCGCGCTCGATGTCGATCTCGTAGGGGCATGCGAGCAGGCGCTCCTTGAGCCTGCGTCCCCTCTCGGTGGGCACCCCCCGGGCCAACACGCCATCCATGCCTTGATTCTAACACTTGTTTGTGGCGGGGTCTCTGTCTCAGCATGGCGGCAGGTCCTTGTGGGCACCTTCAATAACAACAGGGCCCAGTCCATGCCGGCCTGCCCTCCAAATCGGCCCGACCTCCAGCGCCTTCTCCCTGGAAGCATCTTCCATGCAATTGAACCATGAAAAAAGCCCGGTCCGGGAAATCCCCGGCCGGGCATTCTCAATGGTGGAGATGAGCGGATTCGAACCGCCGACCTCCTGCTTGCAAGGCAGGCGCTCTCCCACTGAGCTACATCCCCGCGTTCCCGCTGTCGACAAGGTGAATTATAAACCAAAGACCGCCGGCGATGAGTGATTGTCCGGCGGCGCCCCATTTAGAGGAGTCCTCCGGCGACGTGCGTTCTCCGAACCGACCGTGATCGGCCGGAAAGCCCGGGGCGTCCATGCGGAACGCTGTTTAGGCGCCTGCGGATGGGTCAATATAATTAGTTAGTGAAGTAGCCGGCTCAAGGCTGTTGTCTCGGGCTGCCCCTCCCGTAGGGAGGGGAGCTCCCCGGCGGGAGAAAGGGAAGGCGTCACGGGAAAGGAGGTTGCGGAGATGAAGGCTTTCGTGCTCATCAAGGTGGAGCCGGGGAAGATAAAGGAGGTCATGCAGGCGGTAAGTGAGATGCGACCGGTCAAGGAGGCCTACTGCGTGACCGGGCCGGACGACATCATAGCGGTGCTGGAATCTGATGATGCCAGGGGCATATCCGAGGTGGTCATCGCCGACCTTCACGACGTCGAGGGGATAAGGGGCACGGACACGCGTATCGTCGTGGACCTGGCCTGATCCGGCAGCCCCCAGCCAGCACCCCCGACAGCGCGCCGGCCCGCAAGGGAACCCGGGTCACGGCGGAGAAAGTCTATCCATAAGAGAGCCGAATGAAGGCGCCGGGCTTTCAGGATTGTGACGGCGGGGAGAGCGGCCTGTTCCGCCTGTGCGGCGTCATTGGAGGCGCCGCGAGGTTGATGTTAAACTTTAATCTGGCCGCGGCCAAGGTACGGCCCGGTTCGGAATAGCGTCCGCGTGATGGAAGGCGGGAGGATGACGGAGCAGGAAACGGTTGCCAGGAGGACGGCGAGGCACAGGCGCAGCGGCGGACTCAAGTTCACGCGGCGTTTCTATGTGTTGGTGGCGGCTCTGGGGCTTTTCATCATCAACGTCATCCTGGTGGCGTCCCTGTCCGGCGGCGGCAAGGGGACCGACTTCCAGGCCGCCGTTACCGGCGCCATAGGCCTGAGCGAGGGCGAGCTCAACCGCCTCAAGGTCAACGAGCTCGGCGCGGTGATGGTCCTGGAGTACCACCGCATCGCCGAGGAGGGACGCTGGTCGCGCACTCCGGAGAACTTCCGCGCGGACCTCGAATACCTCTATGAACAGGGCTACCGCTGCATAGGACTTGACGACCTGGTGAACAACGATATCAATGTCGAGCCCGGCTACACGCCGGTGGTGCTGACCTTCGATGACGCGGACCCCAGCCAGTTCCGCTACATAGAGCAGAACGGGGAGCTGGTCATAGACCCGCGCTGCGCCGTCGGGGTAATGGAGGACTTTCGCCGTGAGCATCCCGATTTCAATATCACCGCCACCTTCTACGTGCTGCCCAACCTTTTCGGCCAGGAGGAGTACACAGAGAAAAAGCTCGCCTGGCTGGTGGAGAACGGCTACGATATCGGGAACCACACCGTGAACCACCCTTCCCTTGGGGACCTGGACGACGAAAGCGCGTTGAAGGAACTGGCCGGGAATATAAAGATGGTGCAGAAATATCTGCCCGGATACGAGCAGGCGAGCATCGCCCTACCCAACGGCTCGGAGCCCAAGAATCCCGCCATCCTCACCTATGGCGTCTACGACGGGGTGGAGGTCATGTTCCAGGCCTCGCTCCTGGTGGGGGCTAATCCCGCCCCCTCGCCCGTAGACCATTCCTTCGATCCCCTGCGACTCCCCCGCGTACAGGCGCTGGACCCCTCGCTGGACACCGGCGACTGCGGGATCTACGCGTGGATACAGTATTTCATGGAGAACCCCGAGCGGCGTTACCGCAGCGACGGAAACCCCGCCATGGTGACCGTTCCCAGGCACATGGCCGACCGCGTGGACATGAGCAGGCTCGGGGGCAAGGAGCTGAGGACCTATTGACGTTGCGCCTGTCCCGCGCGTTTTCCGGCTACGGTGCGACGGAGCAGGGGTCGCCCCCTTGCCGTACAGATGTCCGTAAGGGAAAGGAAGAGGAGGACCGGGGCGGAGAAGCGGGCCTCCGGAAGGACTGGATTGGCTTATTATCCCGGAAGCGGTAAGAGGATTTTCACCCGGCGGCGCCTGAGGTCGCGCATGGCGCCGCGCGCCAAGATAACCGGCGCGCGGACCGTTTCGACCGGTACCGCCCGGACCGGGGATGCGATAACGGCAGGGCAGAGGCCGGGGACGAGGTCTACGGGTGTGCGGCGCCCCACCGTCCGCCCCCGTCAGCGCATCTACCGGCAGAGGACGAAGATGAACCCGCGCGCGATATGGGCGTTGGTCGGCCTGGGTTCCGTGGTATTCCTCATCATCATGCTCGTGGTGCTGCTGCACTCCCCGGCCGTCAGCGATTTGGTGCCCGCCAACGGGTCCCTGGTGGCGGGCTCGCCGGTGCACGTCGAGGCCTCCCTGAGGGGTAACATCAACCCCGGTTCGGTGGGGGTGCTGGTGGACGGAGTGGACCGCAGGGAACAGGCTGTGGTGGAGAAGGGGACGCTCTCTCTGGACCTCGACCTGGAGGACGGGGAGCACGTGGTGGAGATCGCGGTGGGGGACAAGGTCGAGGCCTCGTCGCGTTTCACGGTGGACGGCACCCCGCCGCTGGTGCAGGTGGAGGAGTGGGAGCTCAGGGACGACGGCAAGACGGTCATCAGGGGCAGGTGCGAGGGAGCCGACATCTTGATGCTGGACGACAGGAAGCTCTCGCTGGGAGCGGACGGCTCCTTCCAGGCCGAGGTGGACCGCTACGAGCACAAGGCCGTTACCCTGGTGGCGCTGGACAGGGCGGGTAACCGCAGGGAGATACTCGTGGATACCGCGCCGCCTCCCAAGGTCAAGGGCATCCACGTCTCCATCTGGGTGGCGGCGGACCGCGTGCTCTTCAAGAATATGGTGGACCTGGTGATGAGGACCGAGCTCAATGGCATGCAAATAGACGTGAAGGATGAGAGCGGACGCGTGGCCTATCCCAGCGAGGTCCCCCTGGCGGTGGAGACGGAAAGCCACCTCACCAAGGGTGGGGTGGACATCAGCCGGGTCATGGACAAATGCTGGTACAACGACATCTACGCCATCGCCCGCATCGTCTGCTTCAAGGACCCCGTGGTGGCGTCGAAGCGCCCCGACCTTGCGGTGCACAGCACCGCCGGCGGAAGGTGGGGGGACGGGAAATGGCTCGACCCCTACAACCGCGAGAACTGGGATTACATCCTGGGGCTGGCCGTGGAGGCGGCGCGCAAGGGCTTCAAGGAGATACAGCTTGACTACGTGCGCTTTCCCTCCGACGGCGACACGAGGACCTGCGTCTTCCCCGCCCAGGGAAACGACACCCGCACCAAGTCCCAGGTGATCACGGATTTCCTCGCCTTCATGCGCGACAGCCTCAAGCCCTTGGGGGTGGCCTTGTCCGCCGACGTCTTCGGTCTCACCGCCTCCGGCCAGGGGGACATGGGCATCGGGCAGGACGTCGCGGCCTTGGGTCGCTACCTGGATTACATGTCCCCCATGGTCTATCCCTCACACTACAACCGGGGCGAGTACAACATCGATGACCCCGAGGCCAACCCCCATGACACCGTCTATGCCAGCCTGGCCGACTTCCAGAAGAAGCTGGAGGGCACCGGGTGCAAGCTGCGCCCCTGGCTGCAGGACTTCTCGCTGCGCCTCAATTACGGCGCCGCGGAGGTGCAGGCCCAGATCCGCGCCTGTTATGAGCTGGGCATAGAGGAGTGGCTGCTGTGGGACCCCAACTGCACCTTCACGGAGTCCGCCCTACAGCCCGCCTCATAGATATCCGGCGATAGATACCTGGCAATACCTGCCAGGCCTGAGCTCTTCCCGCCCTCGTATCGCTGCGCGGCTCACAAGCACGACTGTAGCGCCGGGCATGCTTACAAGACATCATCCCGGGAGCATCCTGCAACCGGAAGGTCGCCCTCTCACCTTCGCGGAAAGGCATTCACGTACCCGGATAGCACGGCCGGGATCCTCTGGCACGCGACACCGAGTCTTCGCCCTCGCGCCCCCTTCCGGGAGGAGCGGTTGCCGGTGCGCGGTTACGGCCGAAGCTTCTACCCGCCCCGGCTTCGCAACGCCACCTTTACGCGGTCCACGAGCATGGCTGGCAGCACTGAGCAGGCGAGGATGATCCCCCACCCCTCCGCGCCCACCGGGGCGGTTCCAAAGAGGCGCATCAGGGGCGGAACCAGCACCACCAGGAGCTGCAGGCCCAGGGAGGCGAGGACCGCGCCGATGAGGGCCCGGTTGTCGAAGAATGGGAGCTCGGCGATGGAGAGGCGCTCAGAGCGCGAGTTGAAGGCGTGGATGAGCTGGGAGATCACCAGGGTGGTGAAGGTCACCGTCTGTGCCTTCGCGGCGTGTTGCGGATAGAGGATGGAACGCGAGATGAAAAAGGCGGCAAGGGCTCCCAGGGAGAGCAGGAAACCCTGCCACACCACCAGCAGCTGCTTGCGGTAGGAGAGGATGCTCTCCGAGGGATCGCGCGGCGGGCGCAGCATGATGTCCGGGGCGGGGGTGTCCACCCCCAGGGCCATGGCCGGAAAGCCGTCGGTTACCAGGTTCATCCATAATACCTGTACCGCCCGGAGCGGGGTCACGGAGGAGAAGAGCATGCCGATGAACATGGTGGAGACCTCGCTCATGTTGCAGGAGAGCAGGAAGTAGATGAACTTCTTCAGGTTGTCATAGATGATCCTGCCCTCCTCCACCGCGTTGACGATGGTGGCGAAGTTGTCGTCGGCGAGGACCATGTCCGAGGCCTCCTTGCTCACGTCGGTGCCGGTGATGCCCATGGCCACCCCGATGTCCGCGTTTTTCAAGGCTGGGGCGTCGTTGACCCCGTCCCCGGTCATGGCCACCGTCTTGCCCCGCGACTTCCATGCGCGCACGATCTTGACCTTGTCGGATGGGGAAACGCGGGCATAGACGGCTATCCTCTCCACCCGCGAGGCCAGTTCATCGTCGCTCATGTGCGCCAGCTCCGGACCGGTGACCAGTTCCTTGCCGGGGGTGAGGATGGCCAGCTCCTCGGCGATGGCGCGGGCGGTGGCGGCGTGGTCCCCGGTGATCATCACCACCTCTATGCTCGCCCTGCGGCATTTCTCGAGGGCGGCGAAGACCTCGGGGCGCGGCGGGTCCAGGAGCCCTGCCGTCCCCAGGTATATGAGGTCCCTCTCCAGCGCCGCGGCATCCGGCTCCTCGGGCGCTTCGCCCAGGGGGCGGCAGGCGAAGGCCATGGTACGCAGGGCGCGCTCGGCCATCCTTTCCGCCTCGGCGGAGTAACGCACGCGGCTTCCGCTCCCCATCTCCTCTAGGCCCGCGGGGGTGAGGACATGGGTGCAGCGGTTGAGCACCGCCTCCGGCGCCCCCTTGACCAGGAGGAGGTAAGGGGCATGGGGTAGAGGGAAGTAGCGGTCGCCCTCTCCTCGGCGGTGCACGGTGCTCATCATCTTGCGCTCGCTCTCGAAGGGCAGCTCCTCCACGCGGGGCAGGGCGGCCAGGGCCTCCTGGCGCGAGAAGCCCACCTGGAGGGCGTCCCGCAGCAGGCCTATCTCCGTCCCCTCCCCCAGGAATTCCCCCTCCTGCTCCCTGGCGTCGTTGCAGAGCACCGCCGTGGCCAGCAGGGGACGCAGTGCCTCCCGGCCTTCACTCTCCCGCGCCGCCTCCTCCAGCGGCACGGGCGGACGCCCCGGAATGAGCACCTCCCGCACCTCCATCTCGTTGCGGGTGAGGGTGCCGGTCTTGTCGGTGCAGATGACGTCGGCGCAGCCCAGGGTCTCCACGGCGGGCAGCTTGCGCAGCAGCGCGTTGTGGGAGGCCATGCGCCTTACCCCCAGGGCCAGGGCGATGGTGACGATGGCGGGAAGCCCCTCGGGGATGGCGGCCACCGCGAGGCTGACGGAGAAGAGGAACATGTCCGCCCATTCCAGCTTGCGTATGACCCCCGCCGCGAAGATCACCCCGCACACGCCAAGGCAGAGGAGGGCGATACGCTTCCCCACCCGGCCCAGCTCCACCTGGAGGGGGGTCTTCTCCTCGCCGGCCTCCCCGATCATCTCCGCGATGCGTCCCAGCTCCGTCTCCCGGCCCGTGGCCACCACCAGGGCCTTGCCGCGCCCGTGCACGGCGTGGGTGCCCGTGAAGACCATGTTCCTGCAGTCCCCGGGAGAGAGGAAGCCCGGGCCATGACAGGATGCGTTCTTGTCCACCGCTCCCGACTCCCCGGTGAGGGAGGCCTCCTCCAGGCGCAGCCCGTGGACCTCCACCAGGCGCGCGTCCCCGGGGATGCGGTCGCCGGCCTCCAGTAGGATGAGGTCGCCGGGCACCAGCTCCGAGGAAGGGATACTCAGCTCCTTCCCGCCCCGCACCACGCGCGCCGTGGGGGCACTGAGCTTTTTCAGGCTCTCCAGGGCTTTCTCGGCACGGTATTCCTGCACGAATCCGAGCACCGCGTTGGCGATGACGATGAACATGATCACCGCCGCGTCGAGGTATTCGCGCAGCACGGCGCCGGAGATCACCGCCGCCGCCAGCAGCACGTAGATCATGAAGTCGCGGAACTGGTCCAGGAAGAGGGATAGCGGATTGACGCGCTCCTCCTCGCGGATGAGGTTGGGCCCGTGCAGACGCAGGCGCTCCTCCGCCTCATCCTCCGAAATCCCGTCCACGATCGACGTCCCCAGCCGCGCGGCGGCCTCGTCGACCTCCAGGGCATGCCAGTATATGATGTCCTTGTCCGCTCCCATCGCTTTTTCCTGACCCCTTCCCGGGAACAAGAGCGGGAAACCGGGCCGCGGGCGCCGGGCCGCGGGCTCCCGCGCACCGGAGATGGCCGCGGCGCGTGGATACCGCCGCTTCCGGTCAACCGGTCGGGCCCCGGACCACCCGGCCGGGCGCCTTCCGGCACGGGAGGACCGCGCGAACCCGCCCCGGCGCGTCTTTGAAATGATACCGTATAGATATTATAATGGCGACTGTCCTATGACCGGGGTGAGAACAAGAGGAACAGGGCGGAAGAGGAGCTTTCGGGCTTCCTCGAGTCAAAGGAGGTAGTGGCATGAAGGTCACGTTGAGCATAATCAAGGCCGACGTGGGCGGTTATGTCGGTCATTCCGACGTGCACCCGGCCATGCTCAGCCGCACGCGCGAGCTGCTGGCGGAGGCGAAGGAGAAGGGCCTGCTCATCGACTACTGCCAGGCCAAGTGCGGCGACGACATCGCCATGATCATGACCCACGAGAAAGGCCCCGATAACGAGGAGATCCACCGTTTCGCCTGGGACACCTTCGAGGCGGTGACCGAGGTGGCCAGGGAACTCGGGCAATACGGGGCGGGGCAGGACCTGCTCACCGACGCCTTCTCCGGCAACCTGCGGGGCATGGGCCCGGGATTCGCGGAGATGGAGTTCGAGGAGCGCAAGAGCGAGCCGGTGATCATCTTCCTGGCCGACAAGACGGAGCCCGGCTCCTGGAACTTCCCTCTCTACAAGATGTTTGCGGACCCCTTCAACACCGCCGGGCTGGTCATCGATCCCTCCATGCACAACGGCTTCCGTTTCGAGGTGCATGACCTCATCGAGGAAAAGAAGGTCATCTTCAGCACCCCGGAGGAGATCTACGACATGCTGGTGTTCATCGGCGCCCCCTCGCGCTACGTCATCAAGCACGTCTTCCGCAAGGGCGACGACGAGCCGGTGGCGGTGACCTCCACCCAGCGCCTCTTCCTCATGGCCGGGCGTTACGTGGGCAAGGACGACCCGGTGATGGCGGTGCGCTGCCAGAGCGGGCTCCCGGCGGTGGGCGAGGTGCTGGAGCCCTTCGCCTTCCCCTACACCGTGGCGGGATGGATGCGCGGCAGCCACCACGGCCCGTTCATGCCCGTGGGCACCGACTGGGACACCCCCACCCGCTTCGACGGCCCGCCGCGCGTGGTGGCCCTCGGCTTCCAGCTCATCGGCGGCAGGCTGGTGGGGCCCAGGGACATGTTCGCGGACCCCAGCTACGACAACGCGAGGCAGAAGGCCCTGGACATCGCGGACTACATGCGCGCGCACGGTCCCTTCGAGCCGCACCGCCTTCCCCTGGACGAGATGGAATACACCACCATGCCCGCGGTGCTTGAGAAGCTGGCCGACCGCTTCATCCCCCTGGAGGGCTCGGAGCGGGATTACTGAGGCCGGGACGCGGTCTTCTCCACGGAGTAAGTGAGAGGAAAAGCGCGCCGCCCCGGGCGGCGCGCTTTATCGTTCTTAGCCCCGTCACGTTATGCCCGTACGCTATAGGACGGCCCCGGTCCCCTCTCCGGAGCGGGACCTGCGGGCGCGCCTCACCAGCACCCATACAGCCCCTGTCACGACCGCCAGGATGAGCAAGTAGGGTAGGGCGTAGAAGAAGCCCACCGCCAGCTTCTTCATGCCGCGTCCGAAGCTCTTGAAGGCCTCGCCCACCCTGTCCCAGAATCCCTCGCCTCCCCCCTCGCCGGACGTCTCGTCCACCGAAAGGGTGAGGGTGGAGAAGCCCACCTGCTTGTCGAGGAAGTTCATGCGCCCCTGCACCTGCTCTTTCTCGAGCTGGATGGAGTCGAGGTGTTCCCGGATGGAGATCATCTCCTGGACGGTCTGAGCCCTCGAGATGAGGGTGAGGTAAAACTGTTCTTGGGCCTGCAGGTGCCGCAGCCTGCTCTCCAGGTCCACGTACTCCTCGCTCACGTCCTGGGTCTTGACCTGGCTCGAGGTCACCTCCCCCAGGGAGGACACCTCCTCCAGGAACTCGTCGAACCTGTCCGCGGGGACGCGCAGGGTGAGGGTGGCGTGGGTGTAGCCGTCGCCGTCGCGGCTGGAGCTCTCGTCCTCCACGTAACCCCCCGCCGCTTTGGCCGCCGCCACCGCGTCCTCACGCAACGAGCCGTATTCTCCCCTTGCGAGCTCCATCTTCACCAGGGCGGTCTTGATCACCTTGAGCTGCAGCTGTTCCAGTACGGCGGAGGTCCCGGCGGAAGTGGTCCCCTGGGGCGGAGTCGGCGCGCTCCATCCCGAGGCGGCATCGGCGCTCGTGTTCTCCATCCCCTCCGAGATCAAACCGCTTTCGCCCTGTGAGCGCCTCTTGTCCGCTTCTCCTCCCGCGCGGTCGGAAAGAACGCTCTCGTCGCCGGCGACGGATCCGGCTTCTTTCGCCCCGCACCCCAGCGCGGCGGCGGAGACCATCACCGAGATCAGCGCCAGCAGCACCGCCGCCCATAACCATTTTCTCCCAGCCATCTCTCCCCTCCGTTCAGCGCTCCCTCGATCCCCTTTGTTTGTTGACGCCTCGGGAACGGTCGCGGTTCCTTCTGGAACATGAGGCCGCGGACGACGGGGTACGGACTTCTCTTGCCGGCGCGGGAGGATAGAGTGAAGATGTCGTGTCTCGGCCGGAGATGAACGAACGGTCAAGTTCCAGGAAAGCTCCCAACCAGATGTCGGTCGACACGTTCTTTTGCTTTCGCCGGATCTCCGAAAAGCCGGTTTATTCGTGGGAGACGGCACTGACGACGTGATTCTCCGGCCCGGAGCCCCACGATATAATAGGGGAACCGATGCCGAACGCTACCTCGCCTATGCCGGGGATGGTGATGGCAGCAGCTTGATAAGGAAAAAGGAGAACACGGATGAGCGAAGACGGCGGTAAGAAGAAAAGGGTGAAGATAGACCGCGTTAAGATGCCGGAGCAGGACCCGGAGGTGCGCCGGTCCAATTTCGAGGAGGTGGCCCTGGGCCTGGACGTGGAGGCCGCCGTCGCGGAGGCCTCGCGCTGCCTGCAGTGCAAGAAGAAGCCCTGCGTGGCCGGCTGCCCGGTGGAGATCGACATCCCCGCCTTCATCAAGCTCATCGAGGAAGGCGACCCCCTGGCCGCCGCCGCCAAACTGAAGGAGAAGAACAGCCTCCCCGCCATCTGCGGGCGCGTGTGTCCCCAGGAGACGCAGTGCGAGGCGGTGTGCACCCTGGGCAGGAAAGGCGAGCCGGTGGCCATAGGGAGGCTGGAGCGCTTCGCCGCCGATTACGAGGCGGCGCGGGGAGAGATCGTCATGCCCCCCAGGGAACCCTCGACGGGGAAGCGGGTGGCGGTCATAGGGTCAGGGCCCGGCGGCCTCACCTGTGCCGGCGACCTCGCCCGCATGGGGCACGAGGTCACCATCTTCGAGGCTTTGAACGCGCCGGGCGGGGTGTTGACCTACGGCATCCCGGAATTCCGACTCCCCAAGGCCATCGTCATGCGCGAGGTGGAGTACGTGCGGCGCCTGGGGGTGGAGATCAGGCTGGACCAGGTCATCGGCTGCAGCTACACCCTGCAGGAGCTCTTCGCGGACGGCTATGACGCCGCCTTCATCGCCATCGGGGCGGGCCTGCCCATGTTCATGGACATACCGGGCGAGAACCTCAACGGCGTCTATTCCGCCAACGAGTACCTCACGCGCTCCAACCTCATGAAGGCCTACCTCTTCCCCGATTACGACACCCCCATCAAGCGGGGCAAGCGGGTGGCGGTGATCGGGGGCGGCAACGTGGCCCTGGACAGCGCGCGCACCGCCCTGCGCCTGGGGGCCGAGGAGGTGACCATCGTCTACCGGCGCTCGCGGCAGGAGATGCCGGCGCGCGCGGAGGAGATCGCCCATGCCGCCGAGGAAGGGGTGGCCTTCAAGTTCCTCACCCTGCCGGTGCGCATCCTCGGGGACGAGTGGGTGCGGGGCATGGAGTGCCTGCGCATGGAGTTGGGGGAGCCGGACGAGAGCGGCAGGCGCCGCCCCATCCCGATCAAGGGCTCCGAGTTCGAGCTGGAGGTGGACCTGGTGGTCATGGCCATCGGCACCCGCGCCAACCCCCTGCTCACCTCCACCCTCCCGGAGGTAAGGCTGAACAAGTGGGGATACATAGAGGCGGACCCGGAGACGGGGCAGACCTCGGTACCCAACATCTTCGCCGGTGGAGACATCGTGACCGGGTCCGCGACGGTCATCGAGGCCATGGGGGCGGGAAAGAGGGCGGCCCGCGCCATCCATTCCCTCCTCTCCTGAGAGGGACGCCAGCCCCGCACCCGGGCGGGCGCATCCCGCCGCGCGCGGAGACCCTTCGCGTCCGGGTATCTCCCGCAAGAGGCCCGTGCGGTGTCCCCGCCGCCTTCCGGGCGTCCGGCCGCGCGGCGGGAGCGGCAGCGCGCTCGAGGGGCGGATGGCATGTCGAAGGGGCTGCGAGGAGCGCAGGCGCTATACCCCTGCGAGGCCGGGGCGGCGCGCTCGAGGGGCGGATGGCTTATTATAGGAACGGAGACCCGGAGGAACGATTCCGGGCGCCTGGGCTGCGGCGGCCGGGTTCTGCGAGCAGGAGCTGGCGGGACGCGGAAAATGCACCGGGTCGCGGCCTGAAGGCGGGTGAGGTGTGCGGCGGCGGAAAGAGCGAGGTGAGGTAAATGGGATTTTTTGACAAGATCAAGGAGCAGGCCTCCAGCCTGGGGTCCCAGCTCGACCAGGCCCTGGATACCACCAGGCAGAAGGGCCAGGTGAGCGCCCTGCGCAAGCAGAGGGGCGAGCTGGCGGCAAGGCTGGGGGAGGCGCTGGTGGAGCAGTTCAGGCAGCAGCAGG
>FWPV01001533.1_pt1 | contig 14805 bp, 12 predicted proteins | sample 2228371 | NCBI WGS metagenome assembly FWPV01 (sample SAMEA103939776, study PRJEB20133) | metagenome
GAGGTAGAGCACTTCCTTGGTAAGGAAGAGGTTCACCGGTTCGAGCCCGGTCGTGGGCTCCATTTTTTTTGGCCGTCGGCAACAAGGCTCATTCTGCCACGATGCTCCCCCAGGTTGGTTCACGCACACCGTTGTTGGCATTCCCGTAACAGGCGCCGCTCTTGGGGGCGACAACCGAAGAGGCATGAGGAGGAGAGGCGATGGCGAAGAAGAAGTTTGAGCGGACGAAGCCGCACGTGAACGTGGGGACGATCGGACACATCGATCATGGGAAGACGACGCTGACGGCGGCGATCACGAAGCAGTTGTCGAAGCGGGGCCGAGCGGAGTTCATCCCGTTCGATGAGATAGACAAGGCGCCGGAGGAGCGGGAGCGTGGGATCACGATAGCGACGGCGCACGTGGAATACGAGACGGACAAGCGTCATTATGCGCACGTGGACTGTCCGGGTCATGCGGACTACATCAAGAACATGATCACGGGTGCGGCGCAGATGGACGGTGCGATTTTGGTGGTGGCGGCCGATGACGGGCCGATGCCGCAGACGCGGGAGCATATTTTGCTGGCGCGTCAGGTGGGGGTGCCGTACATTGTGGTGTTTTTGAACAAGGTGGACATGGTGGATGATCCGGAGCTGATTGAGCTGGTGGAGCTGGAGCTTCGGGAGTTGTTGACGAAGTATGGGTTTCCGGGCGACGACGTGCCGATCGTGAAGGGGTCGGCGTTGCAGGCGTTGGAGGCGGAGGATCCGGACAGCGCGGATGCGGCGCCGATTTACGAGTTGATGAATGCGGTGGACGAGTACATTCCGGATCCGGTGCGGGATATCGACAAGCCGTTTTTGATGCCGATCGAGGATGTGTTTTCGATCAGCGGTCGTGGGACGGTGGTGACGGGACGCGTGGAGCGTGGCGTGATCACGGTGGGCGAGGAAGTGGAGATCGTGGGTTTCGGGCCGACGACGAAGACGGTGTGTACGGGCGTGGAGATGTTCCGCAAGACGCTGGACCGCGGGGAAGCGGGGGACAACATTGGGGTGCTTCTACGGGGGATCAAGCGTGACGAGGTGGAGCGTGGCCAGGTGGTGGCGAAGCCGGGGAGCATCACGCCGCACACGAAGTTCAAGGCGGAAGTGTACGTGTTGAAGAAGGAGGAAGGGGGGCGGCACACGCCGTTTTTCCCGGGCTACCGGCCGCAGTTTTATCTTCGGACGACGGACGTGACGGGAGTGGTGACGCTTCCGGAGGGTGTGGAGATGGTGATGCCGGGCGACAACGTGAACATGGAAGTGCACTTGATCGCGCCGGTGGCTCTGGAAGAGGGGCTGCGGTTCGCGATCCGCGAAGGCGGCCGCACGGTCGGCGCCGGCGTCGTCACCAGCATCATCGAATAGAGACTTAAACCGGGATTCAAGGTGGGTGTTCAATGCGAGTACTCGTGACCCTCGCGTGTTCGGAATGCAAGCGGCGGAATTACACGACAACCAAGAACAAGCGGACGACGCCGGAGAAGCTGAACTTCCGGAAATACTGTTCGTTCTGCCGGACGCACACGGTCCACAAAGAGACGAAGTAGGCGGGCTCATGCCGCCTTTGCGGCCGCCCCGCGCGGCGGCCGGCCGTCGTCAAGGACCGCCGCTTCTTCCAACCCTTAGGATGATCCATGAAGGCAGTCAAGAGATCGGATGAGACCCCGGCTCAGGCGGGGAAGCAGGACAAGGTGAAGCCGCTCAAAAAGAGCGCACCCGCCAGAAAAGCGGAAACCCCGAAACGCAAGGCGCCCAGGAAGGCCGAAGTCTCCAGGTTCGACTTCGTGCGGCGCGCCCGCCAGTACCTCAGGGAAGTGGCCTATGAGCTGAAGAAGGTGGTCTGGCCTTCCCGCAAGGAAACGGTGGCCACCACTTCGGTGGTGCTGGTGGTCGTGGTGCTGGCCGGCCTTTTCCTGGGCTTCGTGGACCTGGTCCTCAGTCGGTTCGTGCGGTTTCTCATCGGATAAACGGGTTCGGCCCTCAGCCGGTGACTTCCGGCGGCGTGACCGGGGACAGACGGAGAGGTCTTGTGGCGAAACAATGGTACATCGTGCATACCTATTCCGGGTTTGAGCACAAGGTGAAGGCGGCGCTGGAAGAGCGCATCAAGAGCGCCGGGAAGGAAGCGTTGTTCGGCCGGATTCTGGTGCCCACGGAGAAGGTGATCGAGCTGGTCAAGGGGGAACGCCGGTCGTCGTCACGAAAATTTTATCCCGGCTACATCGTCGTCCAGATGGAGCTCAACGACGAAACCTGGCATCTGGTCCGCCACACCCCGAAGGTCACGGGATTCATCGGGAGCAAGGACAAGCCCATTCCGCTGACCGACCAGGAGGCGGAGGCCATCATTCAGCAGATGGAGGAAGGCGCTCAGAAACCGAAGCCCAAGTACCAGTTTGAAAAGGGCGACGAAGTCCGGGTGATCGACGGCCCCTTCGCCAGTTTCAACGGGATCGTGGATCAGGTGATCCCGGAAAAGGGAAAGGTGCGGGTTCTGGTGAGCATCTTCGGAAGGTCGACGCCGGTGGAACTGGATTTCATGCAGGTGAACCGCATCTGACGGCGCGGCCCTCGGAGGCGCGCGCCATGAAGCGCCGACGCAAGGAGTGGAGAGAACATGGCTAAGAAGGTTGTGGCGAACATCAAACTGCAGATTCCCGCCGGCCAGGCGAATCCTTCGCCGCCGGTCGGTCCCGCGCTGGGTCAGCACGGGGTGAACATCATGGAGTTCTGCAAGGCTTTCAACGCAAAGACCCAGGGTCAGGAAGGGATGATCATCCCCGTCGTGATCACGGTCTACGGCGATCGGTCGTTCAGTTTCATCACCAAGACGCCTCCCGCGGCCATTCTGCTCAAGAAAGCGGCCCAGATCGCCAAGGGTTCCAGCGAGCCGAACCGGGAAAAGGTGGGGAAGGTCAGCAAGGCGCAGGTGGAAGAGATCGCCAGGTTGAAGATGCCCGATCTCAACGCCCGGGAGTTGGAAGCGGCCATGAAGACCATCGCGGGGACCGCCCGGAGCATGGGGATCGTGGTGGAGTAATCGGCAACGCCATCGGTTGGACCGGCGGAACAACGGAGTTTTGGAGAGAGGGAGATGGCAAAGCGAGGGAAGAAGTACCGGGCAGCGCGCTCTCTGGTGGATCGCTCCAGGAGATATTCCTTCGAGGAAGGCCTGGAACTGGCATTGAAGTGCTGCTACGCGCGCTTTGATGAAACGGTGGACATCGCGGTCAAGCTGGGCGTCGACCCGCGGCATGCGGATCAGATGGTTCGAGGCACCGTGGTCCTTCCCAACGGGTTGGGAAAGGAAGTTCGGGTGGTGGTCTTCGCCAAGGGCGAGAAGGTCAAAGAAGCCCTGGACGCGGGAGCCGATGAGGCCGGCGGTGAAGCGGGGATCGAAAAGATCAAGGAAGGCTGGCTGGAATTCGACAAGGCCGTGGCCACGCCGGACATGATGGGGCAGGTGGGCAAGATCGGCAAGATCCTCGGCCCCCGGGGCCTCATGCCCAACGCCAAGCTCGGCACGGTCACCTTCGACGTGGAAAAGGTGGTCAAAGAAATCAAGGCCGGCAAGGTCGACTTCAAGGTGGAAAAAACCGGTATCGTGCATGCCCCCATGGGGAAGGCGTCCTTCGGACAGGAAAAGTTGCTCCAGAACATGGCCACCTTCATGGACGCGCTGATTCGCATGAAACCCGCCGCGGCCAAGGGCGCCTACGTCAGGGGCATCGCCGTGTCCACCACCATGGGGCCGGGGGTGCCCATCGACCCGCTCGCGGTCAAGAGCATCGTGTCCTGATCGCAGGGATGCGGCATGGTTCCCCGCCGGAGGCGGCCGGGGAACGTAAACCTAAACACCTGCCGCTTGGTGCTTTCAGACGTCTGAGACCGTAGGTACATCCGGGAGGGTGTTTAAATTCGTCTCACGCCGGGCGAGACCTACCGAGGTGTGTGAAGCAGCCAATCGGATCAGCGGGCTCACCTGTCAGAATCCTTTGGAAGCACACCGGCAGACGAAAGGGGGGTTGAAGCAACTTGGAACGGTCGAGAAAACAGGAGTTGATCGAGGAATTACGGGAGAAGCTGCAGCGGGCCAGCGCCTCGGTCCTCGCGGACTACAAGGGGTTGAGCGTGGCCGAGATCACGCAGCTCCGGGACAGCCTGGCCGAACAGGGCGTCGAATTCCGGGTGGTCAAGAACACCCTGATGCGGCTGGCGGCCAAGGATACGGATGCGGCCGTCCTGGAACCGTTCCTCACCGGGACGAACGCGGTCGCCCTCGGCTACGACGACCCGAGTGTTCCCGCCAAGATCTTGAAAAAGTACGGCAAGACCAACGACAAACTCAAGATCAAGTGCGGTGCGCTCGGCCCCCGGCTGCTCACCATGGAGCAGGTGGGTGCGTTGGCGGACCTTCCGTCTCGCGAGGAACTCCTGGCGAAGCTGCTCGGGACCCTCAACGCCGTGCCGACCGGACTGGTGACGGTGCTGAGCGGGGTGCCGCGGGCCTTTGTCGGCGTGCTGGCAGCACTTCAGAGAAAACGGGAAGAACAACCATAGGATTCTGGGAGGACAAGAGCAATGTCGGAAATCACCAAGGAAGACGTGGTCAAGTTCATCGAAAACATGACGGTGCTCGAGCTGAGCGAACTGGTCAAGGAACTGGAAGATCGCTTCGGTGTGAGCGCGGCGGCGCCGGTGGCCATGGCGGCCATGCCCGGAGCGGGTGCGGCGGCGGAAGCGGCCCCCGAAGAGGAGAAGACGGAATTCGATGTGGTGATCACCTCCGTCGGCGACAAGAAAATCCAGGTGATCAAGGAAGTGCGGGCGGTCACCAGCCTGGGCCTCAAGGAAGCCAAAGACCTGGTGGAAAACCTTCCGGGCGTGGTCAAGGAAGGCATCCCCAAGGCGGAGGCCGAAGAGATCGCCAAGAAGCTTACGGAAGCGGGAGCCACCGTCGAAGTCAAATAGCGGATGTGGCTTTGAGTACAGGTGTCGGAAGCTCCCGCATTCGGGGGCTTCCGACTTGCGTTTTTTGAAAGGGCCGTTGCCCGAAAGTTCCACGACCGCCTCGCAGGGGGCCGACAACACTGGCAAAACGTGCATTGCGCGCCATATCACCTCACCGAGTTGCAGGAGACACCATGGCAACTGCTTTGACCCACGAGTATCGGGTTAGGAAAAATTTCGGAAAGATTCAGAAGATCATCGACATCCCCAACCTCATTCAGATGCAGAAGGAGAGCTACGAGAACTTCCTGCAAAGGGATGTGCCGCCTGAAGCCCGGGCCAACAAGGGACTCCAGGAGGTGTTCGACAGTGTCTTTCCCATCGAGGATTTCAGCGGCACCGCGTCGCTGGAATTCGTTCAGTACAGTTTCGGGGACGTGAAATACGACGTGGAGGAATGTCTGGCGCGGGGCATGACCTATGAGGCCCCCTTGAAGATCGTGGTGCGGCTTGTGGTCTATGACGTGGACAAGGAATCCGATCACCGTTCCATCCGCGACATCAAGGAACAGGAGATCTACTTCGGAACGCTTCCGGTCATGACCGAAAACGGGACGTTCATCGTCAACGGTACGGAACGGGTCATCGTGAGCCAGCTGCATCGGTCGCCGGGCATCTTTTTCGATCACGATCGGGGAAAGTCCCATTCCAGCGGCAAGATCCTCTATTCGGCGAGGATCATCCCTCTGAGGGGTTCGTGGCTGGATCTGGAATTCGATCCCAAGGACATTCTGTACGTACGCATCGACCGGCGTCGCAAGCTGCCGGTTACGGTCCTGCTGAAGGCTCTCGGCTACTCGTCCGAAGAACTGCTCAACTATTTCTACCCCACCCAGAAGGTGGTGATCTTTGACCGAGAGCGCGCCGGGAAGGCCCTGGATCCCGCCATCCTAGTGGGCAGCCGGGCTCCCGAAGACATCGTCAACCCGGAAACCGGCGAAGTCCTCGTCAAAAAGAACCGAAAACTCGGCAAGCAGACCCTCAAGCGGCTCCAGGAGATGGGAATCGCGACGCTTCCCGTGCGGACCACCGAGCTGATCGGGCAGGTGCTGGCCCATGACGTGGTGGATTTCAACACCGGGGAAATCGTCGCCGAGTGCAACGACACGGTCACCGAGGATCTGCTGGAGGACCTGGCGGTCCGGGGGATCGGTGAGATCGAACTGCTGCACCTCCAGGGCCAGGACGTGAGCCCGTCTTTCCGGAACACGCTGCTCCTGGACAAGGTGCACAGCAAGGAAGACGCCGTCATCGAGATTTACCGGCGGCTGCGGCCCAGCAACCCGCCGACCCTGGAGGTGGCCACGGAATTTTTCAACAACCTGTTCTTCAGCCCCGACCACTACGACCTTTCCGAAGTGGGGCGTTTGAAACTGAATCTCCAGTTGGGACTCGACGTGCCCATCGACCACCGCACGCTGCGTCGCGAGGACATTCTGGAGGCGGTGAAGCACCTGATTCGATTGAAGGACACCCAGGGCGCCGTGGACGATATCGACAACCTGGGCAACCGGCGTGTGCGAGCCGCCGGCGAACTCCTCGAAAACCAGTACCGGATCGGCCTCGTGCGGATGGAACGGGCCATCAAGGAAAGGATGAGCCTCCAGGAGATCGAGGCGTTGATGCCGCACGATCTCATCAACGCCAAGCCGGTTTCGGCGGTGGTCAAGGAATTTTTCGGCACGAGCCAGCTGTCGCAGTTCATGGACCAAACGAATCCGCTTTCCGAGATCACCCACAAGCGGCGGCTGAGCGCCCTGGGGCCGGGTGGCCTCACCCGGGAGCGGGCGGGCTTCGAAGTGCGCGACGTTCACCCGACCCACTACGGGCGGATCTGTCCCATCGAGACGCCGGAAGGCCCGAACATCGGGTTGATCGTCTCGCTTTCCACTTATGCCCGCGTGAATCCCTACGGCTTCATCGAAACGCCCTACCGTAAGGCCTCGGCCAAACGGGCGACCCGCGACGTGCAATACCTCACGGCCATGGACGAAAAGGAATATCCCATCGCTCAGGCCAACGCGCCGCTTGACGAGCAGGGGCATTTCATCCTGCCCCAGGTTTCGGCGCGGGTGGCCGGCGAGTTCATGATGGTGCCCCCGGAAGAGATTCGCTTCATGGACGTTTCGCCCAACCAGCTGGTGAGCGTTTCGGCGTCGCTCATCCCCTTCCTGGAACACGACGACGCCAACCGGGCGCTCATGGGATCCAACATGCAGCGCCAGGCGGTGCCGCTGATCCAGACCCGGGCCCCCATCGTGGGGACCGGGGTGGAGCGCATCGTGGCCCGCGACAGCGGCGTGGCCGTGATCGCCAGGCGGGACGGCGTCGTCGAATACGTGGATGCGACGAGGATCGTGGTGCGGGCCCGGGAACCCGAAGGCCTCCTGGACAGCGGCGTCGACATCTACAAGCTCACCAAGTTCCAGCGGTCCAACCAGAACACCTGCATGAACCAGAAACCGCTGGTCCGGCAGGGCGACCGGGTGCGCAAAGGGCAGATCATCGCCGACGGCACCTCCACGGAACACGGCGAACTGGCCCTGGGGCGGAACGTCATGATCGCCTTCATGAGCTGGGGCGGCTACAATTTCGAAGATTCCATCCTGGTGAGTGAGCGGATCGTACAGGACGACGTGTTCACCTCGATCCACATCGAGGAGTTCGAAGTCCTCGCCCGGGATACGAAGCTGGGCAAAGAAGAGATCACCCGGGACATTCCCAACGTGGGTGAAGAGGCCTTGAAGGATCTGGACGAGAGCGGCATCGTCCGGATCGGTGCCTACATCAAGCACAACGACATCCTGGTGGGCAAGGTGACGCCCAAGGGCGAAAGCCAGTTGACGCCGGAAGAGAAGCTTCTGCGCGCCATTTTCGGTGAGAAGGCGAGCGACGTGAAGGACACCTCGCTTCGAGTGCCCCCCGGCGTCGAAGGGATCGTGATCGACGCCAAGGTTTTCTCCCGGAAGGGCGTGGACAAGGACGAACGGACGCGGATGATCGAGGACGAAGAGATCGCCCGAATGATGAAGGACCAGCGCGATGAGCTGGAGATCATCCGAAAGAGCACCGTCCGCCGCCTGGGCCAACTCCTTGAGGGCAGGACCAGCACGTCCGGGCTCAAGGACGGCCGCAGGGTTTACGTGAAAAAGGGCGAACCCATCACCGAAGACGTGCTCACGAACATGCCGAGCGGCCTCTGGAGCCGTCTCAGCGCCGAGGAGGATCCGGCGCTTTCCATGGAGATCCAAAACATCTACGAAAACTACCGGGAACAGGTGGACCTGGTAAAATCGCTCTTCGAAGAGAAGATCAACAAGCTGAGGCGCGGCGACGAGCTGCCTCCCGGCGTCATCAAAATGGTCAAGGTCTACGTGGCCGTCAAGCGCAAGCTCCAGGTGGGCGACAAGATGGCCGGCCGCCATGGCAACAAGGGGGTCGTTTCGCGGATCCTCCCCATCGAAGACATGCCGCATTTTGCGGATGGGACCCCCGTGGACATCGTGCTGAATCCCCTGGGGGTGCCTTCCCGCATGAACGTGGGTCAGGTGATGGAAACCCACCTGGGCTGGGCTGCCAAGGGCCTGGGAGAGCAACTGGCGCGCATGATCGAAGAACACAAGGAGCGGGAAGCCCTGGACGAGAAACTGAAGCGGATCTTCAACCATCTGGAATTCGACAGCTACTTCAAGGACGCCGGCGAAGACGAACTGAAGGCCCTCGCCCCGCAACTCAAGGAAGGCCTCCACGTGGCGTCGCCGGTGTTCGACGGGGCCCACGAAGAAGAGATCCGGGCCTTTCTGAAGGAAGCGGGGCTTCCCGAAACCGGCCGGACGATCCTCTACGATGGGCGGACGGGAGAACCCTTCGATCAGCCGGTCACCGTGGGGATCATGTACATGCTGAAGCTCCACCATCTGGTGGACGACAAGATCCACGCCCGTTCCATCGGACCGTACTCCCTGGTGACCCAGCAGCCGCTGGGCGGCAAGGCCCAGTTCGGCGGACAGCGCCTCGGGGAAATGGAAGTGTGGGCCATGGAAGCCTACGGCGCGGCCTACGCCCTCCAGGAATTCCTCACGGTCAAATCGGACGACGTGGCGGGGCGGACCCGCATGTACGAAAAGATCGTCAAGGGCGACAATACGCTTGAAGCAGGACTTCCGGAGTCGTTCAACGTGCTCGTGAAGGAGCTTCAGGCCCTGTCCCTGGATATCCAGCTGCTGGAAGAAGGGGAAGAAGATTGATCCTGCGTCGAAACTTCCGGAAGACGAAGCCGTCCTGCTTTCTGAGCGCCCGTGGGATGCAGGACGCGGCGGCGTCGAAACCGGGACGGAACAGCACCGGCGCATAAGGAGGCACCTTTGAAAGAGCTTCATCCTTTTTTTGTGAAACCGACCGATCCGCTTCACTTCGACGCCGTGAAGATCATGCTGGCTTCCCCGGAAAAGATCCGGCAATGGTCCTACGGGGAAGTGAAGAAGCCGGAAACCATCAATTACCGGACGTTCAAGCCGGAACGCGATGGGTTGTTCTGCGCCAAGATTTTCGGACCCACCAAGGACTACGAATGCAACTGCGGAAAATACAAGCGCATGAAGCACCGTGGCGTGGTGTGCGAAAAATGCGGCGTGGAAGTGATCCAGTCGAAGGTGAGGCGCGAGCGCATGGGCCACATTGAATTGGCAGCCCCCGTGGCGCATATCTGGTTCCTGCGGAGCCTCCCGAGCAAGATCGGAAACCTCCTGGACCTCACCATGAGGGAGCTGGAAAAGGTCCTGTATTTCGATTCGTACATCGTCATCGACCCCGGGGAGACGCCCCTCAGCAAGGGCGAACTCATGGGGGAAGAAAAGTACCGTCAGACGGTCCAGGAATACGGGACCGGCTTCCGGGCGGGCATTGGGGCCGAAGCCATCAAGGAACTGCTCATGGGCCTGGACCTGGAAGGGCTCGCCCGGGAACTCCGCCTGGAAATGACGGAAACCAACTCGGTGGCCAAGCGCAAGAAGCTGGCCAAGCGGCTGAAGGTGATCGAAGCCTTCAAGGATTCCGAAAACCAGCCGGAATGGACCATCCTCGACGTGATCCCGGTGCTTCCCCCGGATCTTCGGCCTCTGGTGCCTCTGGACGGCGGCCGCTTCGCCACCAGCGATCTGAACGACCTGTACCGGAGGGTGATCAATCGGAACAACCGCCTCAAGCGGCTCATGGAACTGAATGCGCCGGATATCATCATCCGCAACGAAAAGCGCATGCTCCAGGAAGCCGTCGATGTTCTTTTCGACAACGGCCGCCGGGGCAAGACCATCACCGGGGCCAACAAGCGGCCCCTCAAGTCGCTCAGCGATATGTTGAAAGGCAAGCAGGGTCGCTTCCGCCAGAACCTTCTCGGAAAGCGCGTGGATTATTCCGGGCGGACGGTGATCGTCGTGGGGCCCAACCTGCGGCTCCACCAGTGCGGGCTGCCCAAGAAGATGGCCCTCGAACTCTTCAAACCTTTCATCTACAACAAGTTGGAAGAAAAGGGGTCCGTGACGACCATCAAGGCCGCGAAGAAGATGGTCGAAAAGGAAACGCCGGAGGTTTGGGACACGCTGGACGAGGTGGTGCGTGAATTCCCGGTGATGCTCAACCGCGCTCCGACCCTGCACCGGCTCGGCATCCAGGCTTTCGAGCCCATCCTCATCGAAGGCAAGGCGATCCAGCTGCACCCTCTGGTGTGCACGGCGTTCAATGCGGACTTCGACGGGGACCAGATGGCGGTTCACGTCCCGCTTTCCATCGAGGCCCAGGCGGAAGCCCGGGTGCTCATGATGTCCACCAACAACATCTTGAGCCCCGCCCACGGAGGCCCCATCATCGTGCCTTCGCAGGACATCGTGCTCGGCATCTACTACATGACCAGGGAAAAGCCCTTTGCCCGCGGGGAAAACCGGGTGTTTTCGGCAGTGGGCGAAGTGCGCCGGGCGTACGACGCGGAGCAGGTGGAGCTGCATGCGCGGGTCAAGGTGCGCATCGACGGCGAACTGTTTGAAACGACGGTCGGCCGGGTGCTGCTGTGGGAACTCATTTCGGAGATCTTCCCGGCGGACATCCTGGAAGATCACGAAAACCTCCGAAAGACCTTCATGCTCATCAACCGCATCATGAACAAGAAGGCCCTGCTGGACTTGATCGACTACGCTTACCGCGTGGCCGGGGTCAAGACGACCGTGATCCTGGCGGACCGGTTGAAGGACATCGGCTATGCCAGCGCGACCCGTTCCGGACTGTCCATTTCCATCGGGGACATGATCATCCCGGAACGCAAGGCGGAGATCATCAACATGGCCTTCGAGCAGGTGCAGGAAATCGATCGCCAGTACAACGAAGGCCTCATCACCGAAGGGGAGAAGTACAACAAGGTGGTGGACATCTGGGCCAAGGCCACCGAAGATGTGGCTTCCGAAATGATGAAGGAAATCGCGGTGGACGAGATGCCTGGGCCCGAGGGGGAGACGGTCAAGACCCCGTCTTTCAACCCCATTTACATGATGGCCGATTCGGGTGCCCGGGGAAGCAAGGATCAGATGCGCCAGCTTTCCGGCATGCGCGGACTCATGGCCAAGCCTTCGGGCGAAATCATCGAAACGCCCATCACGGCCAACTTCCGGGAGGGCCTCACCGTGCTGCAGTACTTCATCTCCACGCACGGCGCCCGAAAAGGCTTGGCCGACACGGCTCTCAAGACCGCCAACTCGGGCTACCTGACCCGCCGCCTGGTGGACGTGAGCCAGGACGTGATCATCACTGAGGAGGACTGCGGGACGCTGGACGGCATCGAACTGGAGGCGCTCCTGGAAGCCGGCGAAATCATCCAGCGGCTGGGAGAGCGGATTCTGGGGCGCATCGCCCACGAAGATGTGATCGACCCCGTGACGGGGGAGGTCCTGGTGCCGGCGGGAACCGAGATTGATGAGCGGGGGATTCGACGGATCGAAGACGCCGGCGTCGAAAAGGTCTTGATTCGTTCGGTGCTTACGTGTAAGAGCCGGCGGGGGGTCTGTGCGAAGTGTTACGGTCGGGACCTGGCTCACGGAAAGATGGTGGAGATCGGCGAGTCCATCGGCATCATCGCCGCCCAGTCCATCGGGGAACCTGGAACACAGCTCACCATGCGGACCTTCCACATCGGTGGGACCGCGAGCAAGCGCATTGAGCAGACTTCGATCACCAACCGGTACCCGGGAACCGTTCGCTTCGTCAATATCCACACCGTTCAAAATCGGGAAGGGGACATGGTGGCGATGAACCGCAACGGAGAAATCGCCATCGTGAGCGAGACCGGACGGGAACGGGAACGGTACGTCATCGTCTACGGCGCCAAGCTCAAGGTTCAGGACGGCCAAGCGGTGGACGCGGAAACACTCCTTGCGGAATGGGACCCCTTCACGCTGCCGATCCTCACGGAGGCCCCCGGGACCGTGAAGTTTGGGGACATCCTCGAAGGCCAGACCATGCAGGAAAAGCTGGACCCCGTGACCGGAAAGTCCAGCAAGGTGGTGGTGGAAAGCCGCGATGCGGACATGCGCCCCCGGGTTTCCATCAAGGACGAACGCGGCAGGACCGCCAAGGTCGGCGACGGGGGGCACGCCCGATACTTCATGCCTGTCGGCGCCATCCTCATGGTGAACGAAGGCGACGTGGTCTTCCCCGGCGACGTTCTGGCCAGGATCCCGCGGGAAACCACCAAGACCAAGGACATCACGGGGGGTCTGCCGCGCGTGGCCGAACTGTTTGAAGTGCGAAAGCCCAAGGAACATGCGGTCATCGCGGAGATCGACGGCCTGGTGAGCTTCGGGAAGGACACCAAGGGCAAGCGCAAGGTGGTCGTTTCGCCGGAAGTGGGGGAACCGCGCGAGTACCTGATTCCCAAGGGGAAGCATATCAGCGTGCATGAAGGCGACTACGTGCGGGCCGGCGAAGCCCTCATGGATGGATCCCGGAATCCGCACGACGTGCTGAGCGTCCTTGGGGAAAAGGAGCTGGCCAAGTGGCTGGTGGACGAGGTGCAGCAGGTCTACCGGCTGCAGGGCGTCAAGATCAACGACAAGCACATAGAGGTCATCGTGCGGCAGATGCTCCGGCGCGTGCGGATCACGGACCCCGGCGACACGGATTTCCTCATCGGCGAACAGGTGGAAAAGCCCATCTTCGAAGATGTGAACGCCAAGCTGGAAGGGGAAGGGAAACGACCGGCCGTCGCCGAGCCGCTGCTGCTCGGCATCACCAAGGCGTCGCTCAGCACCCACAGTTTCATTTCCGCGGCGTCGTTCCAGGAAACCACCAAGGTGCTCACCGACGCGGCTTCGGCCGGCAAGGTCGACCACCTGGAAGGGTTGAAGGAAAACGTGATCATGGGGCGCCTGATTCCCGCAGGCACCGGCATGAAACGCTACCGCGAAATCAGGAAGTGATCCCCCAGGGACGCGGGCAGGCTCAGGCCTAAAAGAACTTGACAACACGCGGGGCTATCTGTAGATAGAGGGGATTTCCGAGCCCAAAAGACAGGCGGGCCGCCGGGGAACCCTTGACGCGGCAACACAGAAGGATCGGAGAGTGGACAATGCCCACGATCAACCAACTGGTTAGGAAAGGCAGAAAGCAGGTCAAGAAGAAATCGAGCACGCCCGCCATGCAGCGGTGTCCCCAGAAGCGCGGGGTGTGCGTGCGCGTCTACACCACGACCCCCAAGAAGCCCAATTCGGCGCTGCGCAAGATCGCCCGCGTGCGCCTGACCAACGGCATCGAGGTCACTTCCTACATCCCGGGCATCGGCCACAACCTCCAGGAGCATTCGGTGGTTCTGATCCGAGGCGGCCGCGTGAAGGACCTTCCCGGTGTGCGTTATCATATCATTCGCGGAACCCTGGATGCGCTGGGGGTCGGCGACCGCAGGCAGGGCCGATCCAAGTACGGCACGAAGCGACCCAAGTAGCCCGATTCCCGGGCAGGATGGGGGCCATGGCCCGCCGGGCCATGGCCTATCTTTTGCCATTGATGACCGGACCAGGCGAGGAAGGGAATGCCAAGAAGAAGAGAAGTTCCGAAGCGCGAGATTCTGCCGGATCCCAAGTTCAACAGCAAGCTCGTGGCGAAGTTCGTGAACAACCTCATGCGCCGCGGTAAGAAGAGCGTGGCCGAGAGAATCCTCTACGGAGCCTTCGACTTGATCGAACAGCGCTCGAAGCAGGATCCCCTTGAGGTCTTCCACAAGGCCATGGAGAATGTGCGGCCGGTGATCGAAGTCAAATCCCGCAGGGTCGGCGGCGCCACGTACCAGGTTCCCGTGGAAGTGCGTTACGAACGGCGGGACGCCCTGGCCATGCGCTGGATCATCAACTACGCCCGGCAGCGGTCCGAGAAGACCATGATGCAGAAGCTGGCCGGCGAACTGGCCGACGCTTCGCAGAATCGCGGGGGAGCCATCAAGAAGCGCGAGGACACGCACCGGATGGCTGAAGCCAACAAGGCCTTCGCTCACTATCGCTGGTAGGGAAGTCGGCCGGGATCCCGTTCGGAGGCCCGGCGATCCGGAAGCGGCGGCGCTGCCTGGAACGACGGACCGGCGTCCCCCCGGTGACAAGCGATTTTCGCGATGACGAACGGAACGGGTTCTGCAGTCAACGGTTTAGATTGAGGAGGAGAGGCGATGGCGAAGAAGAAGTTTGAGCGGACGAAGCCGCACGTGAACGTGGGGACGATCGGACACATCGATCATGGG
>FWPV01010789.1_pt1 | contig 14802 bp, 18 predicted proteins | sample 2228371 | NCBI WGS metagenome assembly FWPV01 (sample SAMEA103939776, study PRJEB20133) | metagenome
TCACGGCATGTTGTTCGGCGATACCGACGTCGAAACTGCGATCCGGGAAAGCCGTTGCGAATTTGTCCAGACCCGTGCCCGATGGCATGGCCGCGGTGATCGCGCAGACAGTCGGGTCGCGCTGCGCTTCGGCGATCAGCGCCTGGGCACGGCCGCGGGTCTTGACGAGCCGCAGGCGGCACAGGAGCGTATCGATGCGCAGCCCTATTTCTTGAGCCCCTTCAAAGCGTCGGCGAAGGCGTTGGCCTGGACCTCCTTCCCGCCGAACGCCCCGCCCATCCGGAGGCTCTGGACGACGACGCGGCTCTTCGCTTTGCTCTCGCGCAGGCGATTGACGCCGGCCGCCCGCAAAGCAGAAAGGGAAGCAACATCAACCGTGCCGGGATTGGCCTCCAGCGTGACTTCGGCCTCCGGCACAAGTCGGAAATGCCGGCGCACATCGGCGATCAGTGTAGCAATCCATTCGGGAAGCAACAGAGAAGGTGTTCCGCCGCCGAAATACAGGGTCGTTGCCTCGATCTCCGGATAAAGCGCAGCCCGGTGATGGATTTCCCGGCGCAGTGCCGTCACGTAGGCCGAACGGTGGTCAAGTAAACCGTCGTAGGTGTTGAAGTCGCAGTAGGTGCAACGCTGCAAACAGAACGGAATGTGGAGGTAAAGTGCGGTTTTCAGCGCGGTCATGCAGGCATCTCAGGCACCTCAGGGCCGGAGTCGGTGCCGGTCATGGCGCCACCGGCGAAGACGGTCGAGCGAACGGCCCGCACATTTCGATAGATCATGTGACAATCCCCTGTGTGAGATTCAAGAAGAGACTTTCGAGGGTGTCCTGTTCTTCGGTGTAGGAGAACACGGCAAATCCCGCGCCGATCAATTCGGCCAGCAATTGCACAACGACCTCTTCCCCCCCTTGTAGGGTGAGCAGCAAGGCAGGTGATCCACCGTTACGGCCGGTAGCCGGGGCCACTTCCACCTCGATCACCTGCGGATGAGCGGTAAGCCAGGCCTGGGCGTCGTCGGCGGGGCCAAGGAATGTGACCCGGACGCGCCGATGGGGACGCAGGCGCGCACGGATCTCATCCACGGTGCCGGAGGTGATCAAGCGGCCCTGTTCAATAATGCCGGCGTGCGTGGCAACATCATCCAGCTCCCGCAGGACGTGCGAGGAGAGGAAAATGGTCTTGCCCATCTCCTGAAGCGCGCGAAAGATTTCACGCAGTTCGACGCGCGCCCGTGGATCGAGGCCGGCTGCCGGCTCATCGGCGACGAGCAGGATCGGATCGTGAACGAGGGCGCGCGCCACGCCAAGACGCTGGCGCATCCCACGCGAAAGTGTCCGCACCACATCGTCACGGCGGTGTGCCAGGCCAACCAGTTCCACCAGATCGTTTACCATTGTGGCGCGCTTGGCCGGATCAACGCCGTAACAGGCGGCGAAGAATTCAAGGTACTCCCCCACCAGCATCTCGCCATAGAGACCGAACTCGTCAGGGATGAAGCCCAGGAGACGACGCACATCGCGCCGCGCGGTGTCTACGCGGAAGCCACCCACCCGCACTTCGCCACCATCGGGGCGCAGCAAGGTGGCAATGATGCGGATGGTGGTGGTTTTGCCCGCCCCGTTCGGTCCGACAAAGGCATAGATCGCGCCTTCCTCAACGGTGAAGGTGAGATGATCTACGGCGGGCCGTTTGGCCTTGCGATATGTCTTGCATAAATCCTTAACCTCGAGAATGGCGGTCATCGTGTCACCCTTCACTCACAGGAATCGCTCGTACCTCTTCAACCCGGCCGTTTTTTGACGGGGAATAAAGTACAAAAGGAATTTTAAGGCCTGGATGAACAAGCCGGCGCGGACTCGTCACCGGGCGCATGCCCTTCCAATGGTTCACCGTCGGGTGGACGGGAGCGCTGCGGATGCGGGTCGTTTAGTCTATCAAGGACAAAGGGAGCGTCTACAAACGGTCGGCGCCTCTCAATGTGCGCCTGTTTCTCGGAACGCCGCAGTTTTTTGAAGGCGGCTTCGGCTTGCGTAGCCGTTCCGCGGTCGGGATACTGCCACACGGCGAGCAATGTCACCGGAAGGTGTGCCTGGGTGTAGCGGGCGCCGTGCCCGGTCTGATGTTCCGCCACACGCCGCGCCACGTCGTTGGTAATGCCGGTATAGAATGATCCATCGCTGCATTTCAGGACGTAAAGATACCACATAGGCGGATAGTCGGTAATTGTCGTTAGTCAGATGGAGGTGAGTATAACCGGAAATGGGAGGATTGGCAACAAAGGTAAAGCCCTGGCGGAACGCTACCCTGCCAGGGCTTTGCCTTTACACATCCATAAGCTGTTGCGGAGGTCACTCGATGTTGTTTTGGGTTCAGGTGATATACGGAACGTGTCCGTTCATACCTCAGCGTCAAGCGGTTAGAGTGCCCCGCAAAAGCTCATGCAACGTGTTATTCTTCACCCCCCACAATCGTGAACACACGCTCGTTGGGTGCAGGCTGCCAGGGCCAAGTTGTTTGGGCGGCGCTCCCCGGCAGGGTCGGTTGTGCTCCCCCATACCCCGGCAACGTTTGAGGTGTCAACACAATGACAGGCGGCGTGACCACCGGATTGGTAGAGACCGATGATTGCCGCTTTTCCTCACGCCGCCACATCCACAGTCCCAATCCAATAGTGGGCGTCATCGCCATTACCCCACAGGTCAATCCCACCAGCAAGGCCAGGGCATCACGGCTCAGGCGCTGGGTCACAACGACAATGCCGGTAACCAGAACCACCACGCTCAGCAAGCTGCCAAAGCGGGCCAATCGCTTTCCCAAAGGTTCCGATACTTGTGTTTCCATTTGTCTCCGATCAAATTATCAGGCTTGTCATGTAACTGCCCAGCAAGTCAGAAATCTTGCACCGCCGAGGTCGCAGAGACCGCTGAGATGGTATGGATGGGCAGACTTGGGGGCAATTTGGCAGCATTGTGCCTCCGCAATCTCTGCGCGCTCCGCGTCCTCGGCGGTGAAATGGCCCCCCCTGGACAGTTACCTTGTCATCATCATCCATAATGAAGCAGCTTGAGCCTATGACGTGCCGGAAATCGGTCAAGAATTCCTGAATCGGCTCGGTCTATTCCGCAACTAGCTCTCCTGTCGCTAAATCGGCCGACGAATTTGCTGGGGGACGACAAGGGTAACAAGATGCTGACGCAGCTCTTTTTCGGCGGTGTAGGCGACCTGAAAGCGCAGCGGCGCGTCGCCCCCGCTCACGGCAAGGAAATCACCGCGCCCATTGAGCAAATGCGCATGCGTGCCGGCGCGGCCACTGGCCACCCGTGCATCCTCAGCCGAAACGACCTTGCCTACCAAACGCAAAGGGAAATTCGCCCGCATCAGACTGCTGAGAATCGCAGCCGAAGGATGCTGCGTCGCCACAATCAGGTGAATGCCTGCTTCCCGACCCCGTTGGGCCAGGCGGGTGATAGCCTCGGTCACCGCCGACGCCCCGAGCATGATCAGATCGGCCAGCTCGTCAATAAAGACAACAATGCGCGGCGTGTCGCTCCCCATGGCGACATCAGGACTTTCTCCGCGCCGGTCACGGATCTCCATCAAGCGCAGCAAGGAATGCAGGGCTTCCACCGCTTCCGGCACCCGGGTGATCGGTGGACGGATCAGGTGAGGCAAATCGGCCAATAGGGGGAACGTGCGCCCTTTGGGATCAATACACATCATACGGAGCACATCCGCACGATGGGAGAGCACAAGCGATACCGCCATCATCCGCAGCAACACCGACTTACCCGACCCCGTCGTTCCGGCGACGAGAATGTGCGCGACTTCCGGCGCCGCGAGCCGGGCCAATAAAGGCGTACCATCGTCGGCCAGGCCCAGCAACACGGTGGCGACCGGCAGTGGGCGGACCTCATCCAACAACGACAGCAGAGAAACCGGCGCAGGGTTGGGGTTGGGAAATTCTAACACAATGCCCTCTTTCCGCCGCTCGATGGTGAGGACAGGCACGCGCATCGCCAGCGCCAGATCCTCCGCCAGGCCCTTAATCGCCGAAAAGCGAATGTGCGGCGCCGGGTTAAGGAAGAAGCGAATCAGGCGTGGCCCTACCGTCCCACCGGTAATGCGCCCTGGGGCACGGTGAGCCGCCAACACCGCTTCAACACGGTCGGCCTGATATTCAAGATAGGGGCGCATGGAACGTGACATCTTATGACTCTATTCCGAAAATAGCTCTCTTGATAAAAAAGTTTGTTTCTGTCAGCAGATTAAGCAGATTGAGCAGATTTTTTGGGATGGCTCAAAAAATGCTCTGCGTGAATCTGCGAAAATCGGCGTCCAGCAGCTTCTGAACCATTTTTATCTTTGGTGGAGAACATTGCTCATGGTGTCTCCTGAAAAAAGTCCTTCTAACCACAAAGGACACTAAGGACTCCAGGTAAGGCTGGGAATTTCTAAGATTCAATGCAGAAACAGCAATTTTGTTAATCCAAACCTTAAGATTCTCTGTGCACTCTGCGTCCTTTGTGGTTTTTGCAGTGAAGCCACCTCATCTTCTGCTAAAATAGAACTTATGTTCTAATAATAGCAAAGAATGCGCGTTTTGTCAATCCCTAAATGAGAAATTGGGAAATTTTGGGATTTTAGATTGAAATTTGGGGAAAAATGAGGCGTATTTTACGCTCGGTGGATGACAAATACTACCCGTTTCTTGCGGTTGTGTTCAGCCAGACAAGTAAAGCCAGATGGGAACCAAAGAGCGTGGTCAACAGTTGCAGCCCGGGAGAGATAACGATCATCAGGACGATCCAGCCGATGAAGCTCGCTTTCGGTTCGTAGAGAATCATGGGGACGCCGGTTTCCGCAAAATCGGTCGCGGGATTGGAGAACCGGACAACGGCCAGCGTTCCCCAGATGAGGAGCATTCCCAGGCATGTGATGGCCGCGGCCATCACCGCGTACAGGAGCATTTTGCGGAGGATATCCCGTATTCCCGCCTGTTCGGCGATGAGACGCTTGCCGATATACCATCCCAGCGGCAGACCCAAGAGGATACAGAAGAACGGCACCCCCATTCCCATGCCGATACAGATGATGTCCACGAAAACGTAGAGGCCCAGGGCAACCAGGGGACGCACGGCGAGCAATTTTCTCAGCAACGTCTTCATGCGCACATCCTTTAATTAGACTATTCCGAAAATAGCTCCTTTAATGCATTATCCAGAAGGCTATTGCACAGGTCGAAATCGCGGCTACTCGTCTAGCGATGCTTTACTTTCAACACCTCGGCGACCTCAAATCCCGCCCAGACGAGGTGTGCGCGCAGCGTCTCCACTGCCACCGGATCCACCAATACCAGATCAGGGGCCAAAACGCCGCGCAGCAACGGTTGTAACATCGGACTGCCAACGATAGCGTCGAAGACCTCACGCTGCGCGCATTGCAGTATGGCGACCTCGGCAAGATGGGTCTGAACGGTCACGCCGGCCCAGGCAAGTAACGCCGCGCGCAGCAACGGGGGAAGCGGAACGCCGCCGGCAAGCCGCGCCTCTAACCAGTTCAACGCCTCTTCAATGCGCGCACCAGCCTGCAACACAGCGCGCACGCTGTCCGCGGTCAATTGCCAGGTCGTCGCATCGCGCCGCTCGGCCCACAAGTCCAGTTCGCCGGCGATGACCAGATCCACATCTGGACGCAGCAGCGTCAACATCCCATCTTCTGTCACCGTGAGGCAGCGGGACAGCGGTTTGGCGTAATTCACCCTCCGTGGATAGGCAGCAGGATCGGGGACAGCAGAAGCCAACAACACGAATTGTTCCCCTACCGGCACGCCGCGCAGACCCGCTGCAAGCGCGGCATCACGGTGCGCGGCGTCGGGGAATTCCAGCAGCCGCGCGTGTTGGTAAAGCGTCATCCGCTCGCGGCGGGCGGCCCATTCGCGCAGTTCAACGGTCACGTTTTGCGGCAACGGCGCGCTCGACCCGTTTTGGAGCGTCGCCAACATTTCCTCCAACGTGCTGCCCTTTTCCAACGCTGCGTACACCGTCTCCTGGCTGAGGCGATACTGCGCCGTATGCTGTTGCGCGCTCACCCGCGTGGCGTGCTGTTCCAAGAACACCAATTGCTGCGGGGTAACGTGTTCCAGGTAGACGAGGATTTCCAGGTTTGGCTGCACGATCCAGGCGGCCTGCGCTTCATCGTCGGCGCGCCCGGCGGACATACGCTTGCCCTGCAATATGCTCCGTCCCAACTCCGTCAGGCGGAAGCTGACCGGAGTTCCATTATCCATCCCCAAAGCCACGATCCCCAGGTAATAGAGCCACGTCGTCAAGGCGGCTTTGAGCCAGGGCGTTTCGTGAGTGAGCCACTGCGCGCGCAATTTCTGACGCCATTCCTGCATCACCCGCTCTTGTTCCGCCGGCGTTTTGCCATACCAATAGGGTGGTTGCGGACTGCTATAGTTGGAAAGACTGAAATACTCACCGACCCGCTCGAAGAACGCCGCATCCAAAGCCTCAATGCTGAAGAAAGACTCTCCCGCCTCCGGCAACGCCGTCAACAATATCAACAGCGCCGTCCGCGCCACACTAAGGTTGTTGCTGGTGTAGCCCATCCGCCGCTCTCCACCCCATTCGGTCCATTCCGTAGCGTGGGTAAAGCCGTAAAGCAAACTCTGCACCTGTTCCTTGTAAGACAGGCGCGCGAAGTTTTCAGGGGTCGTTGTCAGAGTCAGCACGTTACCGTCGCGTATCTTCGACAAATTGGAATGGAACAAGGCGTAGACGAACGCCGTCGCCGGTTCAGGGAAAGCCAACCCATTGACTGTCACGGCGCGTTTATCCCAACCGAGCGCCAGATTCAACTTACGCACATCCGACACCCGCAATGTGCCTTTTTGCGTCAGGCCTATCCCGCCCAGGTTATCTATCGCCTGCAAGATGCCGATGATGTCCAACGCCGCTGCCGAGGGACGACGCTCCAGCATCGCCGGCGGCGGGGACAGGGGTTTGAGTTGCAAAGGCTTCACTTCCGGCGACCACGTGACATGAGCGAGCAAGCGATCATCGGTAAAGACAAGCGGGGATACATACAAGGTTCCCAGGCTGCCATAATCATAAGGATAGCCGCTCAGGAGCAGACCACGCTCCAGCAGGCCTTGCACCACGCTGCTGTTATCAGCGCGATAAAGATTCTTCGCCGGGGGGACACAACCGCTGGCCCGCAGCGCCACAGCCAACGCATTAGCATTGCACTCTCCACCGAGCTGTTTGAGTAACGCCAATGCCGCACGCTCCATGTCGGAAAGGCGCGCCAGCGCCGCACGCACTTCCGCCGGATTGTCCAATCCCTGCCGGATCAGCGCCAGATTCTCATCCTTGCGCAGCTTGTTCGTACCGCCCCACAAGCGCGCCATCTTCTTGAGTTGATCCGCGCGGAGGTGCTCCAGATAGATATCGAAACGATGATTAAGGGTCGCCATCGTCTATCGCTCCACCACTTTAGGTGTGTGACCCAGCTTGCGCAGTCGCGCCAACAGCGCCGCATCTTGCCCCGGCGCAATTATGGCGACATGCGGCGATAAACGCCGCCTGATAAAGCGCGCTGTCCGGTCATCGGCCAGAAGCATATCCAACTCTAGCGGATTCGCAACCTCTAGCAAAGGTAAATTTTCGTGCAGGATATACGTGTCGAGTTCTAGCATAGACATGTCCTTTGTATTATTTTTCCGTCGGGATGAACAAGATTTTCAGGATTCGATTTCTCATGCTGTCAATTCTGTCAGAAGAAGTTGCCCAGCCTACACAAACCCCATCGCCTTCAAATTCCCAATGCTCACCCGGATGCTCTCCAGCGGCGGCAAGTCGCGGACGTTGTCCTGCTCGACGATGAACCACTCCGCACCGCAGCGCGCGCCGGCCTCGATCGCGCCCTTGATGTTGACGATGCCCGTCCCCACCTCGGTCCACGCATTGCGGAAGTCCGCCGAGTAGATGTCCTTGATGTGGATGAGGGGGCAACGGCCTTTGAACGCCTCAATGTGCGCCACGGGGTCCGCACCGCCGAAGTGTACCCACGCCACGTCAATCTCCGCCTTGACCAGGTCAGGATCGGTGTTGGCGAAGAGAATGTCGATACCGCGCTCGCCGTCGAAGACGCCGCGAAATTCGTGGTCATGGTTGTGATAGCAGAGCGTGAGGCCGTTGGCCTTGAGCTTCGCACCCGCGCGGTTGAAGAAGTCGGCGTAGGCCAACACCTGCGCGCGCGAGTCGCACGGCGCCCAGAAGGTGACGAGATAGCGGCAGCCGTAAATGTGCGCCTCCTCGATGAGACCGTCCAGCTTATCCATATCTTGCGGATGCAACACCGTACCGTAGCTGAAGGTCTGCAAGCCCAGGTCGTCGAGCCGCCGCTTCGTCTCGGCGTGCGACAGGCCCGCTTGCTGCGCCAGATCGGGGCCGAATTCGAGGCCCTGGTAACCCATTTGCGCGACTTGCCTCAGCGTCCCCCATACATCCGTGGCCATTTCATTGCGGATGATACCGGTAATCAGTGCCACATTCACTTTCATCATTGTCCTCCATTCAGTTTAATAGTCGCTACTATTTTTTGTCAGCAGATTTAGCAGATTAAGCAAATTTTTTACCATTTTACAAAACACAATCTGCTAAATCCGCTTAATCTGCTGACAGAAATTAAAATTTCATCACACAGCACATCATCAGTCGGAAGGGGGGAGCGCGGATAGAAACGGGAGCACGGCTTCGAGCCAGGCGTCGGGACATTCTTCTTGCGGTACGTGCCCACAGTTGGGGATAACGGCCAGTTCTGCGTTGGGCAGTTCTTCGGCCAGGCGCAGGCTTTGCACGGTTGGCACGATGCGATCATCGTCGCCGGTGATGATAAGGATCGGCAAGGCCAATTCGTCGAAGCGCGCGGTCAGGTCCGTGAAGCGGTTGGCGCGCGTCAGTTCCCACAGGGCGCGATCCCAGTTTTCCACATGGAGGGGACGGGTATAGTTCTCCCAGTAATCGGGCGGCATTTTGGTGGGATCGTGCCACGCCGACATGCCGAAGTCGTAGCCCCAATTCTGAATCTGCCGCGCAATCAGCGGGCCGATGCGCCGCATCTGAGGCGTATCGAAGAGGAAACGCAGCGCGCCGAAGCGGTTGCCGCCAGTGTAGATCGCGGCATCCACCAACACCAACGCCGACACGCGATCCGGGTGCGCCAACGCCGTCGCCAGCGCCACCGTCCCGCCGGCCGAGTTGCCGATCAACACAGCCCGTTCGATGCCGAGCGCATCCAGCAGGCCAATCGTGTAGGCAATCTGCGCTTCGGGCGTGTACGGGTTGGCGTCGCGTTCCCACGTCAGCGGGCGCTCGGTCAATCCGAACGCCGGGCGGTCGAAGGCCACCACGCGCGCATGTTCCGCCAGGGCAGGCATCACCCACGTCCACGAGTAGGTGTTGGAGGCGAATCCGTGCAAGAGCACTACGTCCGGCCCGCGCGTCCCTTGCGCCTTGTAGTGGATTGTCAATCCGGCGACTTCAATAAATTGGCTATCAGCATCGGCCAACGCTGCGGGCGGAACGAGGCCTTTCAGAGACGGCACGGGGATCAAGAACGGGCCAACGAGCAAGAGGAGCAGTCCAACAGCGAGAATCCAGAGGATGATCTTGCCAATTTTACGCATTGTCCATCTTTTGTGCGAGAATAAGTTACGGCGCTTATCCATATCTCAGCGCAGAGCACGCTGAGACTGCAGGAAGATATAAAAAAGCTTTCTCTGCGCACCGTGCACCCTCTGGGGTAACTGCCTCAAATGTGTCATGCAATATGTGGGTCATCACCGATAAATTCCCCCGCCCCACTGCCTATTATACCTCAATGCATGGCAACACCAAACCGCTATCCACGCCCAAGCTTGCCGGGGAAGACCGATCGAAGCCGCGGGCACACAGGCAACGGAATTGGCAATTCTCCCTACAAGCTAATATTTGAATTTACACACAGTCCATATACAATTCGACTATCCGACTAACAATTATCCGACTAACGACTATCACAAGGAGGTTTTAATGCCCAATCCACACGACATCATCATCATCCGCGAATTGGCGGCCCAGGTGGCCGAGATCGCCGCGCTGCCGGTGCAGGAGGAGAAGCGCGCGCTGTGGCGGCAACTGAACGCGCTCAAACCCGCCCGCACTATGGTCATGATCGATCAGGTCTGCTGGAACGAGATGAACATCAATGACGAATTGACTTTGCGCTGCGAAGACCCGGAGTGCCGCGGCTACGAGGAATTTCTGCGGCGCACGCTCTACCAGTGGCGGCATTTCCCGGTGGATATGGTGGTGGACCCCTTCATCCGCGTGCCCAAGGCGATTGCCAACACCGGCTTCAGCATCGACGTCCACGAGGCCACCGTTGCCACCGATCCGCAGAACGATGTCGTCGCGCACCGGTACGAGAACCAGTTCAAGACGATGGACGACCTGGAGAAAATCCAGACGCCCCACATCAGCCACGATCCCGCCGAGACGGAGCGCCGCCTGGCCGTGGCGCACGAGCTGTTCGACGGGCTGCTGGACGTGCGCGCGTGGGGCGCGGACCCGTACCTCTCGTTGTGGGATCCTATTGCCACGTGGATGGGCGTGGAAAACGCGCTGTACGCGCTTATGGATCAACCCGCTCTAATGCACGGGCTGGTCGGGCGAATGACGGAAGGCTACCTGAGTATGCTGGATCAGTTGGAGAGCCAGGGGTTACTGTGCGGCCCGCAAAGCCTGATCCACTGCACGGGCGCGTACACCGACGAATTGCCCGCTCCCGGCTACGATCCGGCAAAGCCCCGCACGAAAGATATGTGGATGTTCGGTCTGGCGCAGATGTTCGCCACGGTGTCGCCGCGCATGTTCAAAGAGTACGAGGTGGACTACGCCAGCCGCATCTGCGAGCGGTTTGGTCTGGTGTACTACGGCTGCTGCGATCCACTCGACAAGAAAATGGCGCAGGTGCGCATGATCCCCAACGTCCGCAAAGTGTCGATGAGTCCGTGGGTCAACCAAGAGCGCGGCGCGGCAGAGATCGGGCATGACTACGTCTTCTCGCGCAAACCGAACCCGGCGCTGCTTGCCTGGGACGTTTTCGACGCCGAGGCCGTGCGTGCGGATTTGACGGCAACGCGCGACATCTGCGCCCGGTACGGCTGCCCGCTGGAATTGATTCTGAAGGACATCAGCACGGTGCGCTATGAACCGCAGCGGTTGTTCGAGTGGGCGAGGATTGCTATGGAAGTGGTTGGGGAATGAATCAAACTACAGCAAGGGCAGAGCAAAGCCTTCTTGCGACAGTAGCACATCCAAATCATCAACCAGCCGGTTAATCGCTTGAGTCAACGCTATATCTCCATTGCCCGCAAGCCGGAGCACCGCCTCAACCTGCTCACGCATCGCCAGCGGACGTTTGGCGCAGCGTTCCGCCGCAATCTCCAGCAAGCGTTTTTCGCCGGGATGCGGTATGGCATTGAGGGCAAAGAGCACGTCGAAGTAGCTCGCCAGCAATGCCGCCACGCGATGATTGACGCTCACAGCATCGTGCCGTTGCAGCGCCTTCTCGATCTGGTGCAGATAAGCGGGGATCACGTCGCGCAAAATCGGATAGTTTTTGGCGATAATCGCGCGTCTCAGCGGTTCGGGATAGGGACACCGGCATTGCACCTGCAAGCGGGCAAACCAGCCCTGGCGATCATACAACGGCAGCGAATTCCGCACCGTGTTCCAAAAGCACGTGGTATAGCCCACGCTGGCCTGGTGGTGGACGAGCACCCGGTCGATTTGCTCCGCAATCCAGGCCGTGTCCCAGTAGATCACGTCCACCTCGATGCCGGTCGGCGCGTCAATCCACTCGTCACCCAGGTCCCAGAATTGCAGATTCAAGTCCGCGCGACTAAACCCTCGCTGCGCCACCAGCGCCTCGCGCGCGGGCAACGGGATGAGCAATGTGGTGTAGACGTACAAATCGATGTCTGAACCGGCATCCGCCGTCCCCGAGGCGAGCGAGCCGCCCACGGCGACGGCCTCAACCTGCGGAAAGATGCTGAAGGCTGACGCCAGTTCACGGGCCAGGGTCAGGTGTTCTATGCTCGTCCGACCGGACACAGATTAGCCTCCGTCAGTCATCGGTTCGACAGTATCCACAAATCACGCACCAGGAAAGTCTGAAAATCTTGAATTTCACCTCGTAGACGCGCATCTGCTGTCATCACCGGACGGGGATCGACGTAGTACACCCCATCCAAGCGGTTCAGCGCAACCGTGTATCCCAGGAAATGATTGGTTTTGAATGTGGAATTGACGCCGAAAATGCTGTTGCCGTACTGAGCGCGTTGCACGTCGTGCAGGAAGATAGCAATGACGGGAATATCTCTACCCAAAAGTTGGGTCAACATATACTTGTCGAGGAAAATTTTATCGATGCGGTCTTTGCTGGTCGTTTTGACCGAACCAACCACTTCTGAAGGGTAGATATAGTTGGTTTCGCCGGTAATCAGAGCTTTGTCTTGCGAAAACACCAAATCCAGTTCGTAGGACATAGCATAGCCCGGATGTCCTGGCAACGGGATATTGATACTGCGCGATTCACAAGTAAGGCCGACTTCCTGAATCAACAACTTGACCAGGTTTTCGAAAAGCTGACCGACTCGTTTGCGCGATTGATTGGGATTTCTAAAAGAGTCGCCGATGCAACCAATACTTTGTTGAAGTGTATAGACAACGCGGTTGAGTTCGTTGGATTGCAAATAGTCCTCAGCACCTTTACAATCCGCAACAGTTCCGCGATGTTTCTTGAGATCGGACAGAAAAATCATCCAGCGCTCAAAGGCGACCTTGAATGTCTCTTGCTCCTCAAAGAACAAATCACTATTCAAAGGGCGAGTAATTCTATGTGCGTGCTCCTCACCATACTGATAGAAGATATACTCAGACATTTTTGGTGAAACAATGCGCGTCGGGTGCTTTTGTTCGCAAAAACCGAGAAAGGCGCTACAGAGTTGAAAGTAATCCGCGAGCGTGTGAAAAGCCGTTGTATCCATCACCGAAGCTTGCAAGTCCAACAAAATCGTGTCAGTCATCGAATGGACTGCCTCCGTTTGGCGTTCTCCAGGTCATAAGCGATCCACTTTTCCACCGGCCAGTTCTCCACACGCTCGATCCTGTCTGCGGCCCACCGACAATATTCTATATTTTGATCGCACCCCTTCCACAGACGCCCTAGTTGCTCGGCAACCACAGCCGTTGTTCCGGAGCCGAGGAAAGGATCGATCACTAAGTCGCCGCGATTCGATGCAGCCAAAACCAGCTTCCGTAGGAGTTCTTCCGGCTTTTGGGTAGGATGCGGCGTGGTTTCCGACATACTGTTATTCACCGTCGGCAATTCGATCACGTCGCGCGGTTTCGCGCCGCGTGGGTCGGGCTGCCAGACGTAGTCTTTTCCATTGCCGTACTGGCTGGTTTCGGCTTGTGGGTGTTCGGGATATTTCAACGTGTGGTTTCCGTAGGGGATCCGCACATCGTCAAGGTTCATCACAAACGTTTTGCTTTTGCGGAAGTGCAGAATACTTTCGTGCGAGCGGCCCCAATCCCGGCTCAAATTCGCCTTGTTCTTGTAGTGCCACACTAACCACCGGCACCCCCGGAAAAACTTCATCGCCGGGAGTTTGATGTCAGCTAGAATTTCGGAAAAACCACAAACGTATAAAGCGCCGGTTGGCTTGAGCACGCGCGCCGCCTGCTCGATCCATTGCACCGACCATTCCACATACGCCTGTTGGGACTCAAACGTATCCCACTCCGCTTTCTTAATGTTGTAGGGAGGATCGGCAAAGACCAGGTCAACCGACTCGGACGGCAAGGAACGCAACCAAGCAATCGCATCGCCCACCCAGATTTCACCATGCGGATGCCGGTAGAACAAAACCGGTTTTTCTGACGTTTGCGCCTCATTCGCAACATCTTTGAACTCGCCGCGCAACAAAGGCTGTCCAAAGAACAGCGGGATTTGTGTCACGCGCTGATAGGTTGCGGAAGGCTCTGCAACCACATTTTCGTCCGTTTCGTTTACTTCTTTCATAACAAACTAAACACGAATCTCCATTTCCGCAAAGTCAATGATTGCTCCCACACCCAACAGGAAATCCAGGCCAACAATCCCGTCCATCTCAAAACCGTAGTTCATGCCGCCGACTTCAATCTCGAAATCATTTACGTGATGTCGCCGAGAGCCAGCCGCTCCACTGTTTTAGAGAAGACAAATTCCGTGCCGCCAACGCCATGAATGCGATGCACTGCATCATCTGCCGCATATTCCAAGCCAATGCCCAACAACTTGTCAATCGAGAAAACGGTGCTGGCAGATCCAGTATCCAACAAAACATTCTCCAACTCAAGGCAACAACCGCGATAGGACACTTCTACAGCAACGTAAGGCAAACCATTCTGTAAACGTATCTTCATTGTATGCCCCGCACACCCAGCCAGCGACGCTCTGTGATATCCAATTTCTCGCGGCTCGTATGAAAGACATACAATTCCCGCTCTGGGGCTTCCTTGTGAAGTTGCAGATAAGATTTCATTGCCGTGGTTGAATCGGAAAATGCGCCGATCACAGCCAGTTGTTCAAGGATACGCCGATCGGCTTCCGAGTGCGCTTTAATCGCCTCAACCTATTTTCCGCACTTTGAAAACTGAATAGAGAGCCAGCAAGCGGAATCGGCGCTTTTGTGAGATAATAGGGAAGCATC
>FWPV01010790.1_pt1 | contig 14802 bp, 12 predicted proteins | sample 2228371 | NCBI WGS metagenome assembly FWPV01 (sample SAMEA103939776, study PRJEB20133) | metagenome
CAGGATGTCCGCCTTGTGAAAAACAGGGGTTTCCGGAGAGTTAAGGTATTTCGGGCCGTCCTGGCCGATGCTCCTTCCTCCGAACCCCACTATCCTGTCCCCCGCATCCGAGACCGGGAACATCAGCCGGTCCCGGAAGCGGTCGTAATATCCGCCGTCCCTGCGCGTCCCTACCAGACCAGCTTTCGCCGCGGAGGCCAGATTCACCTTCTCCGCCGCCAGGAAGTTCGCCAGCGAATCCCAGGACGCGGGGGCGTAGCCGATGCCGAACTCCTCCGCCGTCTCCCGGTCTATCTGCCGGGACGCGAGATACTCGGCCGCCCTGCGCTCCCGGTCAAGACACTGCCGGAAGAAGCGCGCCGCGACGGCCAGGGCCTCCAGCATCTCCTCGCGTTCGCCCCGCGAAGGGCCGGAGCGCCCTCCGCGCACCTCCACCCCGACCTTCTCGCCCAGCCGCCGGAGCGCCTCCGGGAAGGACAGCCCCTCCAGCTTCATCAGCCAGCTGAAGCAGTCCCCGTGTTCGCCGCACCCGAAGCAGTGCCACACCCCCCGCTCCGGGTTCACGAAGAACGAAGGCGTCTTCTCCTCGTGAAACGGGCAGAGCCCCCGGAAGCTCCTCCCCGCCCGCGCCAGCCGCACCCGCTGGCTGACAAGGTCCACCAGGTCCACGCGGGAGCGGATCTCGCTGACGGCATCGTCCGCCATGACATCATCCCCCGAAAACCCGGAAAACACGCCCGTCCCGGCTCGCATCAGCGAGACCGGGACGGGAAGGCACACCCTCGGAAAGGTCGCCGCGGCGGCTCACTCCACCAGGGCCACGGACACGCCCACGACCCTCCCGTTCAGCAGCGTGAACGCGCAGCTGGCCTTCTCGCTGTAGTCCATGACGAGCGTCCCGTCAGGATTCTGTCGCTGCGAATCGGGAAAACCGTACTTCGCGACCACCTGAGTGTAGGTGGCCCCCACGTTGATGCCCCGGGACGTGCGCGCCGGAGACCACGGCCACGGAGCGAACGCATCGATCTGCTCCACCAGACCCTTGTGCCCCACCGTGAACACCAGCGCCGGCCCGGAGGCGTAGTCGTAGAAGTATCTCGTGATGGCCCGCCGCGGCAGCTGGGGACCCTGCTGCCCGCCCGGCATCCCGAATCCGCCCGGCACGCCCATCCCGGGCGTGGGGGTGGGGCCGGTCATCATCCCCCCGAACAGGGAACTGGCCAGGTTGGCAAGGTTGGAGCCGCCCAGGGCGCCGCCGAGAGCCGTCGGACCCGGCATCGCTCCGCCCGTGGGAGGAGGAGGGGCTTCCAGGCCGCCTCCCGTCGGGCTCATCGGCAGTCCCACACCCGTGGGCGAAGGGAAGTTGAAACCGGGCTGTCCGGGCATTCCGGCCTGACCCGCCTCCCCGGGCGCGCCGCCGAACTGGGAGGCGCCCGGCGTGAACGTATCGACCTGCACGCGCGTGGGGTTGCCGTACTTCGCAAAGATCTGCGAGGCCGGCCGCCCGATGACGATGCCCGCCAGAGACCGCTCCGGCCGCCCCTGCGCGTGAGCGCACGCCGCCGCGAGGAGCAGCCCGGCGGCCGCAGCCGGCCAGACCCTCCAGGAACCGGACTTCAAACCTGAACGCGTCATCTCAACTCCTGCCCGGCACGGAACGTCGCCTTGCGTCCCGCCCGATGGACCATTTCTGAACGGCTTCCCGCTCCCCCGCACCCTGCCCTTATCTAAGGATACCCCACCAGTGCCGCTCCGGCCAACCCTTTCCCCCTCCCGGCGGCGCGGCCGTCAGCGGAGCACATCCGTCAGGCGCCCCGGCGACAGTCCCCGCCCCCGGAGACGGGACACGATGCCCGGCAGGGCCTCCAGCGTGGTGGCCTCGCAGTTGTGCATCAGCACCACGGAGCCGGCGGCCGCAGACGCCAAATAATGTTCCATCCCGGACGCCGGACCTCCTTCGTACGGCCCGCAGTTCGCGCTCCACATCACGGGAGTCAGCCCGAACTCCGCCGCCACCCGGCGGCCCTCCGGACTGAGATGCCCCCCGGGAGGCCGGAAGAAGCGGGGCACCCGCCCGGTCGCCTGCTGCACCGCCGCGATGGGCCCGAACAGCTCCCGGATGATGTCCTCACGGTCCATCTGAGCCATCGACCGGTGCGTCTCGGAATGACACGCCAGTTCGTGTCCGGCGGCCGCGATGGCCTTCACAAGCTCCGGATGCCGTCTGGCCTGAGAGCCCACCAGGAAGAACGTGGCCCGCACCCCGAGCCTCTCCAGCTGCCGCAGCAGGGCAGGAGTGCCGTCGTTCGGCCCGTCGTCGAAGGTCAGCGCCACCCGGCGCGTCGCGGCGTCCCCCTTCCAGACCGGAGCCGCCGCCGTGAAGCCGGCCAGCCGGCGCCATCGCTCCTGCACGTCCCGGTAGCCAGGACGGAACGCCAGGATGCGCGCATAGCACAGCATCGCTTCGCTCCTGCGCCCGGCGGCCTCGTGCATCCCGGCCAGCCGGTACTGCGCCCAGGTGGCGTTCGGCCGGAGCCTGAGCCCCTCGCGGATGGCCTCCAGCACCCTTTCCGCCGCCGGTCCTCCGATGGGACGCCCCGTATCGGGCGCCTGATTGGCCACCAGGACGTCGCTTGCGACCTCGCCCACCACCACCCCGTTCAGGTCCTGACCCCGGACCGTCACCCGGTGCACCCCGTTGGGAAACCGCGTGGTGTCCCAGGAGAGCTCATAGGGCGGGCTGTTCACCACCCCCAGGAGGCGGTCGCCCACGTAGAACAGGAACAGCGCGGCATCCGGGGTGCGCGCGGCATCAGCCCTCAGGCGCACCGTGCCGGAGAACGTCCCTCCCGGCCGGACCGGACCCGTCACCGCCCTGACCTCTGCCCGGGTCGCGACCGGCATCAGAGGCTCCGAGCGGTCCAGCCCCATCGTCACCCCCCGGTCGAGGGCAGGCCCGGCCGGCTCCGCCCACTCCACCTCCAGCCACTCCGGCTGCGGGGACCCTCCGGCGGCAAAGGAAGCGAACGCCTTCATCAGACGCACGCGGGCATCCTGCGGGTCCAGACGGTCCAGGTCCACCCTGCCTCCGGAGAGCAGAGCCGCATATGCTCGCGCCACGGACGCCTCCGAGGCGTCCCGGGCATCCGTCAGCGACGCCAGCAGGGAGGACGCTTCGGCGAACTCCCGCAGCCCCAGGTGCGACATCGCCAGACCGTAGGCGCAGACGGACGGGTCGCCTCCCAGCTTCCGGGCATCACGGAACGCATCCGCCGCATCCGAATAGGCCCCGCACTGCAGAAGAAGCACCCCCCGGACAAGATAAGCGAGCGGCTCGTCGCGCCGGTGGGCGAACGCCGCCGTCACAAACTGACTCGCACCGGCAAGCCCGCCCTTCTCCATCTCCGACAGAGCGGAGGCGAGCGTCGTGAGATACTCCGCATCCGCAGCCGGAAGCGGCGCGGCTCCGGCCGCAAGGCCGCCGGGGAGCAGGAGCAGCACGCAGAGCAGGATGATGACTCGTCCGGGCAACACGGTACAGGGACTATGCCACACAACCGGCCGGAAGGTCTACCGCGGAGGCGAGTCTAGAGCGCAAGGTGCACCGTCTGGTCTCCCGCCTCGAAGGCGATGCCCAGAAACAGGCCGCTGGCCTCCAGGCGGTCGCGCACCTCGCCCGTCACCCACACGGACGGCCAGTCCATGAAGCGCATCCATCCGCTTCCGTCCCACTCCCCGGGGTCCACTCTCCAGCGGATGCCCGCCTCGTCGTCTTCCAGATACAGATACCGCCCGCAGCAGGTGCAGCGGTGGAAGGAGTCGCTCTGCCCCGCCGGGACTCCCGCGGACCCGTGCACGACCAGCTCGAAGATGCGGCCCCTTCGACCCGCCGCTCTGCGCCTGACGCCGGTGACCTCCACCGGATGCCAGGTCACCCCCGTGAAGCGGCACTGCTCGAAGACCCGGGCGGCGCGCTCGCTGATGAGCAGGCTCCACCCGACCCGCATCACGTCCGGATACTCGGGGTGGTTGACGATGACGGGCTTGGGGCCCAGCCTGGCTCCTCCCCTGACAGGGCGCCACTCCGGCAACAGCATCATCCGGCGCACCACCGCCTCCACCCGGCGGAACCGTCCCGGAGATACGGGCGCAAGCTGCAGGAGGGACGGGTCGGAAGCGGGCTCGCCGGGAGCGCACCCCCGGCACTCGCCCTGAGAGCACTCCTCAGGGAAGGAGCAGATCCTGAGTATGGCGGCGGAAAGACCGGCCGGCACCGGCTCCGGGATGTCCATGGCGGTGGGGAAAAGCGGGGAGGACTGGCCGCATTTCTCGCAGCAGACGCGCGGGAGAGTGAGAGAGGGGGCGTCCAGGTCCTGGGCGACACCCGTCTCCGGCGCGCCGTCGTCCCTGCTGTGCCACCACTCCAGATCGCCCGGAGGCTCCGCCTGATACTGTCCGGTAATCCTGTAGACCTGCATCGCCAGCCACCCGCCGTCCGCTTCCTCTCCGCATCAGTTTGACGCGCGGCAGGAGCCGTTCCGTTGCGCCGGCGACCCCCCGGGGCGTCAGGAGCGGGGAGCTTCGCCCGTGGCGTCCGCTGCGTCCGGGTCGGCCCCCACCACCCGGCACAGCACCAGCATGAAGCGCTCCCACAGACCAGCTTCCGGACTCTCCGCCTGCGCCGCCGGCTCCTCTCCTAACGCTCCGCTGTCCGGGAGCAGCACCGGGACCTCTCCGTCCCTGACGTATCCGTACTCGCGCGCCAGGTTCTTTGCGCCCTCTTCCGAGCGGGCGTAGCGCACCTGCCACTCCAGGTCTCTCCGCTCCCGCTCCGCGCTCTGCTTTCGCTCCTGCAGTGCGGGGATGTCCCGGCCCACCAGCCAGGCCTGACAATGCGGCCGGAGCGCCCAGGAGCCCACGTAGAACAACACCACCGCCGCGCCCAGCCATCCCGCGCCCCGCAGCAGACCGGCCGCAGAGGGCAGGGGCAGCCTGAGCCTGCGCTGCCGCCTGCGCGCCTTCCTGCGCACGGGCGGCCGCTGCCCGTTCAGTCTCAGAAGATCCCTCTCCGATTCGGACGGCATCATGCCCTCACGTCCAGATGCTCTCTCCCACGCGATGGTATTTCACGAGGCAGGTATTGCCCGGCACTCCGGCCGGGACCCCCGCCACGATCACCACCGGGTCCCCCCATTTTACCATCCCGCCCGCCTGAGCGGCCTCAACCGCGTTGAAAATCATCTCATCCGTATTCGTGGCCGGCGGGACGAGATAGGGCCTCACCCCCCAGGACAGGCAGAGCTGCCCCGCCACACGCTCCGAGGTCACCGCCGCAAGCACCGGAGCATCCGGGCGGTGCTTGCTGACCGCGCGGGCCGTGGCCCCCGTGCTGGTGCAGGTGATGATGGCCCTGACGCGGAGATGGCCGGCCATCCGCGCCGCGCCCATCGCGATGACCTCCGTGGATGCGGGCGGACGGGAGAGCGGCCGCTCCTCGCGCATATGGTGCCTGCGGCAGAGGTCCTCGGCCGAGGAAGCGATGGCGGCCATGGTGCTGACGCAGCGCGCCGGGTATTTCCCCACAGCGGTCTCCTCCGACAGCATGACGGCGTCGGCCCCGTCCAGGATGGCGTTGGCCACGTCGGTGGCCTCCGCCCGCGTGGGACGCGGACTGGAGACCATGCTCATCAGCATCTGCGTGGCCACCACCACAGGCTTGCCGGCCTCGTTGCACAGGCGCACCAGCCGCTTCTGCACCGCCGGGACCTCCCGGATGGGGGTCTCGATGCCAAGGTCGCCCCGCGCCACTAGGATGCCGTCGAACGCCTCCAGAATGCCGCCGATGCGGGCGAGCGCCTGACGCCGCTCCACCTTGGCAAGCAGCCGGACGTCGCGCCCCGCCTCCCGGGCCGCCTCGCGGAACGGCTCCGCGTCCTGCGGACCTTGGACGAAGGACACCGCCACCCAGTCCACGCCCATCTCCAGCCCGAGCCGGAACAGCTCCAGGTCCCGCTCCAGCGCTCCCGGCACGGTGACGTCCACGTCCGGCAGGTTCACGCCCTTGAAGCTTCCCAGCACCCCCTCCGCCAGCACCCTGGCCGCCACCCATCCCGGGCCGGTCTCCGTGACGCGCAAGTGGATGAGGCCGTCCGCCAGCCACATCTCCGAGCCCGGCTTCAGCGCAGCAAGCACGCACGGATGGGGCAGGCTGAAGACCTGGCCGTCGCCCTCCACGTCGCCGGCGACGAACCGCACGATGCTTCCCCGGCGGACGCGCACCCCTCCCTCCGCCACCCTGCCGATGCGGATCTTGGGTCCCGGCAGGTCCTGCAGGAGGCCGAGAGGCCTCCCGAGCGATGCGGCAGCCGCTCGCACCCGCTCCGCGACAGCCGCATGCTCCCCGGGGGTCCCGTGGGAGAAGTTCAGGCGGGCGACATCCATCCCCGCCCGCGCCAGGCGCAAAATCTCCGTCCGGCTGTTGCTGGACGGCCCGAGAGTGCAGACGATCCTGGTGCGTCTCACCCGCCGCCTCCTGTTCCGATAAGGGGTTCCAGAGCCCGCCCCATTTCGTTCAACACGGAAAGGGCCCCTCCCTCCGGACGCGGAAGGAAGGGGCCCGCAGACGAAGCCGCCCTGCGGCTACTTCACGTTGTAGAACGCCTCCCTGCCCGGATAGACCGCCGTGTCTCCCAGCTCCTCCTCGATGCGCAGGAGCTGGTTGTACTTCGCGACGCGGTCCGTGCGGGACGGGGCTCCGGTCTTGATCTGTCCGGCATTGGTGGCCACCGCGATGTCGGCGATGGTGACATCCTCGGTCTCACCCGACCGGTGGCTGACCACGGCAGTGTAGGCCGCGCGCTCGGCCATCTCGATGGCCGCCAGCGTCTCGGTCAGCGTCCCGATCTGGTTGACCTTGATGAGGATGGAGTTGGCGATGCCCTTCTCGATGCCTTCGCGGAAGATGCGCGTGTTGGTCACGAAGATGTCATCGCCCACCAGCTGGATGCGGCCGCCCAGGCGCTCGGTGAGCAGCTTCCATCCGTCCCAGTCCTGCTCGGCCATCCCGTCCTCAAGGCTGACGATGGGATACTTGTCCACCAGTCCGGCCCAGAACTCCACCATCTCTTCGGGCGACTTCTGGAAGCCGGACTTCCAGAAGTCGTACTTCCCGTCCTTCCAGAGCTCCGAAGCGGCGGGGTCCAGGGCGATGGCCACCTGCTCCCCGGGGGTGTATCCGGCCTTCTGGATAGCCTCCACGATGACCTCCAGCGCCTCCTCGTTGGCCTTCAGGTCAGGGGCGAATCCGCCCTCGTCGCCCACCGTGGTGCTGTATCCCCTGCTCTTCAGCACCCCGCGCAGGGCGTGGAACACCTCCGCGCACCAGCGCAGCGCCTCGGCGAAGCTGGAGGCGCCGACGGGCATAGCCATGAACTCCTGCAGGTCCACGCTGTTGTCCGCGTGCTTCCCGCCGTTCAGGATGTTCATCATCGGCACCGGCAGCGTCCGGGCGCTGGTCCCGCCGATGTAGCGGTACAGCGGGATGCCCAGCGACTTCGCGGCCGCATGGGCGCAGGCCAGCGAGACGCCCAGGATGGCGTTGGCGCCCAGGTTGGACTTGTTCTCCGTCCCGTCCAGCTCGATCATCATCTCGTCGATGCCGACCTGGTCCGTGACGTCCATGTCCAGCAGTTCCGGCGCGATCTTGTCGTTGACGTTCTCGACGGCTTTCAGGACGCCCTTGCCCTGATAGCGGCCCTTGTCTCCGTCGCGGAGCTCCACCGCCTCGCGGGTGCCCGTGGAGGCTCCGCTGGGAACGGCGGCGCGCCCTATGGTGCCGTCCTCAAGATAGACATCCACTTCGACGGTGGGATTGCCGCGCGAATCCAGGATCTCCCGCGCGTGAATGTGTTCGATGCTCGTCATCAGCTTGGCCCTTTCCGGAAAAATAAAGCAGCCCTCCTGCCGGGGCGCATTCTAGCATGATTGCCCGGCGGGTTCACCGCAGGCACTTTCCCGCCCCCTCCGGCTCCCACAGCCGCACCCGGGCGCTTGCGTCCAGAAGCCCGTGCGCCGCGGCGCGGCGCAGGAACTCGCCCAGCCCTTCGAGTTCCCGCTCGCCCATTTCGTAGACCATCGTCTCTGCCAGATAGCGCAGGATGTCTCCGGGAGGAAGTCCCAGATCGACGGCCTCCTCCCTCGCGATGGTCTCCAGTTCGCGCATCCCTGCCCGGCGCGCCTCCTGGAGGATGGCGACGTCGCGGGCGTCGGCGCGTCCGCGCCGCGCCGCCCACACCCCGAAGACGAACGGCAGCCCCGTCAGAGCCTTCCAGCCCTCCCCCAGGTCCAGCACGTGCGGGACGTCCGGGGCTCGCAGCATGGCGTTGTTGCCGATGAGCAGGCAGGCATCGGCCTGGCGGAGCATATCCTCCGGGCAGGGGTCCAGCCGGACGAACTCCGGATGCGCCCCGTAGAGTCCGGCCAGAAGGATGCGGGTCAGGGCCGCCCCGGAGAGCGAACTGGTGTCCAGCGCCACCCGCCGCACGTCCGCAAACGGGGTCTTCGAGAACAGCATGACGCTGGTGACCGGCCCGTCGGAGGCGATGGCGAAGCCCGGGATAATCTCAAGGTCCGGGTTGGCGAGCGCCTCGAAGCTGGAGACCGCAGCGATGTCGCAGGAGCCCTCCCGCAGACGCCGCGCCAGACCGGCCGGAGTGTCGTAGACCAGTTCATACCCTTCGGGCGGACGGCGTTCGATGGAGCGGATGAGCGGGCGCACGTTCAGGTAGGGCAGGCAGCCCAGCACCGTGGTCTTCACCGTCACTGCCACCTCCCCCTGAGCGCATCCAGCAGAGTGAGGAGAAACAGCACGATGCTGACGATGCCGTTCATCGTGAAGAACGCCGTGTTCACCCGGCTCTTGTCGTCCGGGCTGACCAGCGTGTGCTCCCACACCAGGAACGCGGCCACGGCGAACACGCCGATGACATACAGGCTGCCGAGCCCCAGCGCCTTCCCGTACCACACCAGCAGCACCACCATCAGGGCGTGCAGCCCGCGGGAGACATACAGCGCGTTCGCCTCTCCGAGCGCCGCAGGGATGGAATGGAGCTTCTCGCGGCGGTCGAACCCGGTGTCCAGCAGGGCGTAGATGATGTCGAACCCCGCCGTCCAGGCCGCCACGGCGGCCCCCAGGATGAGGGGCAGATTGCTCCACTCTCCGGTGACCGCGATCCAGCCCCCCACCGGGGCGATGCCGAGCGACGCCCCCAGGAACAGATGCGAGGCCGGCGTGAAGCGCTTGGTGTACGAGTACCCCAGGATGACGGCCAGCGCCACAGGCGACAGAGTGAACGCCAGCGGATTCAGCAGCCAGGCCGCGGCGAAGAACACCGCTGCGGAAACCACCAGCAGGGCGCGCGCCTGTCCCGGAGTGACCTCCCCCGTGACAAGTTCCCGCTTCGCCGTGCGGGGGTTCCGCCGGTCCAGCGGCAGGTCCACGATGCGGTTGAATGTCATGGCGGCCGTGCGCGCCCCCGCCATCGCCATCAGGATGAGCAGGGCGGTGCGCGCGTCCGGGAAGCGGCCCAGAGCCGTCACCGCCCCCATGTAGGCGAACGGCAGCGCGAAGACCGTGTGCTCCAGCTTCACCAGGCTGGCCAGCCGGACGGCCAGCGGACGCCCCGGCGACGGCGCCCCGCTCAATCCTCTTCCCTCCAGCCCGGCAGGATGTCCTGGTCCACCCCGAGCGACTGCAGGATGCGCGCGACGATGAAATCGACCAAGTCCTTCACGCTCTCCGGGCGGTGGTAGAACCCGGGGGCGGCCGGGAGGATGGTGGCGCCCGCCTCGGCCAGGGTCAGCATGTTGCGGAGGTGGATGGAGGACAGGGGGGTCTCCCGGGTGACCAGCACGAGGCGCCGGCGCTCCTTCAGGCAGACGTCGGCGATGCGGCTGGTGAGGTCGCTCGAGACGCCGTTCGCGATGCGCCCCAGCGTCCCCATCGAACAGGGCACGATGACCATCCCGTCGTAGCGGCAGGAACCGCTGGACGGGGGAGCGGTGAGGTCCCGGGAGCTGAGCAGCGTGACGCGCGGCGCCAGGGGTCCCAGTCCGAGGTCGCGCTCCGGGTCGAACCCCTTGAGTCCCACCTCGTGCGACGCCACCGCCAGCGCGTTCGTGCTGGTGGTGAGCCAGACCCGGTCCCACAGCCGCGCCGCCTGCTTCAGGAACTCCAGCCCGTAGACGGAGCCGCTGGCGCCGGTGATGGCCACCACCAGCCGCCGCTCCCGCCTGTCATCCGCGTGCGCCGTCGTCATCGCTCCAGGTCATTGTAGCCGACGCGCCGCCCCTTCGACGACCTCCCGGCCTCCCGCACGCAGCGCCGCGCGCGGCCGGGGACGCGGGAAGGTATAATCGGAGCGGGAGACGACGGGGAGGACCAGTGGCATCTCTGAACCAGACCCCCTCGGGGGAGAGACTGCATATCAGCATCTTCGGGCGGCGCAACAGCGGCAAGTCCAGCCTCATCAACGCGCTGACCGGACAGGATATCGCCATCGTATCCGACGTGCCGGGCACCACTACGGACCCCGTGTCCAAGGCGATGGAGATCCTGCCGCTGGGGCCGGTGGTGGTGACGGACACGGCCGGGCTGGACGACGTGGGGGAGCTGGGCGAGCGGCGGGTGGAGCGTTCGCTGAAAGTGCTGGAGCGGACCGACCTGGCCATCCTGGTGCTGGACTGCACGCGCTCCCCGTCGGAGGAGGAGGACCGGCTGGCCGCTGACATCACGGCGAAGGGCATCCCGCTGGTGGCCGTGGCCAACAAGTGCGACCTTGCGGCTCCCGCAGCGTGGGAGCAGTGGGCGGCGGACAGGAGACTGCCGTTCGCTGCCGTCAGCGCCGCGCGGGGAGAGGGTCTGAACTCGCTGAAGGGGCTGCTCATCCGCCACGCCCCCGCGCCCGCCGAGCAGACCATCGTGGGAGACCTTGTCTCTCCCGGCGACGTGGTGGTCCTGGTGACGCCCATCGACCAGGCCGCGCCGAAGGGGCGCCTCATCCTCCCTCAGGTGATGACCATCCGCGACGTGCTGGACCAGGGAGCGCTGGCGGTGGTGACGCGCGAGAGGGAGCTGAAGCAGGCCATCGAAGGGCTCCGGCAGCCTCCGCGCCTGGTCATCACGGATTCCCAGGCGTTCCTGAAGGCCGTGGCCGACACCCCTCCGGGAGTGCTGTTCACGAGCTTCAGCATCCTGATGGCGCGCTACCGCGGAGACCTCGAGGGCTTCGTGAGGGGCAGCAAGGCCATCGACCGTCTGCGCCCGGGGAGCCGTGTGCTCATCGCGGAGGCCTGCACCCATCACACCCAGCCCGACGACATCGGGAAGGTGCAGATACCCCGGTGGCTCAGGCAGTATGTGGGCGGGGAGCTGGAGTTCGGATTCGCCAACGGACGCGACTTCCCTAAGGACGTCTCCAGCTACGACCTCATCATCCACTGCGGAAGCTGCATGATCACCCGCCGGGAGGTGATCTGGCGGCAGCATCAGGCCGCCGAGATGGGCATCCCGATGACAAACTACGGAGTGGCGCTGGCCAAAGTGCACGGCATCCTGGAGCGGGCGCTGGAGCCGTTCCCGCTGGCGCGACTGGCGCTGGAGGAGCCGGAGGAGGCCGACCGCCAGTGGCGCCCGCTTCAGCTCACAGGAGGGTCCCGATGAGGCATCTTGCCGCCGTCTTCGCGTTCGCCGTCATCGCTGCCGCGCCGTCCGGCGCGTCCGGAGAGGCGGCCGCCACCGTCAACGGGCAGCCGGTGCCGCTGGAGGTCTACCACCGGCGTCTGGAGATCTCCCCCGCGGAGCAGGTGCAGGTCTATCCCCCGCCCATCGCCCAGCAGACGGGGTTCGTGGTGCTGAACAAGCTGATCGCGGAGACGCTGCTGCTGCAGCTTGCGGAGAAGGAGGGCGTCGCCCCGACGGAGCAGCAGGTGGACGAGCGCATCGCCCTGCTGGAAGAGAACCTGAAGCAGCGGGACATGGACCTGAAGACGCTCCTCACCGGCTCCGGGGTCAGCGAGGCCGAGTTCCGCGAGTCGCTGAAGCCGGAGCTGGCCCAGACGAACCTGTACGCCAAATACATCAACATCCCGGAGGACGAACTGCGCATCTCCTACGACGAGGCGACTGTGGGCCTTCCGGAGGACCAGCGGCACCGCTCGGCGTTTTATCTGCCGGAGGCCGTCTTCCTGCAGACGGTCATCACGGAATCGAAGGAGAAGGCGGAGGAGGCCAGAAAGCACCTGCTGGACGGGATGCCCTTCGCCGAGGTGGCCCGGCAGTATTCCGTGGACCCCGTCTCCCGGGAGCGTGGGGGCGACGTGGGGTGGCTGAACCGTCCCGACCCGGTGCGCACCGCCATCCCGGGAATCCCGCCGGAGGTGTATGAGAAGGCCTTCGAGACGAAGACAGGCGAGCTGAGCGAGGTGTTCCAGACCGGCGGGCGCTGGGTCATCCTGAAGGTCCGCGACCGGCGCGAGGCCCGGTTCCAGCCGTTCGAGACCGTCCGGGCGCTCATCCGCGACCGCCTGCTCCGCGCCCGCGCGGCCGACGACCCGAAGGTGCGCGACCTGCTGGAGAGGGCCCGGACGGAGGCGCGCGTGGAGGTGGCCATCCCGGCCTATCGCGACCGGGTGGTGGTGACGGCGCCGGTGGCGCCCGTGCAGCCGGCGGGACCGGCCCCGCAGCCGGAAGCGCAACCGGCTCCCTGACCGCGCCGGGAACCCTCATCGCCCGCCGGCCCGTCCTAAGTCTGCAACAGGCCGGATGCGCCGGGCGGCGCCGGATTCCCGCTTCGCGGGGGCGGTGATGCTACTGCGGAGAAGCATCCGGGAGGAGGAGACCATGTTCAAGGCTTTTTGCGCGGGGCTTGCGGGGACCCTGCTCATCTCCGGAATGCCGTCTCCCGCGACAGCGGCGCCCGGAGACGTGACCGTCGGCGAGCGCGTGGTGCTGCGGGTCAGGTATCCCTCGGCCGGGATGTCCGTGGAGCAGCGGGCGGAGGCCATCCAGCAGCGCATCTTCCCCTTCCTGGGAGCCGTGGAGTTCGACCCGGGGATGGTGCGAGTGGAGCCTCGCGGGAAGGACTACGCGGTGATGATCGGCCCGTCGCTCATCGTGACGACCGACCCGCGGACTGCGGCGGCCAACGGGGTGACTCCCAGGCAGCTGGCCGACATGTGGGCGGCGAACATCGCGCGCGCCATCCCGCTGGCCAAGGCCAGGACCGCTCGGGAAGCGCCTCCCACTCACGCCCCGACCCTCACCGGGACGCGCTGGAGGGCGCTGAGCATCGGCGACCGACCGGCGCAGCATCCGGGCGAGGGCCGGGAGGATGTCCATCTGCAGTTCGACCCGGATGCGATGCGGGTCTACGGGTCGGGCGGCGTGAACCGCTTCCACGGGTCCTTCAAAGTGGACGGAGACCGGCTGAGCTTCTCACAGATGGCGCTGACCCGGATGGCCGGGCCGCCGGAGCTGATGAGGCAGGAGGACGCCCTGATGGCGGCGCTGGAGAAGACGGCCTCGTACCGCATCACCAAGGAGACCCTGCGTCTGTTCGACCGGGACGGCAAGGAGCTGGCGCGGTTCGTGACCGTCCCGGCTCCCGCGCCCCAGGTCAGCGCGGGCGAGGCCGGCAGGTAGCGCCGGAGTCCAGCCCGAAGCCGTGCGGCGCCCGCGTCAGTGCGATGCGGGCGCCGTTCCCGTGTGGAACGCGGCGAAGACGATGAGAAGGTAGAGCCCCAGGAAGACCCATCCCGCCGTCCGGGTCAGCCGGCGGCGCATCAGGTTGAACCCCGCGAAGAACGTCAGCACCGTCATCACGATGAACGGCACCGACACGACCTCCGGGACCTGGCCGCGCCCGTGCAGCCAGGCCGCCGCCGGCATCACGGCGAGAAGCAGGCTGTTGTGGTTGACCTTGGAGCCCACGAAGTTGGCCACCGAGATCTCCGCCAGCCGTCCGTCGCGGACGACCGTGAGATAGGCCGTCATCTTCTCCGGCATCTCCGACGCGATGGGACTCAGGATGATGGCCACCGCCATCGGGCTCACTCCGAACTGCTTCGCCAGACTGACCATGGACAGCACGAAGGGCTCCGCGCACAGAAGGATGATGGTCCCGCCTCCCAGGAACAGCCCGGCGGCGCCCCACATCCGTCGCGGGGTGACATCGTGCTCGATGCGGGCGGCCTTCGCGCGGGCGATGCGGTAGTGCTGGACCACATAGAACCCGAACAGGAGAGCCAGCACGAGGGCGTCCTTCAGGTCCAGCCCGTTCCCCTCCCAGGCCAGCCCCAGCGCGACGGCGGCCGTCAGGAGGAGATAGACGGCGTCCAGGCGGGTATGGCGCGAAAGCTCGATGGCGCGGACGGGTCGCCGGCTGAACCGGCTCGTGGCGAACAGGATGACGGAGCCGTAGCCGAGCGTCACCAGCAGCGTGCACGCTCCGATGGCGGACCCCAGAGCCACCTCCGGACGGTCGTGCGCCATGGCGAAGTAGACGAAGAGATACTCGGGAAGGGTGGTGACGAGCGCGAGCAGGATGCTTCCCGCGAAGTTCGCGCCGTATTTCTCAGCCATCGTCTCCGCGCCGTGGCTGAGCAGCCAGCCGCCCGCCGTGATGGCGAGCAGCAGCAGCAGGAAATATAAGACCTCGATCAAGGAAGCGTCAGAACCCTTTCTCCCGGCCGCTGTTCCGGATGGCCTCAGGCACGCGCAAAGGCGGGGGCGCGCACCGCGCCCCC
>FWPV01010803.1_pt1 | contig 14788 bp, 11 predicted proteins | sample 2228371 | NCBI WGS metagenome assembly FWPV01 (sample SAMEA103939776, study PRJEB20133) | metagenome
AAGCTGTCATTCAGCAGCAATTTAAACAGCGTTTAGGCCAGGACGTACATATAGATATTGAGTATGTTGCTGAAATAGCACCAGAAAAGTCGGGCAAGTACCGGTATGTTATTAGTAAGGTCACCTGAGCATGTATAGCGCCCCACTATTTGTACAAGCCCAAAGCCTCATATTCAGAACACTACTGAGGAGGATCAACAGATGATAGATAGCCTATATCTGTTACTTGATATCGCAGCAATGATGCTGGTAATTCTTTGGGCTAACCGTCAGGAAGACTAAATATCATGCGCGATATACTGGTAGTCGCATTTTTCTTTTTTGTAATTTATCACTCTTTTAAGCGCCCTTATGTTGGCGTTTGCGCCTGGGTTTGGATTGCATTAACGGCGCCAACTGCGTGGGCCTTTGGTTTTTCCACTAGCTTGCGCATGAATTTAACTATTGTTTTGGTAACCTTTCTTTCTTATTTAATTGCTTTTAAGGATAAAAAATTTAGTATCGGCGGAACCGGGGTCTTAATATTGCTGTTTTTAATGCAGTGTTTTATCTCAACTTCTGCAAACGACACTATCGATTCAACTAAAACATTTGGTTATTTTATAGACCACGTCAAAGTCGCCGCCTTGTTCTTTTTTATCACGCTGATCATCCGCACTAAGACGAATATTATTGCCATCGTGTGGTGCTTTATTCTTTCAGTTTCCTCTTATGCTGCAATGGAAGGTACAAAGTTCCTGCTTTCATTCGGTGGGCATCAAATTATTGGTAAAGCAGGCATTCTGGTTGACCGCAACGACCTGGCGGTCGCTATTAATATGTGTATACCTTTGATATTTTTCCTTATTTATGTGACCGACCATAAAAAAATTAAGCTTGGACTACTGGCATTGGCAGCACTCAACGTAGTAGCTGTCGTTGGTACTTATTCGCGGGGCGGGTTTGTTGGTTTATGTATTATTGGTTTTGCCGCCTGGTTGGGCAGCCGCTATAAAATTTTACTGGCGCTTGTGGTGGTCTTGGCTGCGCCTGTTGCTTATCAGTTTACGCCCGAATCCTGGCGTGAACGGCAATCAACCGTGAGCACCGCCAGTACCGAAGACAGTTCATTTATTGGCAGACTATGGGCATGGAAAATATCTGCGCTGATTGCAACCAATGATCCATTGACCGGAGGCGGCTACAGAGCAGTAACAGACCCCGTGTTGTGGGGTTATTATGCGCCTTTTACACCACTTTTCGGTCCAATAGAAACCCCACCTATCCCGCCAGAGCTGACGCCTAAGGCGGCACACAATATCTACTTTCAGGTACTGGGAGATCATGGTTTTACCGGGCTATTGTTATTCCTGCTTATTCTTACCAAATCGTTTTTTGACAACTGGCGAAATATTGGTAAAGCAAGAAAGCTTGGAGAATTATGGCTTGTTAAATTATGTTCAGCACTGAACATCGGTATTATTGGTTATGGTATTACCGGCCTGAATGTGAGCCTTGCTTATTTTGACCTGAGTTATGCATTTTTTGCTTTGGTTGTGGTTATCAATAATTATTTAAAAAATAGAATCAATACTCATGGCTAAATCAGTTTTATATGTTGCGTTTCATTACCCTCCCATCCAAATGAGCAGTGGTGTGCACAGAAGTTTGGTATTTAGTCGCTATCTGGCTCAGCAACAGCTGCAAGTCACAGTTTTAACGGTCGACCCAAAAGCCTACAGCAGTGTGAATATGCAACAACAACCGCCTGCCGGAATCAATGTATTGCGTTGCTTTGCTTTAGATACGGCACGTCATCTCACTATCAAGGGGCGCTACTTCGGCTGGATGGCACAACCGGACCGCTGGATAAGCTGGTTGCCTTCGGCAGTTCTGCAGGGTTATAAATTACTGCGTAAAAATAAAGATTCCGTCATCATTAGCACTTATCCAATAGCCACCGCACACATCATTGGTTATTTTGTGCATCGCTTGACCGGTAGCCCCTGGATTGCCGACTTACGCGACCCCATGCTACAAGACGGTTATCCGGCAGATCCGCTCAGGAAACGTATTTTTGCCTGGATTGAACAAAAAATCATTCACCATGCCAGCGCCGCAATTTTAACCAGCCCTGGTGCAATTGAGCTTTATAAAAAGCGGTATCCTGCTGTTGCCGATGATTTTTGGCACCATATTCCCAATGGTTATGATGAACAAATTTTCACTAACCTGCCTGCCTGGCCAAGCAGAAACGATGGCAAATTTAAATTACTGCACAGCGGCACTATTTACCCGCAGGAGCGTGATCCAACTGCATTGTTTGATGCGATCTCAATGCTAAAGCAACAACAGCCGAACTTAGCGGCAACACTGGTTGTGGTGCTTCGGGCCACAGGCCATGATGAGCTGTATGCTCAGCAAATAGCAAAGCGGAATATAGCGGATATCGTCGAACTGGCGCCAGCTATTGACTATCGCAGTGCGGCAGCAGAAATGCTGGATGCTAACGCCTTGTTATTACTGCAGGCAGATGACTGCAATTACCAAACACCCGCAAAGGCGTACGAATATATCAGAGCGCGCAAAGCTGTTTTGGTGTTGTCACCGGAAGAAAGCGACACATGGCAGTTAATGGCAGTTACCGGCGGTGCCATTCGTGCGGATTTAGACCAAAGTGAGCAGATTTATCATCAATTGGTTAGTTTATTAATGTTGCCAAAAACCCCAACAATCACAGAAAAAGAGATAGAGGAATATTCCCGTGAAAAAGGCGCCGAACGCCTGTATCAACTCCTTAATAAATATGAACGGGCTAACTAATCCAACTACATATGTAAAAAATTAAACGCCAATAAAATCTAAGCTATAAAGGAAGAAACATTGAGAAGGGATATTCAGTTTTTAAGAGGATTAGCTGTACTCGTTGTTGTTATTTATCACAGCAATCTGAATATATTGAGTCAGGGCTATCTTGGCGTTGACATTTTTTTTGTTATTTCTGGATTCCTGATCACAAGTATTATTTTAAAGGGGCTCGATAACAACAATTTTAGTTTTTCTGAATTTTATTTAAGACGTGCAAAGAGACTGTTGCCGGCACTATACAGCACTTTAGTCTTTACAAGTTTAATAGGTCTGTTCGTTTTAACAAATCAGCAATGGACGGACTATTTAAGTCAACTTCAAGGTGCATTAACCTTTACCGCAAATATGGTGCTGCCAACACAAACTGGCTATTTTGATAGTTCAGCAGAAGGCAAGCCTTTACTGCATATTTGGTCACTGTCGTTGGAGGAGCAGTATTATTTTCTGCTGCCAATATCACTGTTTATTTTGCCACGAAAGTTTCGTTTTGCTGCAGTCGTTGCATTCGCTGTTATTAGCTTCTACTGGTGTATCTCCTGGGTATATAGCGAGAACCAGGAAACCCCTTTCTTGTGGAGAATCGCTGAAGCTTCAAAATCAGAATGGGCTTTTTATTTATTATTCACCCGCGCTTGGGAACTGCTGGCTGGGTCAATATGCGCATTTATAATGATGGGCCAGCATCAAATAAAGGTACCAGCGTTTTTAAAGCTCATAGCTCTACTCACATTAATTGCATCTTGTATCGTGAGTATAAATGACGACCACCCGAGCATCGAATCCCTAATCGTGGTGGTGTCCACAATGGTTATTTTGTTAGGCAACACCGAGTGGCTGCCAAACAACATCGTGTTTCGTTCTATAGAGAAAGCCGGCGATTGGTCATATTCTGTATACTTGGTGCATTGGCCGCTATTTGCATTTTTATACTTGTCCTACGCGGGTGCCCCACCCAGTGCGACTAAATTTTTAGTAATTCTCCTTTCTTTCGCTTTAGGGTATGCGCAATTCAGATATGTAGAGCAGACATTTAGAGATGGTAGATTTAAAAAATTGTTCTCCAACTGGAAACTAACTACCGCCACTACGGCCATTTTGCTTGCCCTACCAACTATGGCTTCCTTCAGCTTTTCCGATTCAACTGATCAATTCGCGCATATCAGAAGAACTAACTTTGGTATAGGAAAAGAATGTGGCGATGGTTCGTTTGATAAAGAAAACAAACTAAAAAGCGGTTGTCTTCTGGGTGAAGTTCCAAAAATTGTGATTTGGGGTGATAGCTATGCTATGCATTTGGTGCCGGGCTTATCTGTATCAAATAAAGGCCTTGTTCAAATTACTAAAAGTGCTTGCGGCCCCATTCCGGGTATATCTCCTGTTATTGGAGGTAAATACGGCATCGCCTGGTCGAAAGAATGCCTGGCATTTAACGATAATGCGATGGCTTATATTGAGCAAAACCCGACAATTACCCATGTTGTTATGAGCTCGGTGCTTGAGCAGTATCTAAATTTCGAAAATGGAAGTTTGTATACAGACCGAGGAAAAGTTAAATCTAATAAGGAAATTATTTTAGATTCTTTAAGAGATACCATCTCCAAGTTAGAAACATTGGGTATAAAACCAATTATTATTTCTCCTCCCCCTAGGGCTGGTTTTGATATTGGTGAATGCTTGGAAAGAACATATAGCACATCGCTACTGTTAAAGGGAAACTGCGAAATAAACCACAAGGAATATTTAAATAACCAGAAAGAAGTAAACAACCTTCTCACAGAAATACAAAGCTTTAGCAGAGTCCTTTGGTTAAAAGACTACTTATGCAAAAACGATGTTTGCAAAGTATATGAAAATGGAGTTTTCATATATCGAGATAATGGCCATTTATCTGTTGAAGGCTCTACCAAAACGTTGGGAAACATTCAAATTGAAGGCCTCTAGATATTAAAGTGCTAGTATATTTGCAGTACTAATTCATAGCGACAGTAATCGGGGGAGACTTGGCGTTAGATAACTTACTGTCAGATATTTATCATCAACGCCTGAATAAAAAACAACCTTCAAACACAAGCTAGCATTTATTTTTTGCGAAATTCGCAAACTTTCTTAATAAACTATACTTTGCCTTTACGATAACAATGCTGGGTTTAGCAGAAAAATCATGGTGCGTGACTAAAATGAATAACTTTAAGTACACAATAAATAAAACCATCTCAGTAATTTCATCCAAATTGATGAATAATGGGATTGATTGTTATTGGTGGAATGGAAGAACTAATTTTGGAGATCTGTTAACACCAGAACTTCTGAATACTTTCGGAAAAACTGCCATTCATCGTTTTCCTGCACAGCATAATAATCATGGCATTGTAATGGTTGGAAGTCTGATACAGATGTTATCACCAAGTTATGCAGGAAATATCTTAGGAACTGGTATCATTGAAAACAAACCGGCTAAGTTTCCAGATGCAACCATTTGGTCTGTTCGTGGCGAGTTAACAAAAAAAGCCATGAGCCTGCAGCCAAATTTACCTACCGGTGATTTTGGTCTTTTAGCTGACAAACTACTTCACAATAAACCACAGAAAAACTTTGCTCTTGGGCTTGTTCCGCATTATGTCGACAAAAAAAGTGAAATTATAAGTAACTTACTTTCTAAATATCCCCAAGATATATTGTTAATTGACGTAGAACGTCCAGCGCGGGCGGTTGTACGTGATATAGCACGCTGCCGTATGATCGCGTCTTCGTCCCTTCATGGCTTGATAGTAGCTGACGCTCTTGGTTTACCTAACATTTGGCTAAAAATATCTGAAGATGTTATTGGAGATGGATTTAAATTTCACGACTACAACTCAGCTATTGACACTGAGCAACACCCGTTTAGTCCCTCAGATACATGCACTTTATTAAATTTAGAACAGAACATGACAATAAAAAATACGAAGACAATTGCAGAAAAGAAAAAAAGCATGGAGGCGTTACTGATAAAAATAATAAGCGAGCTAAAGTAGGTTAACAAATATGTTTAGCTAAAACTTACCCTCTTACTTTTACAGCTCGATACAACTTGAGGAGTTCATTACGAAAAAGAGCATTGAGGCAGTAATTTGCACCGACAAAAACCAGAAATGTAATAACCGAGATAAATAATAAGTCAAAAAAGTAATTATTTGAAGAATAGTAACTATCAAAACAGTAATTTGCGGCAAGCACGCACATTGCTGCCAAAAAAGAAAATATATAATTTTTGATTAATTTTGAAAAGCTAAAAGACATTTTAACCGCAGCTTTATAAAGTATTACCGGTGCTGAGAGAAGTGACAAAAGACACATAGCAATAATAATTTCAGCAGGCCCAAAAAACACCCCAATTGCAATTGCAATAAGCTTAGCTGTTGAACTGAAAAAGTTGATGGCAAGGTAAGTTTTCATTTGCTGCCTGGCTAGGAACATCGTATCTACGTTCATTGAAATAATAGATAACGCAACCCATAAACAAGCCAACTGGCAGTAAATAACCGCCTCCCCCCACTGATCGCCATACAGTATTCTGATAAGCAGCTCCGCATTATACCCAATAAAAGCCAGCAAAGACCAACCAACACAAGATATCAAAGAATTATAATAAACAAATAACTGGCCAATATTCTTGCCATCCCGCTCTGCATTGGAAAAGCTGCTTAAAATCACCGGCGATGTTGCATCAACAATTAAGCGATGAAACATTTGCGAAAGCCCCATACCACGGGAAAAGATACCGGCATGATGGAAAGAATAAAATTTACCTATTAAAAGCTCAGGAAGAATAGAAACAAACGTTTTGTATGTACTGGCAAAGGTATAAATACCACCAAACTTAAAAATTTTGCGCAGATTAAAAAACGAAAATTGCAGATAGTTTACTTTGCGGCCAAACACAGAAAATATCAAAGTGACAATCACAATAGACGCTATATTGCCATAGGCCAGCGAAATAGCGCCGAAATCATAATAAGCCAAAGCTATTGAAATTACCGCAGCCATCAGATTACCTGTAAACCTTACACCACTCAGTACTTTGTACTGCATGTCGCGCATCAGCAGTGCATACTTAATGGCCGAAAATGGGGTTAATAAAAAACTAAGCGCAGAAACATAAATAACTTCACGCACATCAGCTGTTTTATAAAAATGCCCGGAAAAATAACCAACGCCAAGAACCACCACAGTAAAAAACAAACCGAACAGGATCATGACTGTCCAGACTGCGCTAATCGTTTTCTCGTCTAATTCGGCAGAGGTCACCAGATAATTGCCAGCGCCAAAATCTCTAAACGCCGTCATAATAGCAATTAAACCCACGGATACTGAATAGATACCTATTTCTTCCGGGCTTAACAACCTTGATATAACCATTGATGACAAAATCATTATAATCAATGAGCTATATCTATCTAAAAAGGAAAATAAAAAAGATTTACCTGCTGTCAAATCAAAAACTCCAAACAAGCATACAAATTAAGCAATGGCTTAGGCCAATATAATGATGATTAGACAGCGTCGAACTTAAGAAAGTTTAAGGAAAAAACGAACCACCTCAAACAAACCCGAAAATTGAAAACGAACAAGTCTGCTGCAAGTATTTTTAAAAAGTGATCTTTTTAAACTATCAATTTTTTCCATCGTCAAGCTACGAGTTTGGTTGCTCAATTCCGGAAAATTCAGCATATCACTTTTATATGCTATCTCATCAATTAATCGCTTAGATAGATGAAGGCTACCCCAAGTTGCACCAGAAAAAATATTGACACCTGCGTCGCAAACGACTGTCGGCTCGGAACAAAAATACACTTCTTTTAATTTTCGGGCCAGAGCGACCCACATCATATAATCTTCACCAGCATATCTATACTTTTTGTCAAAGCGGATACCTTCAGTTCCAGCTTTTTCATAGACGACTGTTGGAGTCCCTACAGGGTTTGAAAGGACGATCTGATTTATGAAGCACTTGTTATATCGATAAATGAAGGTGTCACGTACATCTGCCGATGTGACATCAAAATTAGAGGACTTCTGAAAAGCCGGTGTTTTACTATTTAATTGAAAAAAATTAGAAAAATAAAATTTAGCACCGAGCCTAATGGCCTTCACGGCGAATCTAATGTGGTCCGGTTCCCATCGGTCATCTGAATCAAGAAATGCAATATGGGTACAATTTTCTGCTACATTGTCCAGAGCCGTATTTCTGGCTTTGGATACACCAGCATTTTTTTGTTTAATCAGTTTAATTGAAATTGCATTATTATATTTAGTTAGAATTTCATTTACTTCTGGCTCTGCCGGGCAAGGTGAACCATCATCAACAATCACAATTTCCGAGATATACTGTGGTTCACTTTGCAAAAAAACACTCTGCAAACTTTTACTCAAGATTCCTTTTTCTTTTTGATAAAAAGGAATAACTACGGCTATCTGAATTTTTTGTGCGTCATTCATTAAACACATATCCCTTTTTAACCAACTTCCTTTTCAGCCCTGGCACCATCATTCCAGCATCGTAGGCTATTTTTGCGTGTTTGTATGATGCGTCATATTCATTTACCGCAAACAGCAATAAGCCGTAGTTATAATGCGCATCAGCGAAATTTGGCTGAATCTTAATTGAGTTTTCATAATAAATTCGTGCGGTTTTTAATTCTTTTTTTCTGTGCAAATAAATCGCATACAGCAGATTCGCTTTATAATCTTTGGGTTGCAGATACAGTGCACGTTTAAAATAACAATCTACGGTATAATAACGAAGATCACTACCTGGCTTACCCATGCCGCGCAATTCATAATTCATCACCGCATTGAGTGCCGCATGGTAGTTCGGGATAGCCCTTAATGTGTAATCAATATCAGGCAGAGGATCAATTGTGGTATTGCCCCTAACAAGTTGCTCTACAGACTTAGTGAAATGTGCGGTAAGCACTATAGGCAACTTGCTCTGGTTTTCCGGTAAGGTTGCATCATAGGGGCCATAGCCATTGGTCAGCGGCATTCCCTGGGTAATACCGCAGTTCATATTGTCGCGCTGCTGGGCAATCACGCCTGAAGTGGTGAAAAAGATTAAAAGAACCAAGAGTTGCTTTAGCGTTGTCATACATTTAGTTCCCATATTCCACCATCCGTCAGTCATTCCTTAAATACAGTGTAAATAACAGCAATGCCGTAAACCAATCACCATGTAACCCTAACACAGTAAAGCCTTATTTCTCTGTGCGTTTATCGCCAGATGGCATAGGCGTAGTGCTTGTAACTTGCAGTGTTGACGGCGTATAGCCTAATCATATTGGCGGAGGCTGGCAACACCGCAATACTTTCATTTTGTTAAAAAACCGGTTACCTTAACCGCCTGCAAGCTTAAGGATGAAGTGGCCAGACCCTATGTGGCAAAAAGATGTCAGCACAGTTCCGGCGCAACCGGCAATAATTTATACCCAACCAACAAACGGCAATTCGCTGGAGTGTTATTTTGATGCTCCTTGCAATATCGTTGAAACAGATAAGGTTGTTATGATGCAACTGGGTCGGGTTCGGCGATACAACCAAAACTATCAATCAAATACAAGCCTGCAGTGGCTTGCCGACTTGTGGCAGCAATCTCTTTCCCCACAGGAATTTTTCAAGAAAATCGCAGGTTTTTTTGCTCTGGTTATTTTGGACAAAACCGATGGTTCTGTGCGCCTACTGACAGACCATGTTGGTTCTGTGCCGCTGTATTTTTGCCAATCCGGCAACACTTGGTGGATAAGCGACAGGCTGAAGCACCCAAGGGCGCTCAAAGCAGCGCTCTCTGCTCAGGCGCTCTACGACTATTTTTTCTTTCATTGTGTACCATCAGAACAAAGTATTTTGCAGGACACCTATAAAACAGGGCCCGGCAGAATTTACATTCTGAACAAAAACAACACTTTTAAAAGTGAAAACCTGTATTGCCCAGAGTACAACTACAGCTCTGACACTGCAGAACAGCTGCAGGCAGAGTGCAGGAAAGTAATTGAAACTGCGGTGGCCCGTAATGCCGTCGACCATTGTGCAGCATTTCTGAGCGGTGGTTTGGATAGTTCCACTGTGGCGGGTTATTTATCTGTTAACCAACCAAATGCCCGTACTTTCTCGATTGGTTTTGATGCCAAAGGTTACGATGAAACCGAATATGCTCTGATTACAGCCCGGCATTTCAATACCACACATCAAGTCCATTACCTCCAACCTGAAGAAATAATTGGTAATTTTGTGGCCGTTGCCGGATATTTTGATGAACCTTTTGGCAATTCCTCCGCTATGGCTGCTTATGTCTGCGCTGATGTTGCAAAAAAACACGGCGTTGATGTCATGCTTGCAGGGGATGGCGGCGATGAAATTTTTGCAGGTAACGAGAGATATGCAAAACAAAAAGTATTTGAACGTTTTGCGATGTTGCCATCTCCCCTGCAATCGCTATTAGATGTTGTTACCAAATCACCGCTTGGCACTTTGCCCGTTGTTAGCAAAGCACGAAGTTATATCAATCAGGCTAAAATTCCGCTACCTGACCGGCTTGATACCTACAATTTCCTGACCCGGTTCTCAGCTGAACAGATGTTCTGCCCGGAGTTTTTGGCAAAAGTGGATCAGGGCGCTCCGGCACAGGCAAAACGGCAACGTTATGCCGAATGCAAAGCCTCGCATCCGGTAGAAAAAATGATGTATCTGGATTGGAAGTTCACACTTGCTGATAACGATTTAGTTAAAGTGTCAACGATGTGCCATAAAGCCGGTGTGACTGTCCGTTATCCGCTGTTTGAAAAAGAAGTTGTCGACTTTAGCTGCACTGTGCCGGCTGACATGAAACTACCCGGCAATCAGTTACGGAATTTTTATAAAAATAGTTTTAAAGGTTTTTTGGCTGATGAAACGCTGCTGAAATCAAAGCATGGGTTTGGTTTACCTTTTGGTGTCTGGATGAAAGAACAGACAGCATTACAGCAATTAACCGAAAACTCTCTTAAAGCATTAAAAAACAGAGCCATTCTGCAGCCAGCTTTTATTGATGATGCTTACAGCATTTATAAAAGTGGCCATGCCGGGTACTACGGTGAACTGATATGGATAATGGTTGTATTGGAATTATGGCTTGAGCAAAGGGAGCTTGCGAAATAATGCTTCAAGGTGTTCTGAGCCTTGCCGGAAGAATAGTCAGCCGTGGCAAACTGTCTATTCTGATTTACCATCAGGTGGTGGCAGAATTTGACCCGATGCGGCCAAATGAACCCACAGCTGAAGTATTTGACTGGCAAATGGCTTTATTGGCGCGTTATTTTACGCCGCTCTCGCTTGACGAAGCTGTGCAGCGTTTGGCTTCAGGTACACTGCCTGCCAATGCGGTTTGTGTTACTTTTGATGATGGTTATTTGAATAACCTGACAGTTGCACAGCCCATTCTTGCCAGATATAACATTCCGGCCACTGTGTATGTGGCGACTGCGTTTCGAAATGGCGACAATATGTGGAATGACCGCATTCAGGATTTATGCGCCGACCCAAACCGCTTTGTGCTTCAAACCAGCGAAGCTGAAATTGAGCTTGGCGACTGGCCAAGCCGGATAGCCGCGGCGCAACAGTTATTAAAAAAACTGAAATATTTGCCAGTTGCCGAACGGCTGCAGGAGGTTGATGAGCTGTACAGGCTTAATCAGGCGGATGAATACGCGCCACGTATGATGAACGACAGTCAGCTGCAACAGCTGTCCGCTTTGGGGGTCACTATTGGCGCTCATACCCATAACCACCCTATTTTAAAAAGTCTGGATGCCAAAGCCCAACAGGCAGAAATTGCGCAAAGCAAAACTTTGCTTGAACAAATTTTGCACAAGCCAATTGAGCATTTTGCCTACCCCAATGGCGTGGAAGGCCGTGATTTTGATGATGTGGCAGTGCAATGGGTGGAAGCAGCAGGTTTTAAATCAGCCGTGATGACCAACTGGGGTTATTCCACAGCAGCAACATCGCCGCTTCGTTTGAAACGGTTTACGCCCTGGGATACAACGGCACTGCGCTTTCATGTTCGGATGCTTAAAAATCTGATTCTGCAGTAAATAACAAACAATCCACAACTCGCGACCTGAGGTTACAAATATAAATGGAGCTGAATAAAATGGATGGGCTGAGTTGGTCGCTCTACAACGCATCAGATATAGAGTCCTGGAAATCAGCGTGGGAATATCTGCACAGTCAAACCGGACGGCATATCTTGTTAGATTTGACTTGTTTGACAGCCGCTTTGAATCATTTCTCAGCACCAGATGCGTTAACCGCAATTGCTTCAAGCAATGGACAAGTTATCGCTGCTGGCATTTTTGTTCGCCAGAGTATGGGGCGTTGGGTAACCTATCAACCCTCTCAACTGCCGATGGGTGCTTGGCTAAATCTATCGCCGGATGGTCTGGAACCACTTTTAAGTTCTTTATCAGCTAAATTACCCGGTGTGGTTCTAACCGTCAGTATCACTCAACAGGATCCCAACCTTTTTGCCCGCCCCGTAACGACGGCAAAAATGGATACTCTTGACTATATCACCACTGGCAAGCTTCCTTTAGCACTGCCTTTTCATGAGTATTGGGCTGCTCGTTCAAAAAACACCAGGCAAAATCTTAACAAAATCAATAACAGGCTGCAGTCAGACAACGTAACAGCCGAATTAAAAATTGTTGATAACGCCGATGAATTTGCATCAGGAGTAAAGCTCTATGGCCAAATAGAGCAAAAAAGCTGGAAAAATGCTGAAGGTACAGCTATTACCGAAAATGATGTGCAAAGCAGATTTTATATCGATTTACTCACAGCTCTGGGCTCCGCTGAAGCAGAAATCTGGTGTTTAGATACTGAGCAAGGTACTGTGGCTGCAGACCTTTGTATTAAACGTGACCACACTTTAATCATTCTAAAAACAACCTATCTGGAAGATTGGGCTAAATATTCACCGGCATTTCTGATGCACGTAAAAGGTATTGAACACTGCACAAACGCCGGATATAAAAATATAGAGTTTTATGGCCCAGCTATGGAGTGGCACCGTAAACTTACAGATAATCTCCGTACTATGTATCACGTAACTTATTACAATTTTCAAGCTTTAAAAAGAATAAAAAAATTGCTGAGCAAAATAAAAAACAATAAGCATCAATGAGCGCAAATGATGGAAAGTTTACAATATTATAAAATTCCGACTGTCGCTCTGGCTTACCCCCGCCCTCTCGTATCCATGCTCCCGGTGCTGGACATCAAAGGGCTTTCGCTAAGCAAACAAAATAAATCTATCTTTTGTAACGCGAATGCCGCAAGACTCTCCAGTGGACGTGTTGCTATTTTGCATGCATTGGAATGCATTGGCGTCACTGATAGAGATACAGTATTAGTACCTGCGTACCACTGCATGTCTATGATTGAGCCCGTTCTGTGGCTTGGTGCCAGAGTAAAGTTTTACCGTGTTGATAAGAACCTTTGTCCACTGATAGATTTTCAGCAAGATAGTGATCTTCAGGATGTAAAAGCAGTCATCATTCCACACTTTTTTGGATTTATGCAGGATATAACGAAACTTTGCGATTACTTTAATAAACTAGATGTCAAGGTGATTGAAGATTGTGCACATGCATTTTTTGGCGAACGCGATGGCAAAAATGCAGGTGAAAGTGGAGACTTCAGCATCACCAGTACAGTAAAGTTTTTTCCTGGCACCGAGGGCGGAGTGTTATATTCAGCCAAGCATGTTATTCCAGACCTAAATATTACGAAACGCCCTTTATATCAGCAGCTTAAAGCAGCAAAAAACATCCTTGAACATTGCCAGCTCAACAACTCACCAAAAAAACTAGCAGCCGTACAGCAACACAAACTAACGGACGAAACCAGCCAAGGGGTGGACGAGCTCTGTTACGTCAGTAAATCTAAATTAAACTACTTAGACCCACAAAAAATATCGCTCCCACTGTCTTGGGCTGATTCGCTGGTACTGAATAGAACAAGCCATGAATGGATAGTTGAGCAAAGGCGTGCTAATTACCAATACCTTGCGGGACAACTAAAGGGACTGAATAACGCAACCTTAATTTTCCCGGAGTTATTACCCGGCACTGTTCCCTACGTGCTACCACTGTTGATACACAAACCTGAACTACATTTTTCCAGGTTAAAAATTGCCGGTGTGCCACTTTGGCGATGGGAAGAGTTAATCGTTAACGACTGTCCGGTCAGCAACGATTATCGACTCAAGCTTATACAGTTGCCTATCCACCAATCACTGAGCACAAATGAACTTGACTGGATTGCAAAACAACTTCGGCAGGTATTAGCAAGCGACAACTAGAGTCATCTATAAGACAACACACACAAATGACAGCTCGACATTACAAACTTTGTTTGTTCGTTGTCACCTATTTTGGACCCAATAGCTAACGATTATGCATTCAGAATTTATTGAAATTAATAACCGGTCTCTGTTCGCTTGCTGGAGCCAAAAATCACGCAACAGCGATGATTTGACCATTATCATTCCTCCCTTTGCTGAGGAAATGAATAAATGCCGACACCTTTTTTCTCATTTGCGACAACAGCTTATTGATCAAAGCGATATGCTGTTGCTTGACCCATTCGGAACCGGAGATAGTGCCGGAGACCTGATGGAAACAACAGCTCAGCACTGGGCTTCAGATTGGCTTTCCGCCATAGCGTTAGCTGGCAAAGCTGGTTATAAAAAGATAAATTTAATCGCTGCCAGATTTGGCGCTTTGCAAATGTTCGATCTACTGCAACAGGAGCTGCCACTGCCATTAAATAAAATCGTGTTATGGCAACCTTATTTGCAAAGCAGCACTTTTTTACAGCAGTTTTTCCGCTTAAAAATTGCCGAACAAATGGCAACAGGCAATAAAAC
>FWPV01010804.1_pt1 | contig 14785 bp, 9 predicted proteins | sample 2228371 | NCBI WGS metagenome assembly FWPV01 (sample SAMEA103939776, study PRJEB20133) | metagenome
ATTATAAATTAACTAAATAATAACATAACTTCAGTATATAAATTATAAAACTTTAATAACTCTAAATCAGTTTTTCTACTAAGAGTATTCTAACCTATAAAACCCGCTAAAATGCCATCAAAAAGCTATCACTACATTAATGTTTTTAATTAATAAGTATATAAGAAGTATAGTATCTGCAACTTGTTTCATCTTTGGTGTCTATGTTAATCTGATGATTTCTCAAATCAGAAATAGGAATATGTGTGCTTGTTCTTTCTATTTTTTGAAAAAATAAACCTTTATGTCCCAGTTAGCTATACATAAACCCACTCTGAATTAGAGAGCGAAGTATTATTAATAACCTCTTTTATGTTCTTACCTTTGTTTTAGATCTGTCTTTCCATACTGCCTTCCCCAATATTAACTACAAATATTATCTAGTTACATTTGTCTAAAATTCTTGATCTCATAACTGTTTTTTATATATTTCTGAAAACTCTGGAAATACTTATCTAATAGATTATCTAAAAGGTTTTAGGTATTGATATTTCTGATTATGAAACAGATTAGTATAGATGTGTGCAGCTATATCAGGTTAAGCGACTAACCTCTAAGAAGACTATGCCAAATTTATTTTATTAACTATAAATCGCTTGTAAATGGTTTTTCTATTTTTATAATATAGACTACTAACTACATTAGTAAGATTGTTATGTCCTTCAATTTAAGAAAAAGTTTTCTATAATTTCGGTTTAGACCAACATACTTTTATTTGTATAAATTTATTTTTAGTCTCGCCTTATAAAAAATAATAAATTATTTAGATTAAATTATTGATTAATTTCCCGCAAAAAATCTTCTACTGAATAATCCGGTTCAAATCTGTGATCGTAACCAATGATGACATCAGCATATTTTTGATATGTTTTGGCTCTAAAATTTAATAATTCTTCATATGATCTGGCTAAAGCCTGACCTCTAGTTTCTAAACTCCTCTGAGTAAACAAACCATTCCAAATTACAGGTTTAGGATTGTCTATATATTTTTGTAGCATTTTTTGTTTAATATGTTCAGGAGCTATAAGATACACCACTTTGGTAAAGCTAACTAGTCTGTCTATGGTTGTTTGTTCAGTATAAAACATACTACCAGTAGTATCAATAACTACCTTCTCATCTTCTGCAAAAGAACTTAATTGATCCAAAACCTCCAAAACCGACTGGTTTTCCCAAGCTAAATACTGTTTTTCTCTTTCCTCGTAACCTTCAGACCAAGGTTGACCCAGCCATTTTGCCATACCCGTAACATCGTCAATACTCAGACTTGCTTTTTCAATTATCATATCATCAATAGAAAATCGCTTGTAACCAACTTGTTCTAATTGTTTTGACCAATAGGATTTACCTATATTTGACATCCCTATAAGGGAGATGACTTTACAACTGCTGGACATACATAATATTTATAATAAAAAATTACGGTTTCGTTTTGTAGTTTTTAATTTTTGTCAAAAATTTTTTGTTTTTACTTTTTTATAAAAATCTCTTCGTTAATTTAAGCAATATGGTAAATCCTATAAAAATAATAATCTAAAAATAGAATATCTTTTTCCTATAATTATGATTGTAAGTGAATCACCCCGGCAGTGCCGACCTAAAATAGGTTTTCTCTAAAATTTCAAAGTAAGTTTTCTAGATTAAAAATATATGCAAAACAATAGTTTTTATAAAACTGTTCGCGGATCGGTGATAACTCCAGTAATTGCGGTCGCTGCGGCAGTAGCAGGACTAGCCAAGTGAGTAATAGCTCCCGGTCCTTGTCTATTCATAAAGTTACGGTTAGAGGTAGCTACACATCTTTTGCCAGCAGGCACTTTGTCATCGTTCATACCCAAACACATCGAACAACCCGGCATTCTCCACTCAGCACCAGCATCTTTAAAAATTTTATCTAAACCTTCTCTCTCGGCTTGTTGGCGAACTTCTTCAGATCCGGGTACTACATACATAGTCACACCCGGAGCGACTTTTTTACCTTGCATGATTTTGGCAACAATTCGCAGATCTTCAATTCTAGAGTTGGTGCAACTACCCATAAACACAAAGTCAACCGGCAATCCTAGCAATCGCTGACCCTCTTGAAGCTTGGTATATTCTAGTGATTTAATCACATTATTTTTGTTTTCTTCTGGAATATCTTTAAGATAAGGCACGGTACCAGTGATAGGTATACCTTCCCCGGGATTTGTACCCCAAGTAATCATGGGTTCTAACTGATCAACATCAATCACAATTTCCCGATCGTAATGACAACCCTCATCACTTTTGAGACTTAACCAGTAATTTACAGCTGTTTCCCAATCTTCATTTTTTGGTCTATAAGGTCTAGGTTCACAAATTGTCCAAAGAGCCTCATACTGCCCAAGCTCTGGCATAATTTGTTGGTTATAAGGAGAAAATTGCAATTCACTATTGTATTCAAAGTCTAACCAGTCTAAACTTGACCAGTCTCCTGATAAAATTAGATTGTGTCTAGCTAGTAATGGCTGCAAACTAGTTTGAATTTCTTCTATACTTTGATTATCAGAACCTACACTCAACTCTTCAAGATTTTTGATAACCACAATTCTGTCTGGTTCTATTTGGTTCAAAACCTTTTTTACCCCTTTAATATCAAAATTTTCTACCAAAATGATTCTTCTGTCCAAGTTATCACTAATTCTACCTAAGTCCTGGATCCAAACTACATCTTTTTCGTCCACTTGTTTAAGTAAATCTTGCTTATCTTTAGGTCCAGCTGTAAAAATTACAAATCTTTGACCTAAGCTTGCTAGTTTGATAACCAACTGTAAAGTTATAAACGAAGCCCCAGAACTCTCTTTTCCGTGAATTTTTAGAGGAAATCTAATTTCTTCAACAATCCTTTGTATATCTGAACTGCTGATTTTAGTCGTGTGTTTTCTGGTTTTTAGATAACTAATAGTGGTTTTGTCAGGAGACACCAAGCCAGCCCTTGCCCCAGCTTCAATACTCATATTGCAAATCGACATTCTCGCTTCCATACTTAACTGCCTAACTGCACTTCCAGTATATTCAAATATATGACCATTACCCCCACCGATTCCAATCATGGAAATTAATTTCAGAATCATGTCTTTACTAAATACCCCTTTTTGCAAACTTCCCTTAAACTCAACTTTCATAGTTTTAGGTTTTTCTTGTAAAATGCAACCCGTCGCCATCATCAAACCAACTTCGGTAGTTCCTACACCAAAAGCCAAGGCTCCAAAAGCTCCATGAGTAGAAGTGTGGGAATCACCGCAGATAATGGTTAGCCCTGGTTGAGTGATGCCAAGATCAGGACCCAATACATGCACTATACCTTGATTACCACTGCCAAAATCAAAAAAAGGCACCCCAAAATCAGCTACATTTTGCCTGAGAGTCTGCACTTGTTTTTTGGCTACTTCGTCAAAAATATTTTCACGATCAAGTCTGGTAGGAATAGCATGATCAAGAGTAGCCACTAATTTACCGGGATATTTGATCGGCAAATTTTTTTCTCTGATCATCGCAAAGGCCTGAGGTGAAGTGACTTCATGAATTAGTTGTAAGTCTATTCCCAAAACAGCTGGATGGCCTTCTTTTTGGACGACTACATGCTCATCCCAGATTTTTTCTATAATATTTTTAGGTCTAGTGTTTGACATACAGTCGTATTACAAGACAAAAACTCATATTAGTCAAACTAGAAACTTTTTATCCACTGTCAGCTAGTTTTTATAAAACCATAGTACGATTTTTTGGCCCGCTACCAAACCAGTCTTTGGTTAGTAAGATTTAGAATAATCTAAGTTAGATTCATACAAAACTCAGCAGAAAGTTAATCAGGCACCGCTACAATCAAAGAAATCTCTATTAAAGCATCTTTAGGTAGTCTGGAAACTCCCACTGTCTGACGAGCTGGTTTGTGATAGCCAAACCATTGAGTATAAATTTCATTAAGAGCGGCAAAATTATTCATATCAGTTAAAAAAATTTCCGCTTTAATTGTGTTTTGTAATTCTGACCCAGCTGCCAGCACAATATTGTTTAGGTTTTTTAATACTTGATTGGCTTGTTCCACAAAATCTCCAGAAACTAGTTGACCCGTAGCTGGATCTATGCCGATCTGGCCAGAACAAAAAAGTAAATTACCAAATTTAATGGCTTGAGAATACGGACCTACCGCTTTGGGGGCTAGTGGAGAGTGAATAAAGCTGAGATTCATAGCAAACTGATTTAAGTTGTAAACTAAAATTAAAGTTGAATTTAGATTTTTTATGAAAAATGTCAAAAGAGAAGCATTGACAAGCCTCTGAAACTATGATTTTACCGAATTCTATGTCAACCAAACTCAATCTAAGCAACACTAGCTGGAATTTGAAATTGCTTTTTGACGACTCAAATCAACCCATCGATAAACTCTTAGAAGAAGAAAGAGAGCAACTACAAGCCGAAGCCAAAAAATTTGTGCAAAAATGGGAAAACAGAACGGACTATTTAGAAAACTCTGCAATCTTAAAAGAAGCATTAAACGATTACGAAAGTTGGAGAAGAAACTGGGGTAGTGGTGGTCGGCAAGGATTTTATCTGGCACTTAGCTTAGCTTTGGACCAAAATAACAGCGAGCTGAAAGCCAAAGAGTCAAAAATCAACGAACTAAGTGTAGATATCGAAAATCAAGTGCAGTTTTTTACTCATCGACTCAGCAGGGTTGATAGGGCTAAACAGCAAGAGTTTTTGAGTTCTTCAGACCTAAAAGAATACCATCATTTTTTGGAAATTTTGTTTAATTCTAGCAAACATTTACTAAGCGAGGAGGAGGAAAAAATTCTAAATTTGAAACACTATACTTCCCACACTAAATGGGTACAGATGCTTGAAAGTTTTTTGTCTAAAGAGGAGAGAGAGATTGTGATGGAAAACGGAACTAGTCAAATCCAAAATTTCAGCCAGTTGATCAATTTAACTAGTCACAAAAACAAATCAGTCAGAGATCAGGCAGCAGCTGCTTTTAATGATATTTTAGCTAAGTATGCGGAAGTTGCCGAGAACGAAATCAATGCTGTACTGTATAACAAAAAGGTTAACGATACTTTAAGAAAGTTTGATAGACCAGACCAGTCTAGGCATTTAACTGACGATGTTGACACGGATATGGTTGACCAACTAGTAGCATCGGTGGTAAATCGTTTTGAGATTGCTCGTAAATTTTATGAACTCAAGGCTAAATTGTTTGGTGTACCTAAATTAGCTTATCATGAAAGAAATGTGGAATATGGAGATTTGGAGATGGATTTTGATTGGCCTGAAGCTGCGACCCTAGTTTATGACACTTTTATGGGTTTAGATCAGACTTTTGCCGAGATTTTTGCAATGTTTTTAAATCAGGGTTTGATCGATGTTTTCCCTAAAAAAGGTAAAGATTCGGGAGCTTTTTGTGCTCCAGCTAGATCTAATTTGCCAATTTATGTAATGCTCAACCACACTGGCAGATTAAACGATGTACGAACTTTGGCCCACGAAATGGGACATGCGATCAATTTTGAAATGATGAGACACGAAAACGAACTTAATTATGATTGTAGTCTATTTTTGGCAGAATCTTGCTCAACCTTTATGGAAGATTTTGTGTTACAAAAAATAATCCAAGAAGCCAATGAAGAACAAAAACTGGCAATCATGGTAGAAAAACTAAACAATGATATTTCTACTATTTTTAGACAAATTGCCTTTTACAGATTCGAAACTGATTTACATCTTGCTTTTAGAGATGCTGGTTACCTATCGCACGAACAAATTGGCAAAATTTTTACCAAAAACATGATCGACTATATGGGTGATTTTGTCAGTCAGGACGAGGGTAGTCAAAATTGGTGGATTTATGTTGGCCACTTTCGCAACTTTTTTTATGTTTATTCATATGCGGGAGGTTTGTTAGTTTCTAAATATCTACAAAGGCAAGTGAAAAAAGACAAAAATTTTATTAATCAAGTCAAACAATACTATGCCACTGGATTATCTAAATCACCCAAACAAACTCTTGAAGATATTGGTGTTAGGGTAGATAAAAGTTTTTGGAATCAAGGGTTAGATGAAATTGAACAGTTATTAGAAGAAGCGACTGTACTGGCCAAGAAGTTGGGTAAAATCTAAGTTTTCTAAAAAACGAAAAAAGTTACTATTAAAAACTATATTTAAGGAATAACTGGTCTAATAATCTAAAAACTTTATAACACAAACTGATTACAAAAAAGTGGAAACTATCTCTTAAAATAATAAGTGTACTACCCTACACTACCTTCAAGAGTTATCTGCAATAACTTCGAGGCTTCGACAGCAAATTCCATAGGTAATTTTTGAATAACTTCTTTGGTAAAGCCATTAATAATTATACTAGTAGCCTCCTCGTGACTCATTCCTCTTTGACGACAGTAAAAAAGAATATCTTCATTAACTTTGCTAGTACTGGCTTCATGTTCTATAGTGCAATAACTAGTTTGAGATTCTAAACGAGGGAAAGTATTAGCACTACATTGATTACCAAACAATAAAGAATCACAAGCTGAATAGTTTTTGGCACCTTTAGCTCTTTTATCTACCCTAACTAGACCTCTATAATTATTAGTACTTTGGCCAGCAGAAATAGTTTTGCTAATTATTCTAGAGCGACTGTTCTTACCGATATGAATCATCTTAGTACCGGTATCGGCTTGTTGTCTTTTTTTGGTAACCGCGATAGAGTAAAATTCACCTACAGTGTTGTCTCCTCGTAAAATTACACTAGGATATTTCCAAGTGATAGCTGATCCAGTTTCAACCTGAGTCCAAGATATCTTTGCCCCCTCTTCAGCAGCTAAGCCTCTTTTAGTTACAAAATTATAGATTCCACCTTTGCCTTCACTATCTCCCGGATACCAGTTTTGCACAGTGGCATACCTAATTTCAGCATTTTTGTGAGCAATTAACTCCACAACAGCAGCATGTAGCTGGTTAGTGTCTCTAATTGGAGCTGTGCAACCTTCAAGATAGCTAACATAACCACCTTCTTCTACGATAATCAAAGTTCTTTCAAATTGGCCTGTATTTTCGGCATTGATGCGAAAATAAGTGGACACTTCCATTGGGCAACGAACACCTTTTGGCACAAACACAAAAGATCCATCCGTAAACACAGCCGAATTGAGACAAGCAAAATAATTATCATTAGGTGGCACCACTGAGCCAAGATATTTTTTAACTAGATCGGGATGAGTTTTGGCAGCTTCCGATATAGAGCAAAAAATTATACCCATCTCGGCTAGTTTTTGTTTAAAAGTAGTCACTACTGACACACTATCAAAGACGGCATCAACCGCTACCCCTGCAAGTATCTTCTGTTCTTGTAACGGAATTCCCAATTTTTGGTAGGTTTCCAGAATTTCAGGATCAAGCTCGTCTAAACTGTTTAGTTTTTGTTTTGGAGCAGCATAATAACTAATTTTTTGAAAATCAATTGGTGGGTATTTGATATTTGCCCAAATAGGATAAGCTCTTTTTTGTAAAAGCCTAAAAGCTCGCAGTCTCCACTTAAGTAGCCACTCTGGCTCATCTTTTTTGGCAGAAATAGTCCTCACCACCTCTTCGCTAAGACCTTGTGGCAAAACTTCCTGCTCCACATTGGACACAAAGCCAAATTTGTATTCTTCTTCTAGGTTTTTGATCAAGTTTGGATCTTCCAAGCTTTTGTCAGGCATAAATTCAAAGCTAATGCTTGCAACTGATCTATTAAAGTTGAATTAATTATTTGTAAAAGACGGTCAATATTTCTTTTAATAAGATCTAAGACTGGTTTTTCGCAATTCGTCAAAAAATCATTTTAAAGATTCTCTTATATTGATTATATAAGACTTTTTTTACAATTTTGTAAATAATTTTTTGAAACTACTGTTAAGCTAAAATTAGCCGCTTAAAAAAGATCAAGACTGTCTGTTTCCAATTTGCCTACCTTTTTAAATCATTTATTTTTAAAGAGCTGGCAGGCTTGTGAGCTTTTTAATTCTGCTAACAATAAACCTTCACTAAATAAACAAGTTTAATTAGGTTTAAATATGAACAAATATATAACTAATTCTAAATTGAAACTTTTTAGAATGCCTAAATTCTTCTCAAAGTTATCTTAATTTACCATTTAACCAAATTTGACTAAGTTAATTAAGTTGATTTAAACTTAAAATTACCATGAATTATATACTACATTTGGTTGTCGATCAAGCTAACCACAAAACCCGTTTCGATATCGCCGCCACAAGACTATCCGGACTAAGTCGCAACAAAGTTCGCCAACTAATTGATTCTGGCTTGGCTTTTTTGAATAAAAAAAGAATTTGGATTGCTAAATTTGAAGTGAAACAAGGAGATATTTTGGAATTAATGTTAGGAAGTGAAAACTTAAAATCGTCCCTTAATATAGATTTACAACCAAGTTCTATTATAATAGAAAATGCTGATTTTTTAGTGATCAACAAACCTGCTGGAATTGCTGTTGATACAGACTCAAATAACATTATTCACTATCTCAAAAAACTCAATCCAAAATACTCTAATTTGTTATTGGCTCATAGACTAGACAAAGACACTTCTGGACTATTAATTTTGGCCAAAAGAGAGTCAGTAAGAAAAGAGTTTGAACAAATTTTTAAAGAAAGAAAAGTACACAAAATTTATCATACTATCTGCTTTGACACACCTAAACCAGAAGAAGGTGAGATTATTTTCCCCATAGTCCAACATTCCCAAGGAAAAAATAAATATTTTGCTATCACACCTAAAGATATTCCTAATCCCAAGGTCAAACCTGCCAAAACTAGTTATAAACTGATTCGTAGCTTTGCAAGTAAAAGATTGTCATATGTAGAATGCACACCTCACACCGGCAGACCCCATCAAATTAGAGTGCATTTAAAATCTATTGGTAACCCTGTTTTGGGAGATAAAGTTTATGCTAATCATCTACAACATCACCCTTACTGGCAAAAAGCTACTAGACAGATGCTTCATGCTTATAGTCTAAGATTTGAATTTGCTGGACAACAATATAGCTTAACAGCTACTTTGCCACCAGATTTTGAAAATATTTTGAAAGAGTTTGGTTTAGATTAAACCTTTAAATCAAGTAAAAATGCATCTGTAATTCATTAAGTTAATAAATCACGCTTGACAAAAATAAAATATTTTACTTTCCCTTTTCGAGAAATTTTTTGTCTTCTCTCAAGACATTTTCGAAAATGTTTTTTCGCCTTTGTTTTTTTCTTCTTTTGGAAATGAATGCTACCGCTTCAATAACTAGAAATTAGTTTGGTGTTTTTACCTACCATGTTTGTATGATATGGTGGGTTTTTTTGTGTTTAGGTTCTCGAAATAATGTTTCCACTATTTTTTAATTTATTCGAGTAACACAGATATGAAAAGCATTAAAATTATAAGTAATTTAGTGAAATTTGATAGAGATCGGTTTAAATTAGTCCTTGGATTTGGAAAAACCATTGCATTCTATATGTAATTAAAAATTTTAAATTTTTTAAGTTTAAACAATCTGTAAAGTATATGCCCTACATCGCTATCCCAAGCAATATTAAAAAGGTTGATTCTATTAGCCTAGAATTAATGTCTCCGGAAGAAATGGCTAGAATGAGCTACGGGGAAGTGTTAACTTCTGAAACTATTAACTACCGTACTGGCACCCCCCAAATGAATGGTCTTTTTTGTCAAGCAATTTTTGGACCAGTAAAAGATTGGGAATGTGCTTGTGGAAAATATAAAAGATATAGATATGCTGGTGTGATTTGTGATAAATGTGGTGTTGAAGTCACTCACTCCTCAGTTCGTCGTGAAAGAATGGGACATATCACTTTAGCTGCACCTTGTGCCCACCCTTGGTTTTTAAGAATAGTGCCTTCTCGCATTGCTTTATTACTGGATATGAAGGCTGTTGATGTTAGCCGTGTTGCTTATTTTTCAGCATATGTAATAACTGAAGTAAATGAGGATCTTAAACAAACTTATTTAGAGGAAATAGATAAAGAGGCTAATAGTCGTCTTAAATCTAAAAAAGCTGAATTTGATAAAAAGTTTGAAGAATTGAGTAGGCAGTATCAAAAAGATAAATCTTCCGGTAAATTTAATCTCGAAGAATTAAAACAGAAGTATGAAGCTAATAAAGAATTACTAAAACAACAAGAAGCTGAAACTTTAGCCAAAATTCAGACTATTGCTGAAGTTGCTAAACAAGAATTATCTAATCTAAAATTTAAAGATGTTATAACAGAACTCCAATACCAAGAATTGTCTTCCAAGTTTGGTACTGTGTTTAAAGCAGGAATAGGAGCAGAGGCTTTAGAACAATTATTGAAGAAAATTGATTTGAACCAAGAGTATGAAACTTTAAAAGAAAAAGTCCAAAAATCTAAAGGTGAGACAAAAAAGAAACTCTCGAAAAGATTAAGATTGATAAGAAGTTTTATCCAAACTAACACCAAACCAGAGTGGATGATTCTTCGCCGGGTCATGGTTTTGCCACCCGATCTTAGACCTATGTTGCAACTCGAAGGTGGTAGATTTGCAGCATCAGATCTAAACGAATTATACAGAAGACTTATTAACAGAAATAATCGTTTGCGAAAACTTATCCAAATCGGGGCACCTGAAGTGATTTTAAGAAACGAAAAAAGAATGCTCCAAGAGGCAGTTGAAGCTTTAATTGATAATTCGCCTAGAAGTGGCAAACAAGTCATGGCTTCTACAGGTCAAAAAAGACCTTTAAAATCTTTAACCCATATTATTACAGGAAAACAAGGAAGGTTTAGACAAAATCTACTTGGAAAAAGAGTCGATTACTCTGGTCGTTCTGTAATTATTGTTGGTCCCAATTTAAAATTAGACGAATGCGGTCTACCAAAAGAAATGGCACTAGAATTATTTACTCCGTTCTTGATTGGTAAAATTATAGAAAAATCCGAAAAAGGTTTGCTAAATGAAGAAGATCAGGCATACAATGTATATTCTGCTAAAAGATTAATTGAAACCAGAAGACCAGTTGTCTATGACATTTTAGACGAAGTGATTCAGGATAAATATGTTTTACTAAACCGTGCACCTACTCTTCACAGACTCTCTTTCATTGCTTTTAAACCAGTTTTAACTGAAGATAGAGCAATACAATTACACCCGCTGGTATGTAAAGCTTTTAATGCTGATTTTGATGGAGATCAAATGGCCGTTCACTTGCCTATCACCATAAAAGGTCAAGAGGAAAGTAGAGAGCTTATGACTGCCAAGAAAAACCTGCTCAAACCTGCCAGTGGGGAATTGATCATGGGAGGCCACCAAGATGTTGTTTTAGGTTGTTACTATTTAACCTCGATTACTAAAGAGCCTGAAAATAAACAAAAAATGAAAAAGTTTTCTTCTCCTAATGCTGCCTTAATTGCATATGACTTTGGTCATATTGAGCTTGGAGAGCTTATTTTAGTAAAGATGCAAAATAAAGACAAAATGGAAAATATTGAAACTACCGCGGGTAGAATACTATTTAATAACGCTTTTCCAAAAGAATTTGGTTTTATCAACGAAACAGTCAATAACAAGGTATACAACAAAATTCTGAACCAAGCTTATCATGAATTGGGCCAGGAAAAATTAGCAGATATTTTAGATGTCCTTAAAGATTTAGCCTTCAAATTTGCTACTCAATCTGGTATTACCATGTCAGCCAGCGATATCGTTAGTCCTAGTGGAAAAGAGGAGCTTTTAGTACAGGCTAGAGAAAATGTTCTGAAAATTCAGCAACTGTTTGAGCTTGGATTTTTAACAGATAAAGAAAGGCATGACCAAACTGTTAATATATGGAAAAACACCTCAGAAGATATTTCTAAATTAGTAAAGGACAGTATTGATAATTTAAGTAACATTGGAATGATGATTAACTCTGGTTCTAGAGGTAGTATTCTACAGTTAAATCAGATGTCTGGAATTAAAGGTCTGTCTGTCACAGCTACAGGTGAAATTATGGAGCTTCCTGCTCAACATGGGTATATTGAAGGTTTGACTGGTCTAGAGTACTTTTTGTCCATGAAAGGTCAAAGAAAATCTCAGGCGGATGTGTCTTTAAGAACGGCTGATGCAGGTTACCTTACTAGAAGATTAGTGGATGTAGCTCAAAATTTGATTATCACCAAAGAAGGTTCTATTGACGAATTAAGTGAAGACGAATTACAAAAATTTACTGCGGAAGAAAGTCAAAAAATGGGATTAAACTTAATCGACAGAATTTATGGTAGATTTTTAGCTCGAGATATAGTAGTTGATGGTGAAGTGGTTGCCCGTAAAGGTCAGTTGGTTGATATAGCTCTAAAAGAAAAGTTGGCAAAATTTGATATACAAGAAGTGTGGGTACCCTCTATAGTCAAAGTTAGGTCAGCTAGAGGAATTCCCCAAATCGCATATGGAGCTGATTTTAGCACTCATAAACCAGTTAAACTAGGAACACCCGTGGGAGTTTTGGCTGCTCAAAGCTTAGGTGAGCCTAGTACACAGCTAACAATGCATTCTAAACACAGAGGTGGAGCTTTAACTAAATTTGACATTACCACAGGTCTACCTAGAGTAGAAGAAATATTTGAAGCAAGAACTCCAAAAACTCCTGCACCAATAGCACCATTTAGTGGAGTAGTAGAAAAAATAGAAGGAAATATTGATATTGGTTATAAAATAACTATTAGTAGTCAAAAATCTACACTAACCCTTCCTTTTAACCCAGCTAGTGATAATCTTTTAGTCGAAAGTGGAAGAAGTATTAATAAAAACGACATAATTGCTGTCAAAAAAACCGGTGAAGCAGTTAGAGCTAATTTGTCGGGCTTGTTGGAAACAGGAGCTAACCAAATTATAATCAAACAAGAGACCCCAGAAATAGTTGAAGTAGAAACTCCTGCGGGAATGAATGTGATGGTTAAAGTTGGTCAAACTATAAATCAAGGTGAACCGTTAGTTGACGGACCTTTAAATCTTCAGGATATTTTAGACTATAGGGGTATAGATGCCCTACAATCTTACATAATAAGCCAGTTAAACACTATTTATTCCTCGAACGGAATTAATGTTAACGAAAAACATATCGAAGTAATTATTAGACAGATGTGTCTTAAAGTACAAATTTTAGATGCTGGTGATTCTGAATATACTGTAGGAGAAGTGGTCAATTACAATCTAATTTTAGCTAAAAATAAAGAGTTGAAGTCTGCGGGCAAACGACCAGTCATTTTCAAGCGAATTGTTGTGGGTATCTCAAAAGCGGCTTTATCAACTGATTCATGGTTAGCTGCGGCATCTTTCCAAGAAACTTCAAGAGTATTGACTGATGCCGTAATTTCTCGTAGAAAAGACTACTTAACTGGACTCAAAGAAAATGTAATTTTAGGTCAACTAATACCTGCAGGAACTGGATTTGATCCGGCGAAACATCAAATAACGGAAATTTACGATGAAATAGAAGTTGAAGAAATGGAAGAGACTGTGAACTAATACTTGTAAACATAATTTTTGAGTAACACATCACACGAAGTATCGCTGACCCTACCTTATCAAGGGTGGGGTGCTGTTATTGAAATTATGTTTATCACTTTTAGAGTCTAGGCTTAATTGTGGACTAAACTTTAAATTTGTGTTTATGTAAACTTTTTTTCTAAAACACCTAATAACCCTGTTTTTGCCAACGGAAAAATTATAAACTACAGTCTGACAGTGACTCGGTTTTGAGCTAAATACTTTTTAAGCTCTTGAATGTCCACATCTCCAAAGTGAAACACACTAGCAGCTAAAGCTCCATCAACATTAGTTTGTGTAAAAACCTCTAAAAAATGCTCCATTTTTCCAGCACCACCACTAGCAATTACAGGCACAGGACATATCGCTTGAATTTTATTCAACAATCTCAAATCGTAACCGTTTTTGACTCCATCGGTATCCATTGAATTAACAACCACTTCCCCTACTCCACGACTCACTGCTTCTTTAATCCAGTCAACAGTTTTAAGGTTGGTATTGGCAGTTTTTTGAGGGCTACCTGTATACATAAAGACATAATCTTCACCATTAACATTTTTGGAATCTACTCCTAACACTATACACTGAGAGCCAAACTCCTTGGCTCCTTGGTTAATCAAGTCTGGATTTTCTAAAGCAGGTGAATTTAGAGAAATCTTATCAGCTCCTGCACGCAAAACCTCCCTCATAGTATCCACAGATCTTATACCACCAGCTACTGTAAAAGGAATATTGATTTGTTCAGCAACTTTTTTCACCCAAGAATAGTCTACACTACGCCCTTCTGGGCTGGCAGTAATGTCATAAAAAACTAATTCGTCCGCTCCACGACTAGAATAAAACTGAGCTAATTGGACTATGTCTCCAGCGATTCTGTGACCCTCAAAGCGAACGCCTTTGATGACTTTCCCCTCTTTTACATCTAAACAAGGGATAATTCTTTTGGTAAGCATAAAAATAGTTTTAGAACAAAAACAAAAATGATATAATAATTTTTGGCAAATTTTTCCCAGCCATTTCTCTTCGTGAAATCCTTTGTACTCAACTTATTGCTTGCTAGTTTAGACAGTAATTAAACCATTACAGTACAAATATTTTTTCATAATTTTAAAATCAATAAAAAACATTTTACCCCTAAAAAACTTATCTGATCGCTTTTAAAGTAAACTAGTTAAAATAG
>FWPV01008315.1_pt1 | contig 14784 bp, 11 predicted proteins | sample 2228371 | NCBI WGS metagenome assembly FWPV01 (sample SAMEA103939776, study PRJEB20133) | metagenome
CGCGCACCAGATGCGGGAAGCGGGTCTCGATATCGAGGTTCCGGCGCTTTAGCGCGTCGTACTCGGCGTCGCTGACCGTCGGATTGTCCTGTTGGTGATAGGCGATGTCGTGCGTCGCCAAGAGGTCGGCCAGACGCTCCAGTTCTTCGACGGCCTGGGCTTCGGTGAGATCGGTGACGGGGATCTGAGACACGGGGCGAATCCGGGCGGCGGGGGACGCAGGCAGGTTAGCAACGCGGCTCCGGCGGGGGGAGTCGCCGATGCGCTCGCCCGTCAGGCGAAACCTGGCCCGCCCCTTGCGGCGTCGGGGGCGAAGGAGTTTCCGATGTTCAATGCCGGCACAGGTTTCGCCAAAGCGAACGCCACGCCCGTCCTGTCCCGGGACGGTCCGCTGGACGCCCTGCGCTTCCTGGCGGCCCTGTTCATCGTGCTCTACCACGTGGCCGAGCGGGCCCCGGTGTCGCTGTTCAGCCTGTCGCCGGCGTTCGGGCGCGGCTATCTGGCGACCGATTTCTTCCTGATGCTGTCTGGCTATGTGCTGGCCCGGACCTATGGCGCGCGCGTCCTGAGCGCCGAGGTTGGCGCCTGGACGTTCCTGAAGCGCCGCGTGCAGCGGATCTGGCCGCCGCACCTCGTCATGCTGGCCCTGTTCGTCGCCTTCTTCCTGGCCACCACGGCGATCGGCCTCGCTCCGCAGAACCCGCAATGGTTCCGGTGGGACCAGCTGCTGCCGCAGATCTTCCTGGTGCAGGCCTGGTTCGTTCCGGGAACCTCGGGCTGGAACATGCCCACCTGGACCCTGTCGGCGCTGATCGTGGCCTATGCGCTGTTCCCGATGGTCTGGCGCAAGGTCGCCACCAGCACCCGCCCGCTGAGATTGCTGGCCATGGGCGTCTGCGCCTGGGTCATTCTGGACTATGCCGCGCTGATGGCCTTTGGCGTGCACGGCTACCAGCTGCCGCTGCGCTTTGGCCTGATCCGCGGCGTGCCGCTGTTCATGATCGGCGTGCTGATCGCGCGCCTGCCCGTCACGCGCCTGGCTGAGCAGCAAGCCCCGCCGCTGGCGGCGACCAGCCTGGCCATGGTCATCGGCGTCCAGGCCCTGGGGAACTTCGACTATCTCAGCCTCGCACTGCTGGCGTTCCTGATCTACGCGGCCGGGGCCTCCAAGCCGCGCGCCTGGCGCTGGGCGGGCGCGGCGGGGCGCCTGTCGTTCCCGCTGTTCCTGACCAACACCCTGACCGCCGTTGTGTGGTTTGGCCTCGTGCGGATGGTCGACGCCAAGCTCGGCCTGCCGATCGCCGCCCAGTGGACGCTATGGGCGCTGGCCATCCCGGCGACGATCGCGGCGGCCTGGCTGTTCGAGCGCCTGGTGGACACGCCGCTGCAGACCTGGATCAAGTCGCGGTCGCGCGAGGCGCTCGCGCCGGGCGTCGGCAAGATGCGCCAAGCCTCGGCGTAGGCGCCTCTCAGGACCGATCTCTCCACCGGAGCGTAAGCGCCACCCCGCCGACCAGCGCGGTCGTCAACAGGACGCCGGCCAGCAGGGACAGCGGCCAACTCCCGATCGCCGGAGCGGACCGAAACTGCGGCGCACGCGCGAAATCGGCGCGGCCGAACGGTCGGTCTTCGAACAGGTACGGATAGTAGAACCGCCGAAGCGCGCCGTGGAACGCACGAATGCGGTCCTGATAGGCGATCTGGGCCGCAGGATCAGTCGCGGCCAGGCGGTGCAGCGCCAGCTGCGTCGCCACGCCCGGCGTCACCAGGCCCAGGCGCTCGCTCCAGGTCGCCCGTTCGAGAACCCCCTGGCGATACTGGCGCGACAGATCGCCGGCCAGTTCGTCCCCGACCTGGTGGAAGGCGAAGTACCATTTCCAATGGAACGCCTCGCCCAGCGGCGGGGTGTCGCGCCACTGCGGATGGGTGCGGAAGAACGCGTCCATGGTCTCGGCCTTGGGGATGTCCCAGGCGCGGTGTACGGCGGTGCGCTGGGTCTGGCCAAGCTCCATGCCCTGGCGCAGCGGGATGGCGCTGTTGATCGCCACGTGGCCGATCGCCGGAACGATCAGGGTCAGGGTCATCCAGGCCGCCGCCAGGGTCATGGCGTTGGCCAGCGAGCTGCGCGCCGCGCGGGCCACCACCAGGCACAGCACGATCCAGAAGGCCAGATAGGCCAGCACCACCACCAGCACCGCTCCAACCTTCCAAAGCGGCGTACCGGCGACGAGGGCGCCCACGAAGAACGGCAGCGCCAGCGCCAGGAAGAGACCCAGCGCCCGAACGATCAGACGCGGTCCCCACAGCGCCGAGGGCGCGCCCACCGAGGCCTCCAGGGCCCGCAGCCGCCCCGCCTCCCGCTCGCCCGACCGCAGGTCATGGAACAACAGGATCACGAACAGCGGGGCCAGATAGACCAGCACGAAGGCGAAGTCGAAACGCCCGGGAAGCGCGGCTTCCGGATTGCCGATCTCGCCCTCATAGAGCTGCGCCTCCAGGCCCAGGGCCCGCACACGCAGGACGTAGGGCGAGACATCGCGGGTCCCGATGGCGGCGAACGCCAAATCCGATGGCGGATCCCAGGTGGCGTGGAACGTGTAATAGGCCGCGCTGCCCGGATCCTTCTCGCGCGAGACCCAGTCGGTGATCGCGGCGACATCGGACGCCTGCTGCGGTCCGATCCGGGCGATAACGGCCTCCTGACGCGCGACCTCGACGAGGCCGGCGCCGACGGCCACAGCGGAGAGCGCAAGCAGGGCGACCATGGCCGCGACGACTGATTTCAGGCCCAGCAGGAAGCGGGCTTCTCGAAGCAGGGCGTTCATGCGGCCCTCCGGTTCAGGCGGCGGCCAGCGTGGACCGCAAGCAACGCTCCGGCGACGAGCCAGAGCAACAGGGCCGCCAGCGCCGGCAGGGCGCGGCCCACGACGTCGGCGGCCGAGGGCCGCGTCGGGTCGAAGTGGGGCATGGCGCGCCAATGGTCGGCCGAGATGCGGCTGCGCGCCTCGGCGGCGGCGTTCTTGCTCTTGGCGGCGTCGTCCGCAGCCGTGACCGCCGTGGCCTGCAGGCGGTTCAGGCGCTGCACCAGGTCATAGCGGTAGGCTTCGGCCTGCTCGAGGAAACGGCGATAGGCGAACAGGTCCGTCTCGGCCAAGGTCATCGAGACACGGCGGATCGCCACAGTCGGGCTGACCACCGCCAGAGCGTCCATCACCCGCCCCTGCGCCTCCATCGCGCCAAAGGCCTGGTCGGCGTAGCGGTCGAACAGGCCGGAGGTCAGCTTCTCGCCCTCGATGGCGAGCAGGCCCCGATAGTTGACCGGCAGGTCCTCGACCCGCGTGACCCCATACTGTTTCAGCGTCTTCTGCTTGAAGGCCGCGAAATAGGGGTCGTTGGGATTGTGGCTGTCGCCCATCGCGCGCAGGTCGCGCTGGACGGCGATGTCGGTCTCCACGCGGGTCGGCAGCGGCGCCAGGGCGGCGGCGGCCTCTGGCGCGACGCGCGGAATCAGCACCACCATGAACGCCCAGGCGCCGACCAGACCGATCAGGGCCGAGCGGCTACGATTGGCCGTGGCGGAGACGCCGATGATCAGCAGGGTCCAGAAGGCCAGATAGGCGACATAGCCCAGCGCGGTCAGACCGACCGCCGAAAGCCGCGCGCCGCCGCTGGCGCCGAGCCACAGCAGAAGACCAAAGGCCGGGGTCGAGATGGCCAGGGCCGCCAGGCCCAGCGCCAGGGCCTTGCCGCTCAGCAGCGCGCCGCCGGAAATCCCGGCCAGCAGCGACTGGCGCAGCGTGCCCCGCTCGCGTTCGCCCGCAATCATCCCCGCGCCGATGAACACCAGCAGCAGCGGCACGATCACCTGCAGCACCAGCGCGGGCGACAGTTGTCCGAACCGGACCAGCAGCGACGATTGGCGAGCATCGCCGAAATTGGCGCTGTTCTGCCGATGACCTTCGAGGAAGATCATGTTGCCCGTATAGGCCTCGACGCCGGGGTCCATCGCCGCCAGGCCGCTGGCCGGCCGGATGGCGAAGTGGCCAAAGTGCACGACCCGGTGCGGATGCCGGTTGGGCTGGGCCGCAAAGTCCTGGTCGGCGGCGTGCTGCAGACGCTCGCGAAGACCAGCTTGATCGGCCTGATAGGCGTTCGAGGTCAGCGCTGCGGCGAAGGTCAGCAACGCAACGAGGATCAGGCCGGTCAAGGCGACCCGGCTCCGAACAAGGTGACGCAGCTCGTTGCGCGTCACCGAAAGGATCACGCTCATGCCGCCCGCGCCCTCGAAAAGCGGTTGTGCAGGGCGCGAAGGTCGAAACGCTCAGGGCCCTCGGCGACCATCTCGTCGCTGATCCGTCCGCGCTCGAGGAAGCCGATGCGGTCGGCGATGTCGGCGACGCCGATCAGGTCGTGGGTGACGATCAGGATCGCCGCCCCCTCCCCGCGCAGACGCGAGACCAGGGCGTTGAAGTCGGCGGTCGCGCCCGGATCAAGGCCCGAGGTCGGCTCGTCCAGCAGCAGCACCGACGCGCGGCGCAGCACCGCCAGGGCGATGGCCGTCTTCTGCCGCATGCCCTTGGAGAAGCCCGACACCCGGCGCTCCCAGGCCTCCTCGGCGAGACCAACCGTGCGAAGCGCCTTGTTGATCTCGTCGGCGACGGGGCGCAGGCCCGCAAGGCGCAGGAAGTAGTCGATGTTCTCGCGCGCGGTCAGGTGCTCGTACAGCGCCACGTTCTCAGGGATGTAGGCGATGGCGCGGCGCACTTCGGCGGGTTCGGACGCAGGGTCGCGACCGACCACGCGGACGTGTCCAGCGCTGGGACGGACAAAGCCGAGGATCGCCTGCAGCGTGGTCGACTTCCCCGCGCCGTTGCCGCCGAGCAGGCCGTAGACCTCTCCGGCCCTGACGGTCAGGGCCAGATGATCGATCACGCCTCGATCGCCGTAACGCACCACGAGATCCACGATCTCGATCGCCTTTTCGCCATCCACGGTCTTCACGCCACCCTCGCAAGCCTCTGCGGCGCCGCTTGCGCCATCGAGTAATGTTATATCGTAACAATTATCTTGACCGTCGATCAAGCCCTCGCCTATTCGACCGGCGCAACCCAGACCGCCGTTCTCCAGCGAGATCCAGACATGACTTCCAAGGCCCTCCTCTTCGCCCTTTGCGCGGGCGTTTCGCAGTTCGCCTTCGCGGACTTGGCTGTCGCGCAGGACAGGGCCGACGAGGTCGAGAGCGTCGTCGTCACCGGCTCACGAGCAGCCAGCGCCAGCATCAACGGCGTCGTCATCGACCCCATGCGGCTGCCGCAGAGCGTGCGGGTTCTGGACGAGGCGCTGATCGTCGACACCGGCGTGACCAACCTGTCCGACCTCTTCGATTTCGCCGGCGGCATGGCGCGCCAGAACAGCTTCGGCGGGGCCTGGGACGCCTATGCCATCCGCGGGTTCTCGGGCGACATCAACCAGGGCCCGGACCTCCTGGTGAACCGCTTCACCGCCAATCGCGGCTTCAATGCGCGGCGCGACGTGGCCACTGTCGAGCGCTTCCAGGTGCTCAAGGGCCCCGCCTCGGCTCTGTCGGGTAAGGGCGAGCCCGGCGGCTCGATCAACATCGTCACCAAGGCGCCGACCGAAACCGCCCAAGGCTCGGGCGAGCTGTCCTATGGCAGCTTCGACGCCAAGCGGATCATGGGCGACGTCAGCGGCCCGGTGGGCGGCGGCGTCTCAGCCCGCATGATCGCCGTCTATCAGGACACGGACGGTTGGCGCGATCACGTCGGCAGCGACCGCCTGTTGCTGGCCCCGTCGATGGCCTGGACGCCCTTAGACGACCTGCGCCTGCTCTATCAGCTGGAGGCCAACACCGTGCACTTCGTGCATGACCGAGGCCTGGTGGCGGTCGCCGGCAATGGGAAGGCCTTGCCGCGCGAGCGGTTCCTAGGCGAACCGAACGACGGCGACATCACGCAGAAGACCCTCCAGCACCAGCTGACGACGACCTACAACTTCAGCCCGAGCGTCGCGGTTGAAGCCGGCGTCCAGTATCGCGACGGATCCTTCCGGGGGCAGTCCACCCACAACGGCGCGCTGATCGGAACCCAGCTTCGCCGTCAGCTGCGCGTCCACGACTACACCTGGGACGACCTCTCCGGGCGGATCGAGGTCAGCTTCGATGGCAAGCTCGGCGGCCTGGAGCACCAGCTGCGCGCCGGCGCCGACGCCTTCACCTACGAGCAGCACCGGATCTTCTATCGCTTCAGCCCGACGGCCGCCTCTCCGTACGCGATCGACATCTTCAATCCGGTCTACGGACAGACCAAGCCGGTCGCGCCGTTGAACCAGAACCTGATCGAGGAGCTGAGCGGCGAGAGCCTCTACCTGCAGGACCTGGTGACGCTGAACAGCCAATTCACCCTGCTGGTCGGCGTGCGCCAGGACTGGATCCGTCAGACCAACACCAACCTGCGCAACAACACGGTCACCCAACAGTCGCCGTCGCAGGCCTCGCCGCGCGCGGCTCTGACCTGGGCGCCGAACGAGAGCTTCTCGGCCTATGTCAGCTGGGGCCGCTCGTTCCGCTACAATCAGGGCGCCGACGCTGCGGGCGGCGCCTTCCCGCCCGAGAAGGGCGAGGCCCTGGAAGCGGGCGTGAAGTGGGATCTGGCCGGCCGCCTGACCGGCACGGCGTCGCTGTTCCGCATCGACAAGGAGAACATCCTCGTCAACGATCCGGCCAACAGCGGCTTCTTCATTCCGGTGGGCGCCGCGCGCAGCCAGGGCTTCGAGGCCGAGGCCAATCTTCACCTGCCCAAGGGCGTCACGGCCACGGCTGTCTATGCGTACACGGACACCGAGATCACCCAAGACACCCGCGCCAACATGATCGGGAGCCATCTGAGCAACATCCCACTGCACTCCGGCGCGCTGTACGCCAACTGGCGCTCGGATGGCGATGCGCCAGGATCGGTGACCGTCGGCGGCGGTGTCGTCTATGTCGGCAAGCGCGCGGGCGACGACGTCAACACCGGGTTCAAGCTGCCGGACTATGTCACGGTGCGCGCCAACCTCGCCTATCGGGTTTCGAAGGCGGTCTCGCTGCATCTCGATGTCGAGAACCTGTTCGACACCTACTATCTGGAGAGCTCCTACAGCGATGCCTGGATCACGCCGGGCGCTCCGCGCACGATCACCGGCAAGCTGCGCGTCAGCTTCTAGAACGCGCTGCGGCTTTAGCGCCGATCGGCTTGTCTGGTCGGCGCGAACGCCAAAACCGCCAAAAGAGAAGCTGTATTCGCGTTGAGTGTGGGCGCTAACGCGGCTGGAAATCCTCGTCCTTCGACAAGCTCAGGATGAGGATTTTGTATGAACCGAGGCCAGCAGTCGTCCCCACCCTGAGCTTGTCGAAGGGCGAGGACGGCCGCCATGACGCGTCCACACCCAATGTGAATTCAGCCAAAAGAAAAGCCCGGCGCACGGCCGGGCTGAAATAAGTAGGGAGGAAACGCCCCGGGAAGGGCAGAGGCTCTCAGCCTCACGCAGGTGATCTATGTTCACTCTCGAAGCGTTCAAGGCCCAGCCGAAAGATTCTTCGCGCGCGGCGCGCTTGGCTTGCCCGGGCCGTGTGATATGAGCGCCTTCGACGAGTGAGGGCCTGCGCCCGAAGCGAGCGCCAAGCCTATGTCTGATCCTACCGACCCCGTAGACGACGTTCCCGCCGCGCCGGCGCCAAAGCCCCGGCGGCCGCGAAAGCCGCGTGCTCAGGCCGTCATGACCGAGGCGGCGGGCTTGGATCCCGCCGAGCCCGAGGCCATGCCGGCCAAGCCGCGCCGAGCGCGCAAATCCCGCCGCGCTAAGCCTGAAGCGGCCGCCACCTCCGAGGTCGAGGCGCCGCCCGCCGCGGTAGCAACCCAAGACGACGCTGACGCCGATCTCTTCGAGCCCGCCGTAAAGGCCGAGACGGACTCTGAAGACGTCCCTGCGGAAACCGAAGCGGCTGCAACGCCTGACACCGCGCCCGAGGCCGCCCTCGCGACCGAAGCCGTGGCCACGCCAGAGCCGGCCGTCTCGCCTGAAGCCCCGGCCCTCGTCGAGCCTGAAGCTCAGGCCGAGCAAGAGCCCAAGGCGGAGATCGAGACGGTCGAAGTCGCAGCGCCGGAACAACCCGCGCCCGGCGCCAAACCGCCGATCTGGAAGCGCCCGGCCTGGCTGATCGGCGCCGGCGCCGCCGTGCTGCTGGTGTTCGTGCTGGTCGCCTCGCTGTTCTGGTCCCTGCCGCTGAGCCGCGCTCTGGAGCCGCTGAACAATTCGGCGATCGTCCTGGTCGCCGAGGACGGCTCGCCCATCGCCCGCCGAGGCTCCTACAAGGAGGCGCCGATCGATGTGGCCAAGCTGCCGAGCTACGTGTCGGGGGCCTTCATCGCCATCGAGGACCGTCGCTTCTACAGCCACATGGGCGTGGACCCGAAGGCCATCGCCCGGGCGGTGGGCCGTAACGCCCAGGCTTGCGGCGTGTCTGAAGGCGGCTCGACCATCACCCAACAGCTGGCCAAGAACGCCTTCCTGTCCAGCGACCGCAACCTGCGCCGCAAGGCCCAGGAGGCGCTGATCGCGGTCTATCTGGAGGCTCGCCTCTCGAAGGACGAGATCCTGTCGCGCTACCTCTCGTCGGTCTATTTCGGCGACGGCGCCTTTGGCCTGCGCGCGGCGGCCCGTCACTATTTCGGCAAGCCGCCCGAGCAGCTGTCGATCGGCGAAGCGGCGATGTTGGCCGGTCTGGTCAAGGCGCCGTCGCGCCTGGCCCCGACCAACAATATCGAAGGCGCGCGCGAGCGCATGCGCGTGGTGCTGGGCGCCATGGTCGAGACCAGGACCATCACGCAGGCGGAGGCCGACGCTGTCGGCGAGATCTCGCCCGTCAAGGCCGAGGACAAACTGCCCACCGGCTCGTACTTCGCCGACTGGGCCCTGCCCCAGGCTCGCGCGCTGATCGGGGCGCGCTACGGCGAGACCATCGTCAAGACGACGCTGGACCCCGAGCTGCAGGAAAAGGCCGAGCGCATCCTCAACGACTATATCGAGCGCGACGGCGAGGTGCTGAACGTCACCCAAGGCGCCCTGGTGGCCATGCGCAAGGACGGTCGTGTGGTCGCCATGGTCGGCGGGCGCGACTACAAGCAGAGCCAGTTCAACCGCGCCGACGCCGAGCGTCAGCCGGGCTCGGCGTTCAAGTTGTTCGTCTATCTGGCCGCCCTGCGCGAGGGCATGACCATCACCACCCCGATCCTCGACACCCCGGTGCAGGTCAGCGGCTACATGCCCAAGAACCACGAGGGCAAGTATCACGCCCGCGAGGTGCCGCTGATCACCGCCTTCGCCGGCTCGTCCAACGTCGCGGCGGTCCGCTTGGCGCATGACCTGGGGCCCGCCAAGGTGATCAAGGTCGCGCGCGAACTCGGGATCACCGAAGAGATCCCTGCGGACCTGACCATGGCCCTGGGCACAGGTCCCATGAGCCTAACCCGATTGACCGCCGCCTATGCGTCGGTCGCGGCCGGCGAGTATCCGATCGTCCCGCACGGCGTGGCCGACTTCAACAAACCCAGGACCAAGGCCTATGACCCCAAGGTGCTGGCCAATATGCGCGACCTGCTGCGGTCGGCCACCCATCGCGGCACCGGCCTGGAGGCCGCCATCCCTGGCGCCTTTGGCAAGACCGGCACGACCCAGGACTATCACGACGCGATCTTCGTTGGTTACGTCGACGATCTGGTGGTCGGCGTCTGGCTGGGCAACGACGACAATAGCTCGATGAACGGCGTGGTCGGTGGCGGCGAGCCGGCGAAGATCTGGAAGGCGTTCATGCTGTCGGCCCTGGGCCGCGATGTCGCCCCTATCGTCGAAGAGGATCCCCTGGAGGACCTTGGTTTGCCGCTGGAGGGCGAGATCGGACCTGACGGTTTGCCCTTGGCGCCGCTGACCCCTGCGCAGGATTCGCCTGCCCCGGAGCCGAACAGTGACGTGCCGCTCGCGCCGCCACCGCCCGAGCCGCGCCCATGAGGCGACGCTTCAAACCTCGTCCGCCTACGGACACTTCGTCGTAAAAGTGTCTTTCAATTGTGACAAAAGCCCACCAACCGTCCGGCATGCTTTCGCCTCACGCCGGGAAAAGACAGGAATTGACGACATGAACAAGCTCATTGGCGCCGTCGCCACCGTCGCTCTGCTCGCCGTCGCCGACCAAGCCCATGCGGCCCGCGACCACGTCTGGGCGGCCGGTTCCTCGACCGTGTTCCCGTTCTCGACCCGGGTCGCTGAGAACTACGCCAAGAAGACCGGCAAGAAGTCTCCGAAGATCGAAAGCCTCGGCACCGGCGGCGGCATCAAGATGTTCTGCGGCGGGACGGGCGAGAAGTTCCCCGACATCGCCAACGCGTCGCGCCCGATGAAGAAGTCCGAGTTCCTAGCCTGCCAGAAGGCCGGCGTGAAGGACATCATCGAGATCAAGATCGGCTTTGACGGCATTGTCGTGGCGTCGAACAAGAAGGGTCCGGACTTCAACTTCAAGCTCGAGCAACTGTATCTGGGTCTGGCCGACCAGACCCTGCGCGGCGGCAAGCTGGTGAAGCAGCCCTACAAGACCTGGAGCGAGGTCGGCCCCGGCCTGCCCAACGCTCGCATCCTGGCCTACGGTCCGCCCCCCACCTCGGGCACCCGCGACGCCTGGATCGAACTGGCGATTGAAGGCGGCGCCGCCAAGCTGCCGACCCTGGCCAAGATGAAGACCGCCGACGAGAAGAAGTTCAAGGCCACCGTGTCGCCGATGCGCACCGACGGCGGCTGGGTCGACGCCGGCGAGAACGACAACGCCATCGTCGGCACCATCGAGAAGACCCCGAACGCCCTAGGCGTGTTCGGCTACTCGTTCCTTGAAGAGAACGGCTCGCGCATCAAGGGCGCTACGGTCAACGGCGTGAAGCCGACGGCCCAGACGATCGCCAGCGGCCAGTATCCGCTGTCGCGTTCGCTCTACATCTACGTGAAGAAGTCCCAGGTCGGCGTGACGCCAGGCCTCAAGGAGTTCATCGCCGAGTTCGTCTCGGACGCGGCCACCGGTCGCGGCGGCTATCTGCAGAACCGCGGCATGATCCCGCTGCCGCCGGCGGTTCACGCCCAAATGAAGCAGAAGGTGAAGACCCTGACGCCGATGCCTGCGCCGAAGAGCTAGGGTTCGTTGCAGTCCTGAACGACAGAGGCGGCCGCTGACGCGGCCGCCTTTTTCGTCTGCGCTCGACAGCGCGCCAAGCTGTTTAGCCCTCGGCGCGACACCAGGATGGGCTATCGGGCCGATACTCATGAAAATCGGGCGCAAGGCCCGGATCATCGTCCAGACAGTTAGCGGCGATCGCCAGGATGCGCCCGGAGAACGGATCGCCCAGCGCCGTCCCGCACCGCGCGCAGAAGCAGCGATTGAACCGAAGGGGCGGCTTGGGCGCGTATCGCGCGACCAGATCGCGTCCGGCGACCCAGCAAAACGCCTCGGTGCGGACGTAGGCATAGGCGCTCGAACCCGCCTTGCGACAGCGCGAGCAGTGGCAAACACCGACCATGGCGGGCCGCTCGAACAGCTCGAATCGAACGCCGCCGCAGCAGCAGCTTCCCTTGATGGCCAATGGCGGTCTCCTTGAGAACTCAAGGAACCTGCGCCTCCCCTGCCGCCAACCGTGTGTCAGCAGGCTCCATGTCGGCATGAGGCGGCTTGTCACACCCGCGTGCGGACAGTGCGCCGGCTAGAGCATTTTTCGAGCGAAGTGGTTCCGGTTCGCGTGAAGAAAAAAGCGCCAAAACAGAAGATTAGAGCTCACGGCCTGACGCAGTCAGGTCGTGAAATGCTCTAGGGCCTCGCGCGTCAAAACGGAATCGTTTTGACGCGATAACGAGGCTCTAAATCAGACACTTAGAGCGCGAAACGCGCCGAAACCGGTTCCCACATTCGGCGTCACGATCTACCGCGTGCGCGAGGTCATGCCGGCGGCGGCGGCGTCGTCAGCCACCTGGGGATCGAGCTCCGGCGCGGGGCCGGTCTGGCGCACCGACGGGACAGCGGGCGCCTCAGGCGCGGGCGCGGTGGCCTCCGCCCTCGGCGGCGGGGGCTGGTTGGACTTGGCGGCCATGGCGGCTGCGGCGGCGTTGTCCGCAGCGGTGCGCGTTTCAGCCGGCCCGTCCTCGTAACCACCGCCGCTCGACGTCAGGAACAGGATCGTTCCAAAGGTGGCCAGCACCCCGACGATGAAACCCAGCACAAACAAACCAAACGGATTGCCACGACGCTCGCTCATCTTTGGGGGTCCGCCATCCACACCGACTTGGCCTTATCGCCGGCTAGCATGGTCTAGACGGGCGAGCCAGAGCTTGGTTACCGGATTCGGCTGAGAGGCGAGTTCGGCGCGCGCCCTCAGGTCCCGGTCCACTTGCGGACCGGCCCGACGTCGACATGCACAAAGTTGCTGGTCGGATAGAAGCCCACACCGCCCACGCCCAGGTCCAGGGCCGCGGCGCGGACATGCTTGAGTTCGACATCCTCCAGGAAGATGTCCATCGCCTTGCCGTCCATGTGCAGGCTCTTCTTGGCCACCTCGCCGCTGCGCTTGGAGAGCAACCGATTGGTCGCCGGCGAGCGGTAGCCCGAGATCACCTGGAACGGGCTCTTGCTCTCGGTCTTGCGAGCGATCTGGTCGAGCAGATCGTAAAGGCTGCGGTCGATCGGATGGACTTCGTCGTTGCGGTAGTCGCGCAGCACCTTGTCCAGCGCGGTCACGGCGTCCGGCACATAGGCGCCGTTCTCCCAGTAGACCGCCTCGAGCTTCTCGCCGGTATGGACGTTGTGCAGATGCAGCCAGCGCGGCTCGACGGCGGGCGCGAGCTTTGGCGGATCAATCGACGCCACCGTGGCGGCGCCGGTGGTCTGCGGAGGAACCGGAGCGGCTTGTGGGGCTTTACCCTCCAAGAGCGCGCCGATGATGTCGTCGTCCGCGCGCGCCGCGAACGGCAGAAGCCCGACCCCGATAGCGCCCAGCCCCCACTGGAGCAGCTTACGTCGTTCCATGACTACGCCTTACCCGACACCGAATGTCGGGCAGGACAACTCATGACGAACCAGAATGCAAGCTGAGCCAGATCACAGTGCGGCGATACGCTGCACCAGCTCACGATCCCAGCCATACGGATCCTGGCGGAAATTCACCTGCCCGTCCGGCGTCACATAGGCCGTCCAGTACAGCAGGTAGACCGCGATCTGCTGCGGCAGCTTGGCGCGCACCGTATCGCCGGACGCCAGGGTCTCGTTGACCTTTTCCGGCGTCCAGGTCGGATCGTCGCGCATCACCTCGTTGACGAGCTCAATCGGCTTTTGCAGGCGCACGCAGCCGTGGCTGGCCAGACGACTGAAGCTGTCGAACCTGGCGCGGCTGGGCGTGTCGTGCAGATAGACGCCGTAGGGGTTGTTGAAGTCGAACTTCACCTTCCCCAGCGCCGCCAACGGGCCCGCCTTCTGCTGCAGCCGCGTGCCGCCGCCCTCGGTCGGGATCACGATGAAGTCGTTGCGCGCCAGATAGCCGGGACTGGCCCGCTCCTTGGGCCAGATCTCCTTCGACGCGATCGACTGCGGCACGTTCCACGGCGGGTTCAGCACGATGCTGTGGATCATCGACGAGAGCATCGGGGTCTCGTCGCCGGGCCTACCGGTGACCGCGCGCATCGTCAGGGTCGGGGTGTCGTGGTGGAACACCGAAAGGATCGCGGCGGCGACGTTCACCTGAATGCGGTCGGCCGGGAGGGTCTGGGGCAGCCAGCGCCAGCGCTCCATATTGGCGACGATCTGGTCAATCCGCCGCTCGACGGGAATATTCAGCGCCGCCAGGGTCGCCTTGTCGACAATCCCGTTCGGATTGAGGCCAAAGCGCTTCTGCGCCCGCTGGACCGCCTGGGTCAGCGCCTCGTCAAACACCGGCGCGGCGTCGACTGCGACGGTGGGGTCCTCGGCCGCCAGGCGCGCCTCAAGCGCGACGACCCGCGCGCCGGTCGCGCCCTCTTTCATAACGGGCCCGGCGGCGAGCGGCAGCCAGCCGCCCTTGGCGGCGATGTCGCGATAGGTGGCCAGGCCCGTCCGCAGCGTCTGGTAGCCGGTATAGGGCGGCGGCAGGGTGTTCAGCCATTCGGCCAACTGCCCTTGTTGCACAGCCGCGACGAACTCTGGTGCAGGATCATAGGCCGCTGGCCGCAAGCCCCACTCGGTCTTGAAGCCGCTGATCGGCAGGCGCCCGGTGCGCACGGCGCGCGCATAGGCCAGGGTGAGGCTGACCAGCTGGGCTTGGCCGGCCGCGCGCGAAGCCGGATCGGCCGCCATGTACAGCTCGATCGCCCGGTCCGGCGAAAAGGCGTTCATCGCAAAGCCGTGCGTATAGGCCTCGCCCAGCACGACGCGCAGCGCCTCGACCTGATCGGCGCTGAACTGGACCGTCGACAGGTCCGGAGGAATAACCGGGGGACGGGGCGCAACCAAGGGCGCGCTCTGCACCGGGCGCGCGCTCACCACAGGCGGGCGTTGGGATTGCGCCTGGGCGACCTCGAGGGACAGAAGGCTCAACGTCGCCGCCAGGACGCCGCAGGTTCTCGAAAATCGCATCACTATTGAACGGTCCGCCGCACTGGCGCGGCCAAGCCGCGTTAAGGATTACAGATGGCCGCGCAGGGCCTGGCGCGTCAACGCGCGTAGTGTGAAAG
>FWPV01010805.1_pt1 | contig 14782 bp, 14 predicted proteins | sample 2228371 | NCBI WGS metagenome assembly FWPV01 (sample SAMEA103939776, study PRJEB20133) | metagenome
ATCTCCTGTATAAAAATGGATTGGCAACAATACCAGATTTTTTAATAAAGGCATACAATCAAACTCCTCATCCCCTTCTGTTGTTTTTTGCCATAATTTTTGTAACTCCCCTTTTTGAAGAAACCCTTTTTAGGGGCTTTCTTTTTAAAAGTATTGAAAGTTCAATACTTGGGGGAAAAGGTGCCGTCTTAATTTCTGCCTTTTTATGGTCTTTACTTCATTTGCAGTATAATTTTTATGAAATTTTTGTTATATTTATTGCAGGTATTATTTTCGGTTTAAGTAGATCGAAAACTAATAGCATATTTCTTCCTTTAACTTTACATTTCTTACAAAATTTAAGTTCTTCAATTTTCTTTTATATAACCTATGGCTAATTCTTTTATTTAAAAAATTATTGAAATAAATTATCCAATTTGATAAAATACTTGATATTTTCAAAAGGAGATTTTTATGTCAAGCCATAATTTGCTTTTTACAAAAACCCATGAATGGATTAATATCCAAGAAGGGATAGTTGGTATTACAAACTATGCACAAGGAAGATTGGGCGACATTGTTTATTTGGAAGTAAACTCCATAGGAAAAGATGTAAAAAAAGGAGAAGCCATTGCTTTAATTGAATCTGTTAAAACAACCTCTGATGTTTATGCCCCTTGTGATGGTAAGGTTTTAGAAGTAAACTCTGAAGTTACATCTAATCCAGCTTTAATAAATCAAGATCCAGAAGGAAATGGTTGGATTTTAAAAATGGAAGTAAAGGAGACCTTTTCTTCAGAAGGTTTATTAAGTAAAGAAGAATATGAAAATTATATAAAAACCCTTCAGGAGTAAAAAATGAAAAATCCCTTTATTTCCCTTTCCAAGAAGGACTTAGAAGATATCTTTTCTTTTTTAAAAATAAATACCTTTGAAGATTTGTTTTCCCATATTCCAAAGGATTTAAAAATTGAAGAAAAAAAGGACTTGAAAACTTATTCAGAACAAGAGGTCTATGAAATAATTGAAAAAATATCAAAGGAAAATATTCTGCCAGAAGGTTCTAAAGCATTCATAGGGGGTGGGGCTTATAACCACTATATTCCCTCTATAATAGACCTTTTAGTTGAAAGGGCAGAGTTTTTGACTTCTTATACTCCCTATCAACCAGAGGTCTCCCAAGGAACCTTACAAGCAATCTTTGAATTTCAAACCCTAATTTGTCAACTTACAGGTATGGAAATAGCCAATGCTTCCCTTTATGATGGTGCTACTTCCCTTGTGGAATCCGTATTTTTGGCTACAAGGATTTATCCAGAAAAAAAAGAAATTTGGGTAGCTGAAACTTTAAATCCCAATTACAGAAGGGTTTTAAAGACATACCTTAAAAATTTTGATTATAAAATTTCCTTAGTTCCTAAAACATCAGAAGGGATTTTGGATATAAATTGGATTGAAAAAAATATAAACTCAAGTGTTTTATGCTTTTGTTTTGGTTATCCAAATTACTTTGGAATAATAGAACCCGTAAAGGAAATTTTGGAATTATTAAAAAGGGAAGGAATAGTTTCAATCTCTTGTACCTCTGAACTTCTTTCCCTCGGAATATTAAAAAGCCCCGGGGAATTGGGGGTGGAAATTTCTTGTGGAGAGGCACAGTCCTTGGGGATTCCTTTAAGTTATGGAGGTCCCTTTTTGGGTTTTCTTTCTACAAAAGAAAACCATTTAAGAAAGATGCCAGGAAGAATTGCAGGGGAAACGGAAGACAAGGAAGGAAAAAGGGGATATGTTTTAACAATTTCAACAAGGGAACAACACATAAGAAGGGAAAAGGCAACTTCTAACATTTGCACAAACCAAAATTTATGTGCTTTGAGGGCTACAATTTATATGTCCCTTTTGGGAAAGGAAGGTTTTAAAGAATTATCCCTTTTAAATGCTAAAAGAGCAAAAGCCCTATATGATATGTTAAAAAAATTTGTTGTCTTTGAAAAACCCTTTTTTAATGAGTTTGTAATCAAAGTAAAAGAGGTAGAAAAAATAAGTGATAGGGGATACTTTTTTGGTCCTCCCTTGGAAAAGGACTTTCCAGATTTAAAAGATTGTTATCTTTTAGCAGTTACGGAATTAAATAAACCAGAAGATATAATTGCTTTTTCAAAGCTTTTGGAGGAGTTATGAAATTAAATTATAAAAGACCTGAGCCCTTAATTTTTGAAATTTCTGGAGAAGGGAAAAGGGGGATTAATCTACCTGAGGTTGGTTTTGAAAATGTAAATTTAAATATTTCAAAGGAATATTTAAGGGAAGAAATTGAGGGCTTTCCTTCCCTTTCCCAAACAGAAGTAGTGAGGCATTTTACAAAACTTTCTTCCTTAAACCATTCCATAGACCATGGTTTTTATCCCCTTGGTTCTTGTACAATGAAACACAATCCTAAATTAAATGAAAGGGTCTCTTCCTTAAAAAATTTTACAAATGCCCACCCCAATTTACCTGAAAAATATGTTCAAGGTTCTTTGAAATTGATACATCTTTTAGAAAAGTCCTTAAAAGAGATTACAGAAATGGATAGGGTTATTCTTCTGCCTTCTGCTGGTGCCAATGGGGAACTTATTGGGATGATGATGATAAGAAAAGCCCATGAAATGAAAGGAAATCCAAGAAAAATTGTTTTAATTCCCGATTCTGCCCATGGAACAAATCCTGCCTCTTGTGTTTTTTCTGGTTATCAAGCAAAGGAAATAAAGTCAAATGAAAAGGGAATGGTAGATTTATCCTTATTGGAAAAAGAGACAACAGAAGATGTAGCTGCACTTATGCTTACAAATCCTAATACCTTAGGGGTGTTTGAGGAAAATATCAAAGAAATAGCAGAGATTTTACATAAAAAAGGGGCTTATCTTTATTTAGATGGTGCAAATTATAATGCCTTTGTGGGATTGTATTCTGTTAAAAAAATGGGAGTTGATATAATGCACTTAAATTTGCATAAGACCTTTTCAACACCTCATGGAGGAGGAGGTCCTGGTTCTGGTCCTGTGGCAATTACAAAGGAGTTTGCACCTTATATGCCCATTCCCATTGTTGAAAAGGAAGGGGAAAGATATTATTTAAATTACGATATTCCAAATACAATTGGAGAAGTGAGATCTTTTTATGGACAATTTGGCGTTCTGGTTAGGGCATATTCTTATATTTTACAGTTAGGTTTTGAAGGTTTGTGTGAAGTAGCAAAAGTTTCTGTACTTTTGGCAAATTATATAAGAAAATCCTTAGAAGGAATTTATAGGCTAAAATATTTGTCCCCTACTATGCATGAAGTGGTTTTTGATGATTCCCTTCAAGAAAAGAAAGGGGTAAAAAATATGGATATTGCAAAGCGTCTCTTGGATTTTGGAGTTCATCCTCCAACGGTTTCTTTTCCTTTAATTGTCCATGGAGCTTTAATGATTGAACCCACAGAAACAGAACCAAAAGAAGAAGTAGATAAATTTATTTTTGCAATGAAAAAAATTGCAGAAGAAATTGATGGGGATCCAGAATTTGTAAAGGGAGCCCCTTATACAACCCCTGTTTTAAGATTAGATGAAGTAAAAGCAGCAAGGTTTCCAAAATTGAGGTGGAAAAAAGAATAAATTATCTTGCACAAGTTTGACTTCTTCCCCCATCAATGGAAATTGTTTCCCCTGTAATCCACTGTGCCTTTTCAGAAGCTAAAAATAATATTAGTTCTGCTATTTCTTCTGGTTTTCCCACTCTTCCAAGGGGATGGGTAGTTTTAGACCTTTCTAAAAATTCTTTGTATACCATTTCATCCATCCCACCCCTTTTATGTAAATTTGTAACCACAACTCCAGGATTTACAGCATTAACTCTAATTCCATAATTTGCTAATTCTAAGGAAAGGCATCTTGTCATATGGTCAAGGGCTGCCTTAGATACACAATAAGATATAAGATTTGGAAAAGCTCTTTTTCCCGTAACAGAAGAAACATTTATAATAGATCCCTTTGAATTTTTAATTAAATTTAAAAAGAGCTTTATAAGATGAAAGGGAGCAAAAAGGTTTATTTCCATCATTTCTTTAAAATTATCTATGGTAGTATTTTCTATATTTCCACTTGAAATTATCCCAGCACAATTTACAAGGACATCTAATTTATTTGTTTTTTCTTGAACAAAATTAAAAAGTTTTTCCCTTTCTTTTTCCTTATATAAATCACAGGAAAAGATATAACAATTTTTGCCCAATTCATCTTTAATCTTTTTTAGCTCCCCTTCATTTCTACCTGTAAGAAAGGTTATATAATTACTTTTTGCAAAGGCAAAACTGGATGCCTTTCCAATCCCTGAAGTAGCTCCTGTTATTAAAGCATATTTTTTCATTTTATTAATATAGCATAAATTTTAAAGCTTTAAAATTTATAGATTTAAAATTCAAATTAAAGTAAAATATTTCCTATGGATTTAAAAAGGGAAATTGAAAGAATAATAAATGGGGAGTCCCATGACCCCTTTAAAATACTTGGAGCCCATTATGTTTTATATGAAGGGAAAAGAGTAGTTACAGTTAGGATTTTTCATCCTTGGGCAAAGGAAGCATACATTCTAAAAGAAAATGAAAAGGTAAAGATGGAAAATTTAAGGGAAGGTTTTTTTGAAAAAATTTTTCCTGAAGAAAGAAAAATATTTCCTTATAAGGTTTTTATAATTCCCTATTATGGAGAACCCTTTACCTACATAGATCCTTATTCTTTTTTACCTGTAATTACGGACTATGATAAGCATTTATTTAATGAAGGAAACCATAAAAGAATTTATGAAAAATTGGGTGCCCATCTTATAACCCATCAAGGGGTAGAAGGTTGTCATTTTGCAGTTTGGGCTCCAAATGCAAAGAGGGTTTCTGTCATTTCTGATTTTAATGCTTGGGATGGAAGAATCCATCAAATGAGAGTTTTGGGTTCTTCTGGAATTTGGGAAATTTTTTTACCTATGGTAAAAGGTGGAGAAAAATACAAGTATGAAATAAAAACTAAAGAGGGCTATCTTTTGATAAAGTCAGACCCCTATGGTTTTTATTCAGAAAAAAGGCCTTGCACTGCATCAATTGTACATAAGATTGAGGGCTTTAAATGGGAGGATGAAGATTATATAAAAGAAAGAGAAAGAAAAAATGTTCTTGAAAAGCCCTTATCAATATATGAAGTGCATTTGGGTTCTTTCAGAAGAGTTCCAGAAGAAGAAAATAGGTTTATTTCATATAAAGAAGCAAAGGAACTTTTAATACCTTATGTAAAGGAAATGGGTTTTACCCATATTGAATTTTTGCCTTTGGCAGAACATTCCCTAGATGAGTCCTGGGGTTATCAAGTGACAGGCTATTTTTCTCCTACTTCAAGATATGGGAAGCCAGAGGACTTAATGGATTTAGTTAATTTTGCCCACAGGGAGGGAATTGGAATAATTTTGGATTGGGTTCCGGGACATTTCCCTACGGATGGACATGGGCTTTCTGGTTTTGATGGAACTGCCCTTTATGAGCATAAGGATCCAAGGAAGGGATACCACCCCGATTGGAAGACAGCAATTTTTAATTTTGGAAGGGCAGAGGTCTCAAATTTTTTGATTTCCAATGCTTTATATTGGTTTGAAAAATTTCACATCGATGGATTGAGGGTAGATGCTGTAGCTTCTATGCTTTATTTAGATTATTCCAGGAAAGAAGGGGAATGGATTCCAAATGAGTATGGAGGAAGGGAAAACTTAGAAGCCATTTCCTTTTTGAAAAGAGTAAATGAAATAACCCATAGTAGTTTTCCTGGAATAATGATGATTGCTGAAGAATCCACTGCTTTTCCTATGGTTTCAAAACCAACTTATTTGGGTGGTTTGGGTTTTACCTTTAAATGGAATATGGGTTGGATGCATGATACTTTAAGGTATATGTCAAAGGATCCAATTTATAGAAAATACCATCACAATGATTTAACTTTTTCTCTCCTCTATGCTTTTTCTGAAAATTTTATCCTTCCTCTATCCCATGATGAAGTGGTACATGGAAAAGGTTCCCTTATTGGTAAAATGTCAGGGGATTGGTGGCAAAAATTTGCAAATTTGAGAACACTTTATTTATACTTTTTTACCCATCCAGGAAAAAAATTGCTCTTTATGGGACAGGAATTTGCACAGTTTAAGGAATGGGACTGTAAATGTAGTTTGGATTGGCACCTTTTACAATATAAGGAACATCTTGGAATACAAAAATTAGTTAAGGATTTGAATAATTTATATAAAAAGGAACCTTCCTTATGGCTTAAAGATATAAGTTATGAAGGTTTTGAATGGATAAGCCATGAAGATGTGGAAAATTCTGTAATTTCCTATTTGAGAAAAGATGGAAAGGGGGATTTTTTGATAGTTGTCTTAAATTTTACACCTGTTGTAAGGGAAAATTATAGAATTGGTGTTCCCCATTCTGGTTTTTATAAAGAAATAATCAATACAGATTCTGAAATTTATGGGGGTTCAAATGTAGGAAATGGGGGTGGGGTTTGGGCAGAACCAATACCTTACCATTTATATTCAAACTCAATTTCCTTAAAATTACCCCCTTTGGGAGGCTTAGTTTTAAAGTTGTCAAATGTTGTATAATATATTGATTTTAAGGAGGGTATTGTGTTCTTTTTCTTTATATCAGTTTTTTTTGCCACAAAGGTATCAATTACTGTAAGTGGTGCCTTTGCCTTATATCCTTTAATGGTTGAATGGGCAGAGGAGTATAAAAAAATAAATCCTAATGTGGAAATATCTGTTGGGGCAGGTGGAGCTGGAAAGGGTATGGTGGATTTATTAAATAATATGGTAGATATTGCAATGGTTTCAAGAGAAGTTTCAAAGGAAGAAGAGGAAAAGGGAGCTTACAAAATTGCTGTTTGTAGGGATGCAACACTTCCTATAATTTCTTCTAAAAATCCCTTTAAGGATATTTTACTTAAAAGGGGTATAAAGAAAACAGAGCTTTTAAAGATTTTTACATCAAAGATGAACCTTTGGGATGATTTATTGGGTAAAAAATATAAGAAAAGTATAAATGTTTATACAAGATCTGATGCTTGTGGAGCAGCTGAAAATTTTGCAAACCTTTTTGGATTACATCAAGAGGATTTGGAAGGGATGGGAATTTATGGGGATCCCCAAATGGTAGAAGCGGTAGGCAGGGATGATTTGGGAATTGGCTATGCAAATATTGCCTTTATTTATGATAAAAACACAAAAAAACCCTTTGAAAATATCCTTGTACTGCCTATTGATTTAAATGAAAATGGAAAAATTGAAAAGGTAGAGGACTTTTATAATGAAAGGGGAAAAATTCTATTGGCAATTCAAAAAAATATTCTGCCTTCTCCACCTTCCAGAAATCTTTATCTTGTAATTTCAAAGGATAAAACGAAACCTGCTGTAAAAGATTTTATAAAGTGGATTTTAAAAGATGGTCAAAAAATTGTAGAAAAAGCTGGCTTTGTTCAAATTGAAATAAAGAAAGAGGATTTAGATTTTTGAAGTTCTATAAAAAATTAAAAAACTTAATTTTAAGTTTATTTTCCCTTTTTCCTTTTTTTTTGTTTATTTTTATAATCCTTTATCTTTTATATCATTCCATAATATTTTTTGAAAAAAGATCCTTTTTTGAAGTTTTAATTTCATCAAAATGGAGGCCCTTAAGAGGGGAATTTGGTTTTTTACTCTTTTGGATTTCTACAATTTATGTAACTTTATTTTCTTCCCTAATATTTATCCCCCTAGGGATTTTGATTTCAATTTATATCTCAGAATATTCCAAAAAAAAATTAAAAAACATATTAAAACCCCTTTTTGATATTTTATCAGCCATTCCTTCCGTTGTCTTTGGTTTGTGGGGATTTATAGTAGTTGTTCCTTTCATTTCTTTTTTAGGAAAAATATTGGGGATTGCTACCTCAGGTTATTCAATTTTTTCTGCTTCCATTGTTTTATCCCTAATGGTCTTGCCAATTCTTATAAGTTTGCTCATTGAAATATTTGAATTGGTTCCCTTTGAATTAAAAGAAGCAGTTTTATCCCTTGGTGCTACAAAATGGGAAATGGTAAAAAATGTTTTAATTCCCCAATGTAAAAAAGGAATAGTGGCTGGAATTTTTCTTTCCCTTGGAAGGGTTGTAGGCGAAACAATGGCAGTTATGATGGTTGTAGGTAATTCAATCAAAATTCCAAAGACACCCTTTGACCCTGCTTATCCAATCCCTGCTTTAATTGCAAACAATTTTGGAGAAATGATGAGCATTCCAGTTTATAGGGAAGCCCTTCTTTTTTCTGCCCTCCTCTTAAATTTAATTGTTTTGATTTTTCATTTTTTCTTAAGAAGAATTATTTTAAGGATTAAATTGTATGGATAGGTATAAAAAAGAAAGGTTTTTTTTATTTTTAATGAAAATTTCCTTAGGAATCTTTTTATTTTTAACTTTTTCTTTATTTTTTTCCATATTCATAAAAAGTTTAAAATTTTTAAGTTTTGAAATGGTTTTTTCAAAACCAGAAAAAGGTTTTTATATGGGTGGGAAAGGAGGAATCCTTCCTTCAATCCTTGGTTCTCTTTCCCTAGGTTTGGCTTCTACAATGCTTGCTTTTACAATTTCCCTTCCCATAGCAATTATTTTAAATTTATATAAAAAAAGAAAATTTTCAAACTTTGTTTTAAATTTTGTAGATATGTTATGGGGTATTCCTTCAATAGTATATGGTATCTTTGGTTTTTTTATAATGGTTTTAATCCAAATGAAACCATCCCTTTTAGCTGGAATTATCACTTTGACCTTTGTTATTTTCCCCTATTTTTTAAGAAGTATCTTTGAATTATTTCAACAAATCCCCTTTCCTTTAAAAGAAGCCAGTTTATCCTTAGGGTTAAATAAATTTCAAATGGCTACAAAAATATTCTTAAAAGGTATTTTCCCTGGACTTTTAATGACTTTTTTAATTTCCTTTGGAAGAGCAATTGGGGATTCTGCCTCCATTTTGTTTACAGCTGGTTTTTCTGATAATCTGCCAACTTCCCTTTTTCAACCCATATCTTCATTACCTCTTGTGGTTTTCTTTTTATATTCAAGTCCCATAAAAGAAGTTCAGGGAAGGGCATATGTTGCTTCATTTATTTTAATATTTTTAGTTTTATCTATTTCTTTAATTGTGAGAATTATGGGAAGGAAAATTTATGGGAAATGAGCATATAATAGTTAAAAACTTTTCTCTTTGGTATGGAAAGGAAAAAATTTTAAAAAATATAAATATTTCCTTTCCAAGTAACTCCATAACAGTTATTTTAGGACCTTCGGGTTGTGGAAAGTCCACTTTTTTAAAGTCCTTAAATAGGTTAGTAGATGAAATAGAAGATGTGAAGGTTGAAGGAGAAATTATAGTGGATGGAAAGAATATTTATAGGGAAGATGTTATTTTACCTGAACTTAGAAAAAAAATGGGACTACTTTTACAAGAGCCACAGGTCTTACCTTTTTCAATTTATAAAAATATAACTTTTGGTTTAAAAATAAATGGAATAAAAGATAAGGAAGTTTTAAAAGAAAGGACAAAAAAATATTTAAATATGGCACATCTTTGGGAGGAAGTAAAAGATAAATTAAATACCCCAGCTTTTAAACTTTCAAAGGGACAGCAACAGCGTCTTTGTCTTGCAAGAGGGCTTGCTGTAGAACCAGAGATAATTTTATGTGATGAACCCACTTCTGCTTTAGACCCAATTTCTTCAAAAAAAGTAGAAGAGACCTTATTAGAACTTAAAAAGGACTATACAATCATTTTAGTTACTCACATTTTAAGGCAGGCAAAGAGATTAGGGGATTACATTGCTTTTTTTTATTTGGGAGAACTTGTTGAGTTTGCTTCAGTAAAAGAATTTTTTGAAAATCCAAAAGATGAAAGAACAAAGGCATATATAAAGGGAGAAATATCTTAAATTTGGCATTTGGCAATTATTAGAAAACATTTGGAAAAAACCCTAAATGCTAAATGCCAAAAAGCAGTAGTTAGCATTCGGTAGTTAGCATTAAGGGTAAAAATCCTAAATGCTAAATGCCGTATGCTAAATGCTAATTTTGGAGTCGTCGGTTCAAATAATGGGGGAGTCGGGGCGAGAGGATTTGAACCTCCGCCTCCGTCGGAGCAATCGGCTACTTCGTGCTCGCTTGTTCCTCCCGTGGGGAAACCCTTTTTCCCCACGAACCCCTTTTTTCCACCACCCTTGGGAAAAATCCTTTTTCCCAAACCCTTTTTGGAGTCGTCGGTTCAAATAATGGGGGAGTCGGGGCGAGAGGATTTGAACCTCCGACTCCCTGCTCCCAAAGCAGGTGCGCTACCAGGCTGCGCTACGCCCCGTTATCCTTATTTTTTTCTTCAGTTACTTTCTTTTCTTCTTTCTTTTCTTGTATAGCTTTTTGGTCTTTGTACATATATTTTATTGAATGTTTTGGGATTACCACATTTGGCAAATCTTTCCTGCCAATTTTAATGGCATTTTGATCCCACCATTCTATTATACCACGAATTTCTTCTCCATCTGTTAAAACAACAACCATTGGCGTCTTGTTGTGTATTTGTTTTTGGTAATAATAAACTTCAGCAAAGGTCTGTCCCGATGGCATTGGTTTTTTGCTTTTTGTAAGCTTTTGCTGTTTTTCTTTAACTTCTGATAATTTTGGTCTTATTAGCTTTCTTTGAGTCATATATTTTCCTCACTAATATTATAATCCTCATCTTCATAAAAATAAAGAACCTTTTCTTCTTGTTGGTCTTCAAAATATTCGTAATATAAACAACATTTTAATCTTCCACAAACTCCCAATATCTTTGAAGGGTTTAATACAAGTCCTTGAACTTTTGCCATTTTTACAGAAACAGGAGCAAAGGAATTTAAGTGTGTTGCACAGCACAAACCATATCCACAAGTTCCACAACCACCTAAAAGTTTTGCTTCATCCCTTACTCCAATTTGCCTCATTTCAATTTTAATTTTAAGCTCCCTTGCTAAGTCCTTTATGAGTTGTCTAAAATCTACTCTACCTGCTGCAGTATAAATGAAAGTTCCCTTTTTTAAATCATAGGCATATCTTACTTGCACAAGTTTTAAAGGTATTTTTAAAACATTGCAGTAATGTTTGCATACATCAAAAGCATTTAATTCTAAATCTAGTTTTTTTAAAAAGTGTTCTTCATCTTCCTTTGTCATTACCCTTATAACTTTTGGGATTTTAACATCTTCTTTTAAAACAAGAAAGGGTGGTAAAAAATCAATGAGTTCTGCAAATTCCAGCCCCTCTTCCCCTTCTACAATTATTCCATCCCTTTCTTTTGCTTCAATCTCATTGCAATTATAAATCTTTATCCTTTGTTCTCCAAAAATTCTAATTTGTGCCAGTTTCATAAAATTTTAAGCATAATGCATTTTTTTTAAAACATTTTGCCCAATATCACCCCTATAATATTTATTTTCAAAATTTATTTCTTTAACTGCAAGGTATGCTCTTCCAAGGGCTTGTGCAAGGGTTTGGCCTTTTGCACAAACATTTAATACTCTCCCCCCATTTGTTATAAAGACCCCATCTTTTAAAAGAGTTCCTGCATGCAAAACTACAACTCCTTCAATATTTGATACCTCTTCAAGACCTGTTATGGGAAAGCCCTTTTGGTATGTTTCTGGATATCCCTTTGAAGCCAAAACAATACAAGCTGTAGCTTCCTTTTTCCATTCAATTCTTTGTATTTGGAGTTTTCCCTTTGCAGCTTGGTATAAAATTGGAAATAAATTATCTTCCATCCTCAATAAAACAGCTTGGGTCTCTGGGTCTCCAAATCTGCTGTTAAATTCCAATACAAAGGGACCCTTTTCCGTGAGCATTAAGCCAGCATATAAAATACCCCTATACTCCCTTCCCTCCTTTGCCATTCCAGAAATGGTTGGAATAATTATGTCTGTCATTATTTTTTTTGAGGTCTCTTTGTCTAAAACAACAGCAGGGGAATGGGCTCCCATTCCACCTGTATTGGGTCCTGTATCATTTTCTCCTATTCTTTTATAATCCTTTGAAGAAGCTAAGGGAATAGCTATAGAACCATCAGAGATAACCATAAAGGAGACCTCTTCGCCGTCTAAAAATTCTTCAATAATTACCCTTTCTGCTGCCTTTCCAAATTTTTTTTCTTTGTAAAAGGTCTTATAAGCATTTTCAAGTTCTTCTTCATTTTTTACAACAAATACCCCCTTTCCCTGCGCCAAGCCATCTGCTTTTATAACATAAGGAAATTTCCTCTTAGATACCGCAAAAGAAAATTCTTCTTCTGTGCTTACAATTTCACATTTAGGCGTTGGGATATTGTTTCTTTGCATAAATTGCTTTGCAAAGACCTTAGATCCTTCAATTTCACTTGCTAAACGGGAAGGTCCAAAAATTGTAAGCCCCCTCTTTTGAAATTCATCTACTATTCCTAACATAAGTGGAAGTTCTGGACCTACAACTGTCAAATCAAATTGCAAATTTTGAGCAAAATCTCCCAGTTCTGTTATGTTTTCTGGAGAAATTGGAACACAAGTAGCAACTTGTGATATACCTCCATTCCCTGGAGCACAATAAATTTCTTTTACTTCAGGGCTTGATTTTAATTTATAACAAAGGGCATGTTCCCTTCCACCAGAACCAATTACTAATATTCTCATTATTTATAATATGCCATATTTTTTTAAATTTGTCAAATTTTAACTTTATTAAAAATATGGAGTTTCTTGATATGTGCCATAGACCTCTTTTAAAGCATTTGTAATTTCTCCAATTGTAGCATATGCTTTTACACAATCTAAAATTAAGGGCATAGTATTTTTCCCCTTTTCTGCACCCTTTTTTAATTTTTCTAAGCTTTTCTTAACTTCACCATTTTTTCTTTTTTTTTTAACTTTTTTAATAAATGCAATTTGCTCTTTTTCAACTCTTTCATCTATTATAAGGATTGGAATTTCCTCTTCTTTTTCTGCTAAGAAACAATTTACTCCTACTATGTATTTTCTCTTTTCATCAAGGGCTTTTTGATATTTATAAGCTGATTCCATAATCTCTTTTTGAGGAAAACCCTTTTCAATTGCTTCTACCATCCCACCCATTTCATCAATCTTTTTAAAGTAATCTCTTGCTCCTTCTTCCATCTTGTTTGTAAGCCATTCTATATAATAGCTTCCCCCTAAGGGGTCTATTACATTTGCTACTCCTGATTCATAAGCCAAAATTTGTTGGGTTCTTAAAGCAATTGTAACTGCCTCTTCTGTGGGAAGGGCATAGGTCTCATCCATTGAATTTGTATGGAGGGATTGGGTTCCTCCTAAAACTGCTGCAAGGGCTTGGATTGCAACCCTTATTATATTGTTATAGGGTTGTTGAGCTGTTAAAGTGCAACCTGCTGTTTGGGTGTGAAACCTTAATCTTAAGGATTCTGGCTTTTTTGCATTAAATCTTTCTTTCATTGTTCTTGCCCAAAGGCGTCTTGCAGCTCTATATTTTGCAATTTCCTCAAAAAAATCATTGTGAGCATTGAAAAAGAAAGAAAGGCGAGGTGCAAAATCATCGACATTAAGCCCTGCTTCAGTTGCCCATTCTACATATTCAATCCCATCCCTTAATGTAAAGGCAAGTTCTTGGATTGCTGTTGAACCTGCTTCCCTTATGTGATAACCAGAAATGGATATTGTATTCCATTTTGGAACATATTTTGTGCAGTATTCAATTTCATCAATTATAAGTTTCATTGATGGTCTTGGAGGATAAATGAATTCCTTTTGAGCAATGTATTCCTTTAAGATGTCATTTTGAATTGTGCCAGAAATCTTTTGGAAATCAAATCCCTTCTTTTCTGCAACAGCCAGATACATTGCAAAAATTATGGGAGATGTACAATTTATTGTCATAGAAGTTGTAATTTTTTCTAAATCAATCCCATCAAATAATATTTCCATATCTGCTAAAGTATCAATTGCAACTCCACATTTTCCCACTTCTCCCTTTGAAAAATCCGCATCGGAATCATAACCATAAAGGGTTGGCAGATCAAAGGCAACGGATAAGCCCGTCTGTCCATGTTGTAAGAGGTATTTAAACCTTTTATTTGTATCCTTTGGAGTTCCAAAACCAGAAAATTGTCTCATAGTCCAAAGCCGACCTCTGTACATTGTCTCATAGGGTCCTCTTGTAAAGGGAAAACTACCTGGCTTTCCTAAATCCCTTTCAAAGGAAAAGTCCTTTAAGTCCCTTGGTTCCAAAATTGGTGGGACTTCGAAAAAAGAGACAGTTGTAAAGTCCTTATCTTTACATATATCTTTCATCTTCCTCTTCCCCCTTATAGAAAAATCTTTCATTAATAATTCTCATAAATCGAGGCCTTAAAATCAATTCAAAGGTCTCTTCTTTATCTGGAAATAAAGAGAGGACAAATCTTTTAACTGTTTCAACTTGATTTAAGGCATCTTCAAGAGAAAGATTTGGGTCTGTTGCAATTACTTGCAAATTTAGGTCTACAACAGTTCTCATCATCCTTATTTTTTTATCTTCATCACTAATTTCCATAACAAAACATTTTGCCACATTTGAAAATCAAAATCAATGGCTTGAATTTTCTTATGAGAAATCTTTAGAAAACAATTGTTGGAGTTCAATTTTGCATTTTCCATACAAGATACCTATGTATGGGGAAGTTGGGATAAAAAGATATA
>FWPV01010810.1_pt1 | contig 14778 bp, 12 predicted proteins | sample 2228371 | NCBI WGS metagenome assembly FWPV01 (sample SAMEA103939776, study PRJEB20133) | metagenome
CCTATCCCGATGGTCACGTCGACACGTGATCGGGACATTCCCGCTCACGCTCGGCACGCCATTTGCGGATCATCCACGTCTTCGTTCACGACGAGATCCACGATGGTGCGCTTCAATCGACCGATCCTTGCCGCCGGGCTCGCGGCGGCGCTGGGCCTCGCCGCCTTCACGGTGCAGGCCAAGACGTTCCGCTGGGCCAGCGCGAGCGACATTCCCACCTGGGACATCCACTCGCAGAACAACGCGCTCGCCAACGGCATCCACGCGTCGGTCTACGAGGCGCTCTTTTATTACAACAGCCGCACGTTCGCGCTCGAGCCGCTGCTGGCCACCGGCTACAAGCAGGTGAGCCCGACGCAGGTGCGCGTCACGCTGCGCCGCGGCGTCAAGTTCCACGACGGCGCCGACTTCAACGCCGACGACGCCGTGTTCTCGCTCGAGCGCGCGATGGCCAAGACGTCGAACTTCGGCGTCTACACGCAGGGCATCGAGCGGGTCGTCAAGGTCGACGACTACACGATCGACATCTTCACCAAGGGGCCGAACCCCGTGCTGCTGCGCCAGCTCACCGAGCTGCGGATGATGGACCGGGGCTGGGCCGAGAAGAACAACTCGGTCGAGCCGAAGGACATCAAGACGAAGGACGAGAACTTCGCCCACCGCAACGCCAACGGCACCGGCCCGTTCATGCTCAAGGAGTGGCAGCAGGACCAGCGCCTCGTGCTCACGCGCAACCCCAACTGGTGGGGCAAGATGGAGGGCAACGTCACCGAGATCGTCTACACGCCGATCAAGGCCGAGGCCACGCGCGTGGCGGCGCTGCTGTCGGGCGAGGTCGACATGGTCCTCGACCCGTCGCCGGCCGACCTGCCGCGGCTGCGCAACACCGCGGGCCTGAAGGTGGTCGACGGCGTCGAGAACCGCACGATCTTCTTCGGCATGGACCAGTACCGCGACGAGCTGCCCGGCAGCAACGTCAAGGGCAAGAACCCGCTGAAGGACGTGCGCGTGCGCAAGGCGCTGTACCAGGCGATCGACAGCGCCACGCTCACGCGCGTGACGATGCGCGGCCTCGCGCAGCCCACCGGCACGCTGATCTCGCCGCAGGTCAACGGCTGGACGAAGAAGGCCGACCAGCGCTGGCCGTACGACGTCGAGGGCGCGAAGAAGCTGCTCGCCGAAGCCGGCTACCCCGACGGCTTCGAGGTCGACTTCGCGTGCCCGAACAACCGCTACATCAACGACGAGGAGATCTGCCAGGCGGTGGCGGCGATGTGGGCGCGCATCGGCGTCAAGGCCAAGCTGCGCACGCTGCCGCTGGTGACGTACTTTCCGATGATCCAGCGCTACGAGGCGAGCATCTACATGCTCGGCTGGGGCGTGCCGACGTTCGACGCGCTGTACTCGCTGCAGTCGCTCGTGCGCAGCGTCGGCGCGCAGGGCGACGGCAACTACAACGTCGGGCGCTACAGCAACCCGCAGATGGACGCGCTCGTCGAGCGCATCAAGAAGGAAGTCGACCAGACGACGCGCAACGCGCTGATCGAGCAGGCGCTGCTGCTGTCGCACCGGGACGTGTCGCACATCCCGCTGCACAACCAGATCATTCCGTGGGCGATGAAGACGAACGTCGACCTCGTCCACCGCGCCGACAACCGCATCGACATGCGTCTCGTGAAGGTCAACTGAGCTTCACGCGGCGCAGCAGGCGGTTCGGTTGCGGCGAAGGCCAGCCTGCCGCACGGCGGCAGGTTGAGCCGCGGCGCGGCGGCCGACGCCACATGCCGGCAGCGGCCTGCGTGCGTCGCCGCGACGCCCGCTGACCCTGCCGGGCTGCGTCACCCGCCGCGGTACAGTGCGCCCCTTCATGCTCGCGTTCATCCTCCGCCGTCTCGCCCAGGCCATCGTCGTGATGCTGACGGTGGCGTTCATCGCCTTCATGCTGTTCCAGTACGTCGGCGATCCGGTGACGAACCTGCTCGGCCAGGACGCGACGCCCGAGCAGCGCGACCAGTTGCGCGCCGACCTCGGCCTCGACCAGCCGTTCCCGGTGCAGTTCGCGCGCTTCGTCGGCAACGCGGTGCAGGGCGAGTTCGGCCTGTCGCTGCGCCAGGGGCGCAAGGTGTCGGCGCTGATCGTCGAGCGTTTCCCGGCGACGATGGAGCTTGCGTTGACGGCCGGCGTGCTCGCGCTGCTGGTGGGCATTCCGCTCGGCGTTTACGCGGCGCTGCGGCGCGGCACCTTCGGCGCGCAGGTCGCGATGTCGGCGTCGCTGCTCGGCGTGTCGCTGCCCACGTTCCTGATCGGCATCCTGCTGATCCTCGTCTTCGCCGTCGAGCTGAAGGTGCTGCCGAGCTTCGGCCGCGGCGAGGTCGTCGCCGTCGGCTGGTGGACGACCGGCTTCCTGTCACCGGTGGGCTGGAAGCACCTGATCCTGCCCGCGATCACGCTGAGCGTGTTCCAGCTCGCGCTGATCATGCGCCTCGTGCGCGCCGAGATGCTCGAGGTGCTGCGCACCGACTACATCAAGTTCGCGAAGGCGCGCGGCCTGCCGAACCGCGCCGTCTACTTCGGCCACGCGCTGAAGAACACGCTGGTGCCGGTGATCACGATCACCGGGCTGCAGCTCGGCTCGCTGATCGCGTTCGCGATCATCACCGAGACCGTGTTCCAGTGGCCCGGCATGGGGCTGCTGTTCATCCAGGCGGTGCAGTTCGCCGACATCCCGGTGATGGCGGCGTACCTGTGCCTGATCGCGCTCATCTTCGTCGTCATCAACCTGATCGTCGACCTGCTGTACTTCGCCGTCGATCCGCGCCTGCGGATCGAGAAATCGGCCGCGGCGCACTGACCGTGGCGCTCTTACCCAGGAGAACCTCATGAAGCTGAAGACCACTGTCGTCGCTGGCGCGCTCGCGCTGGCGTTCGGGGTTGCGTCGGCCGCGACGCTGCGCGTGGCCAACCAGGGCGACGCGACGTCGATGGACCCGCACTCGCTCAACGAGTCGCTGCAGCTGAGCGTCACGGGCAACCTCTACGAGCCGCTCGTGGGCCGCGACGAGAAGCTCGCGCTCAGGCCCGCGCTCGCCACCGCCTGGCGGCAGACGTCGCCGACCGTCTGGCGCTTCGAGCTGCGCCGCGGCGTGACCTTCCACGACGGCACGCCGTTCACCGCCGACGACGTCGTGTTCTCGTTCAGGCGCGCCGCCGGCGAGGGCTCCGACATGAAGAGCTACACGGCGTCGGTCAAGGAGGTGCGCAAGGTCGACAGCCACACCGTCGAGATCGAGACGACGGCGCCGTTCCCGATCCTGCCCGACGTGATCTCGCTCGTGTACATCATGAGCAAGAAGTGGTGCGAGGACAACAAGGCCGAGCTGCCGGTCGACCGCCGCAAGGGCATCGAGAACGCCGCCAGCTTCCGCGCCAACGGCACCGGGCCGTTCCGCCTGCGCGAACGCCAGCCGACGCAGCGCACGACGATGCAGCGCAACCCGACCTACTGGGGCAAGATCGAAGGCAACGTCACCGAAGTGATCTTCACGCCGATCGGCAACGACGCCACCCGCGTCGCCGCGCTGCTGTCGGGCGAGATCGACCTGATGGAGCCGGTGCCGCTGCAGGACATCGGCCGCATCCAGGGCAACGCGAACCTGAAGGTGATGCAGGGCCCCGAGCTGCGCACGATCTTCCTCGGCATGGACCAGAAGCGCGACGAGCTGCTGAGCTCGAGCGTGAAGGGCAAGAACCCGTTCAAGGACAAGCGCGTGCGCCAGGCCTTCTACCAGGCGATCGACGTCGAGACGATCAAGACGCGCGTGATGCGCGGCGCCGCGACGCCCACCGGGCTGATGGTCGCGCCGGGCATCAAGGGCTTCGTGCCCGAGCTCAACAAGCGCCTGCCGTACGACCCCGACGGCGCGAAGAAGCTGCTGGCGGATGCCGGCTACCCGAACGGATTCGAGGTGGGCATGAACTGCCCGAACGACCGCTACGTCAACGACGAGCAGATCTGCCAGGCGGTGGCGGCCAACCTCGCGCGCATCGGCGTCAAGGTCAACCTGCAGGCCGAGAGCAAGGCGACGTACTTCCCGAAGATCCTGCGCCGCGACACGAGCTTCTACCTGCTCGGCTGGACGCCCGGCACCTACGATTCGCACAACCCGCTCAACGCGCTGATGCACACGCCCAACGACAAGGGCCAGGGCCAGTTCAACCTCGGCTCGTACAGCAACGCGCGCGTCGACGAGCTGACGAACCTCATCCAGAGCGAAACCGACCAGACCAAGCGCAACGCGATGATCGCCGAGGCGTTCAAGCTCCACCAGGACGACATCGGCCACATCCCGCTGCACCAGCAGGCGCTCGCGTGGGCGATGAAGAAGAACGTCGAGGTGGTGCAGCTGCCCGACAACTTCATGCCGTTCCGCTACATCAACGTCAAGTGACGGCCCCGGCCCGCCCGCGGCCTCGCGTCGCGGGCGGGCCCTTCCTCTGATCCTTCGAACGCATGCAAGCCGCGCTACGGCGTTTCTTCGACGGCGACGTCTGGTACAGCTTCCGCACCTCGCCGGTGGCGATCGTCGCCGCCGCGATCGCGTTCGTCTGCATCTTCTGCGCGCTGTTCGCCGAATGGGTCGCGCCGCACAACCCGTTCGACCTCGCGTCGCTCGAGCTCGCCGACTCGCGGCTGCCGCCGGCGTGGCTCGAGGGCGGCACGACGAAGTACCTGCTCGGCACCGACGACCAGGGCCGCGACATCCTGTCGGCGCTGATGTACGGCGCGCGCATCTCGCTGTTCGTCGGGCTGGCGTCGGTCGTGCTGTCGGTCGCGATCGGCGTCGGGCTCGGGCTGCTGTCGGGCTTCGTCGGCGGCAAGACCGACGCCTTCATCATGCGCGTGTGCGACGTGATGCTGTCGTTCCCGGCGATCCTGATCGCGCTGCTGATCGACGGCGTCGGCCGCGCGCTGTTCCCGAACGCGCACGAGACGCTCGCGTTCGCGGTGCTGATCCTCGCGATCTCGCTGTCGGGCTGGGTGCAGTACGCGCGCACGGTGCGCGGCTCGACGCTCGTCGAGCGCAACAAGGAATACGTGCAGGCCGCGCGCGTCGTCGGCGTCTCGCCGGGGCGCATCATGGTGCGGCACGTGCTGCCGAACGTGATGGGGCCGGTGCTCGTGCTGGCGACGATCCAGGTGGCCTCGGCGATCATCATCGAGGCGACGCTGTCGTTCCTCGGCGTCGGCGTGCCGCCGACGCAGCCGTCGCTGGGCACGCTGATCCGCGTCGGCAACGACTTCCTGTTCTCGGGCGAGTGGTGGATCACGATCTTCCCCGGCGTCGTGCTGGTGCTGATCGCGCTGTCGGTGAACCTGCTCGGCGACTGGCTGCGCGACGCGCTCAATCCACGGCTACGATGAACGCGCCCCCGACCTCACTTCGTTCGGTCCCCGAGGGGGCCGCAGCGCCCTTGGGGCGGCCCGGCGGGCGCTGATGGCCGCCCCGCTGCTCGAAGTGAAGCACCTGCGCGTCGAGTTCCCGACGCGCCGCGGCACGCTGCTCGCGCTCGACGACGTGTCGTTCGACATCGCGCCCGGCGAAGTGCTCGGCGTCGTCGGCGAGTCGGGCGCGGGCAAGTCGCTGACCGGCGCCGCGATCATCGGCCTGCTCGAACCGCCCGGGCGCGTCGCCGGCGGCGAGATCCGGCTCGAGGGCAAGCGCATCGACAACCTGCCGTACGAGCAGATGCGCGCGCTGCGCGGGCGCAAGATCGGCGCGATCTTCCAGGACCCGCTGACGTCGCTGAACCCGCTGTACACGATCGGCCGCCAGCTCACCGAGACGATCCGCACCCACCTGCCGGTCACCGAGGCCGAGGCGCGCCAGCGCGCGATCCGGCTGCTGCAGGAGACGGGCATCCCGGCGGCCGAGCAGCGCATCGACCAGTACCCGCACCAGTTCTCGGGCGGCATGCGCCAGCGCGTCGTGATCGCGCTCGCGCTGGCGGCCGAGCCGCGGCTGATCGTCGCCGACGAGCCGACGACGGCGCTCGACGTGTCGATCCAGGCGCAGATCATTTCGCTGCTCAAGCGCCTGTGCAAGGAGCACGGCGCGGCGGTGATGCTCGTCACGCACGACATGGGCGTGATCGCCGAGACGTGCGACCGCGTGGCGGTGATGTACGCCGGGCGCATCGCCGAGATCGGCCCGGTGCACGACGTGATCCACCGCCCGAGCCACCCGTACACCGAGGGCCTGATGGGCTCGATCCCGGCGATGGACGAGGACCGCGAGCGGCTGCTGCAGATCGACGGCGCGATGCCGCGCCTGAACGCGATCCCGGCGGGCTGTGCCTTCAACCCGCGCTGCCCGAAGGCCATCGACCGTTGCCGCCGTGACCGTCCCGACCTGATGGACGCCGGCGCGACGCGCGCCGCGTGCTGGCTGCACGCCGCAGGAGTCCGCGCATGAACGCCGTGGTCCGGGACACGCGCACGCTCGTCGAGGTGCGCGACCTCGCGAAGGTGTTCGACGTCTCGGCGCCGTGGCTCAACCGCGTCGTCGAACGCAAGCCGCGCCAGTTCGTGCACGCGGTCGACGGCGTGAGTTTCGCGATCGAGCGTGGCAAGACGCTGGCGCTGGTGGGCGAGTCGGGCTGTGGCAAGAGCACCGTCGCGCGCCTGCTCGTGGGCCTGTACGCGCCGACGCGCGGCTCGGTGCGCTTCGACGGCACCGACACCGCGAGCATCGACGGCGCGGCGCTGCGCACGCTGCGCCGGCGCATGCAGATGATCTTCCAGGACCCGTACGCGAGCCTGAACCCGCGCTGGAAGGTGCTCGACATCGTCGCCGAGCCGCTGCGCGAGCACGGGCTCGTGAAGGGCGACGCCGCGATCCACGACCGCGTCGTGGAGCTGCTGCGCTCGGTGGGTCTCGCGGCTGCCGACACCGAGAAGTTCCCGCACCAGTTCTCGGGCGGGCAGCGCCAGCGCATCTCGATCGCGCGCGCGCTCGCGACCGGCCCCGAGTTCCTCGTCTGCGACGAGCCGACGTCGGCGCTCGACGTCTCGGTGCAGGCGCAGGTGCTCAACATCATGAAGGACCTGCAGCGCGAGCGCGCGCTGACGTACCTCTTCATCTCGCACAACCTGGCGGTCGTGCGCCACGTGTCGGACGACGTCGGCGTGATGTACCTCGGCCGCCTCGTCGAGCTCGCACCCAAGCGCGAACTGTTCGGCGCGCCGCGCCACCCCTACACGCGCATGCTGCTCGACGCGATCCCCGACATCCACATGACGGGACGCGCGCGCACGCCGGTGCAGGGCGAGGTGCCGAACCCGCTGAACCCGCCGAGCGGCTGCGCGTTCCACCCGCGCTGCCCCCACGCCAACGAGCGCTGCAGCCGCGAGCGCCCGGTGCTGAAGACGTTCAAGGGCGTGCAGGTGGCCTGCCACGCCGTCGAGGAGGGGCGGATCTGACGGCCGCGGACGTGCCGCGAGGGTCCCGGCGCGTGCGTCAGTCTTCGAGCAGGTGCTCGCCGGCGAACAGTTGCGTCACCGTCTCGCGCTCGCGCACGACGACGGCGCGCGCGCCGTCGACCATCACCTCGGCGGCGCGCGGACGCGTGTTGTAGTTGCTCGCCATCGTCATGCCGTAGGCACCGGCCGACAGCACGGCGAGCACGTCGCCCGGCGCTACAGCCAGCGCGCGGTCGCGCCCGAGCCAGTCGCCCGACTCGCACACCGGGCCGACGACGTCCCACACGCCCGCCTCGCCGTCGCGCTCGACGCACGGCACGATGCCCATCCACGCCTCGTACATCGCCGGGCGCACGAGGTCGTTCATCGCCGCGTCGACGATGCAGAAGCTCTTGTGCGCCCCGGGCTTCAGGTACTGCACCTCGGTCAGCAGCACGCCGGCGTTGCCCACCAGCGAGCGCCCGGGCTCGAGCACGATCTCGCGCTCGCCGTGGCCGCGCGCGTCGAGGCGCGCGAGCAGCGCCTGCACGAGCGCGTCGGCCGCCGGCGGCTGCTCGTCGGTGTACGTGATGCCGAGCCCGCCGCCGAGGTCGAGGTGGGCGAGCGCGATGCCCTCGGCCTCGACCGCCTCGACGAGGTCGAGCACGCGGTCGAGCGCGTCGAGGTACGGTGCGAGCTCGGTGATCTGCGAGCCGATGTGGCAGTCGATGCCCTGCACGACGAGGCCGGGCAGCTCGGCCGCGCGGCGGTAGGCGGCGAGCGCCTCGGCGTGCGCGATGCCGAACTTGTTGTCGCGCAGGCCGGTCGAGATGTACGGGTGCGTGCGCGCGTCGACGTCCGGGTTCACGCGCACGCTCACCGGCGCGCGCGTGCCGAGCGCGCGCGCGACCTCGTCGAGCCGTTCGAGCTCGGCCAGGCTCTCGACGTTGAAGCAGCGCACGCCCGCCTGCAGCGCGCGCACCATCTCGGCCCGCGTCTTACCCACCCCCGAGAACACGACGCGCGACGCCGGCACGCCCACGGCGAGCACGCGCTCGAGCTCGCCGGCCGAGACGATGTCGAAGCCGCAACCCTCGGCGGCGAGCGTCTGCAGCACCGCGAGGTTCGAGTTCGCCTTCATCGCGTAGCACAGCAGGTGCGGCCGGCCGGCGAGCGCGCGCCCGTAGCGGCGCGCGGCCTCGCGCATCGCCGTGCGCGAGTAGGCGTACAGCGGCGTGCCGTGCGTGCGCGCGAGCGCGTCGAGCGCGACGTCTTCGAGGTACAGCGTGCGGCCGCGGCGGTGCAGCCAGGGCGCGCCGGGCAGCGTCATCGCGACGGGGCCGAGGCCGCCGCCGCCGGCGGCAGCGTCAGCGGGCCCTTCTGGCCACAGCCGGCGAGCACGCCGAGGACGCCCGCGCCGACGAGCAGCGATACGCCCACGGCCGTCGTGGCGAGGCGCGAACGCGCACGAAGGCCATGCGGGCGGCTCGCTACACTGCGTGGCGTTCGCATCATCCGCGGGATTCTATCGACCATGTCCGAGCCGACCGACGTCACGCCGCTGAGCGACGCCGAGTACCACCGGCTGAGCAGCGAGCTGCTCGCCGCCGTCGAGGCGACGGTCGACCGCTGGCTCGACGACGACGTGATCGACATCGACACCCAGCGCACCGGTGGCCTGCTCGAACTCGTGTTCCCGGGCGGGCGGCGCATCGTGCTGAACACGCAGCCGCCGCTGCACGAGGTCTGGCTCGCGGCACGCCAGGGCTACCACTTCCGCTACGTCGGCGGGCGCTGGGTCGAGCGCGACGGCGGCGAGTTCTTCGACGTGCTGTCGGCGAGCGCGAGCGAGTACGCGGGGCGGCCGCTGCGCTTCGCGCCGGCCTGAGAGCCAGCACCGCGCCGCGGCAGGCGCGCGCGCCCTAGCGGCGGAACAGGTCGAGGATGCCGCGCCGTTCCTCCTCGTTCGGCGCCTGCGGCACCGCCTCCTCGAGGCCGAGGCTCGGCACGCCGGCGCTGCCGGCGAACTCGGCGTAGGCCCAGTCGCCGCCGTTGTCGACGACGCCCGGCGGCGGCTCCAGCGCGGCCACCGGCACGCCCTTGAGCGCGTGCGCCATGTAGTCGATCCAGATCGGCAGCGCCAGGCCGCCGCCCGTCTCGCGGCTGCCGAGCTTGCGCGGCGTGTCGTAGCCGACCCAGGCGGCGGCGACGACGGTGGGCTGGAAGCCGACGAACCAGGCGTCCATCGAGTCGTTCGTCGTGCCCGTCTTGCCGAAGAGGTCGGGCCGGCGCAGCGTGGCCTGCGCGCGCGCCGCGGTGCCGCTGCGCGTGACCTCCTGCAGCATGCTGGTGGTGATGAAGGCGTTGCGCGCGTCGATCACGCGCGCGCTCTCGTCGAGCCGGGGCGTGGGGGCCTCGAACAGCACGCGCCCCTTGTCGTCGTCGATGCGCTGGATCAGCGTCGGCTCGATGCGGTGGCCGCCGTTGGCGAACACGGCGTAGCCCGCGGCCATCTGCAGCGGCGTCACGCTGCCGGCGCCGAGCGCCATCGTGAGGAACGGCGGGTGACGCTGGGCGTCGAAGCCGAAGCGCGTGACCCACTGCTGCGCGACCTCGGGGCCGATCGCCTGCAGCAGGCGGATCGACACCATGTTCTTCGACTTCGCGAGCGCGGTGCGCATCGACATCGGGCCGTCGAACTGGCCGTCGTAGTTCTTCGGCTCCCACGGCTGGCTGCCCGTCTCGCTGGCGGCAAAGAACAGCGGCGCGTCGTTGATCACGGTCGACGGCGTCACGCCCTGCTCGAGCGCGGCCGAGTAGATGAACGGCTTGAACGCCGAACCCGGCTGGCGCCAGCCCTGCGTGACGCGGTTGAACTTGCTCTTGCGGTAGTCGAAGCCGCCGACCATCGCGCGCACCTGGCCGTTGCGCGGGTCGAGCGCGACGAACGCGCCCTCGACCTCGGGCATCTGCGTCAGCGTCCACTCGCCCCTGGGGAGCTGCATCGCGCGCACCACGGCGCCGCGGCGGATCTGCTTGCCCGCCGCCGCCTTGTCGGACAGGCCCGACGCGACGGGCTTCAGGCCGTCGCCGGTGACGGTGATCGTCTCGCCCGACTGCAGCATCGCCACCACGCGCCGCGGCGACGCCTCGAGCACGACGACGGCGCGCAGCTCGTCGTTGTCGGGGTGCTCGGCCAGCGCCTCGGCCACGCGCAGGTCGAGGGCGTCGGGGTCGGTGGGCAGGTCGACGAAGGCTTCGGGGCCGCGGAAGAACTGGCGGCGCTCGAAGTCCATCAGGCCCCGGCGCAGCGCGCGGTAGGCGGCCATCTGGTCGTTCGCCGCGATCGTCAGCATCACGTGCAGGCCGCGCGTGTAGGCCTCCTCGCCGTACTGCGCGAACACGAGCTGGCGCGCGGTCTCGGCGGCGTGCTCGGCGTGCACCGCGATCTCGGCCGGCCGGCGGTAGCGCAGCGGTTCGGCGCGCGCGGCGGCGTGCGTGGCCTCGTCGATGAAGCCGACGTCGCGCATGCGGTCGAGGATGTAGCGCTGGCGCTGCTGCGCGCGCTGCGGGTTGACGAACGGGTTGTACGCCGACGGCGCCTTCGGCAGCCCGGCGAGCAGCGCCGCCTCGGCCACGCTGAGCTGCGCGAGCGGCTTGCCGAAGTAGGTGTCGGCGGCGGCGGCGAAGCCGTAGGCGCGCTGGCCGAGGAAGATCTGGTTCATGTACAGCTCGAGGATCTGGTCCTTCGAGAGCACGTTCTCGATCTTCAGCGCGAGCAGGATCTCGTAGATCTTGCGCGTGAACGTCTTCTCGCTCGACAGGTAGAAGTTGCGCGCGACCTGCATCGTGATCGTCGACGCGCCCTGGCTCTTCGCGTCGGTGACGTTGGCGAGCCCCGCGCGCACGACGCCGAGGTAGTCGACACCGTCGTGCTCGTAGAAGCGCGCGTCCTCGACGGCGAGCACGGCCTGCCGCATCACGGGGGGGATCTGCGCGATCGGCGTGAAGGTGCGGCGCTCCTCGCCGTACTCGGCGAGCAGCACCGCGTCGGCCGAGTAGACACGCAGCGGCAGCTTGGGCCGGTAGTCGGTCAGGCTGTCGATCGCCGGCAGGTTGGGATAGGCGAACGCCAGCGCGATGGCCACCAGCGCCAGGCCGGCGAGCACGGCGGCCGCGAGCAGGCCCAGGGCCCACGCGGCGGACTTCAGCAGCCAGTGCATCGAGGAGAAGGCGGGAGCGGCGTGGGCCCGGGAGAAGCGGGGCCGGTGCGCGAGGGTCACCAGCGCGGGAGGCGCGCCGCCGTTTCGGCGACGACACGCTGCGAGAGCGAATTATAGGAACGGGCCTGCCAACCCGCCGGCGCGTGAACAGTGTCGCGAACGCCGCCATGTGCCGGCGCCCGGCGCGGCCGATGCTGTACCGAGGGCGCGCCGTCGGCGCCAGCGGGTGTGGCGAGGTGCACGAGAAAGCGGTCGAAGTGCCGCCTTTTCGCGGGGATTCCCAGGGTGTTGCTGCTAGCATTCCTTCGACTTATCAACAAGCCCCACCCAGGGGGTGAGGGCGGCTCGGGCCGGCGCCCATGCGCCTGCCGGGACCGGGCCGATCGTTGGGAGAGACCGTCGTGAGCGTTGTCGATGTGCTGCTCGGGCGCAAGCATCCGCCGATGTTCGGCCTCGATGTGAGCTCCTCGAGCGTCAAACTGGTCGAACTCGGCCAGACGCCCGACGGGCAGTACGTGCTCGAGCGCTTCGCCTCCGAGCCGTTCGAGCGCGGCTGGATCACCGACGGCCAGATCGAGAAGTTCGACGAGGTCGCCGACGCCGTGCGGCGCGTCGTGGCCAAGAGCGGCACCAAGACGCGCCAGGTCGTGATGGCGATGCCGCAGGCGGCGGTGATCACGAAGAAGATCATCCTGCCCGCGGGCCTGCGCGAGGAAGAGCTCGAGCTGCAGGTCGAGTCGGAAGCCAACCAGTACATCCCGTTCTCGCTCGACGAGGTCAGCCTCGACTTCTGCGTCATCGGGCCGAGCCCGACCTCGGTCGGCGACGTCGAGGTGCTGATCGCCGCGTCGCGCAAGGACAAGGTGCAGGACCGCCAGGGGCTGGCGGAAGCGGCCGGCCTGAAGCCGGTCGTGCTCGACGTCGAGTCGCACGCGTCGCGGCTGGCGCTCGGCCGCCTCGTCGCCGCGCTGCCGGCCGGCGGCAAGGACGCGCTGGTGGCGCTGTTCGAGATCGGGGCCGACACGACGAGCCTGAAGGTGATCCGCGACGACGAACTGCTCTACGACCGCGACCAGGCCTTCGGCGGCTCGCAGCTCACGCACCTGATCTCGCGCCAGTACGGCTTCTCGTTCGAGGAAGCCGAGCAGAAGAAGCTCTCCGGCGACGTGCCCGACGACTACGAGCAGGTCGTGCTCGCGCCCTTCGTCGACACGCTGTCGCAGGAGATCGGGCGCGCGCTGCAGTACTTCTTCACCAGCACGCCGCACCACAAGGTGCACTACGTGATGCTCGCCGGCGGCACCGCGACGCTGCCCGGGCTGAAGGACCGCGTGACCGACCTCACCGGCTTCGCGTCGCAGGTCGTCAACCCGTTCGACAAGATGAAGCTCGGCTCCGCGGTGCGCGAGAGCCGCATCCGGCGCGAGGCGCCGTCGTACCTCACGGCCTGCGGCCTGGCGATGCGGAGGTTCGTGCAGTGATCCTGATCAACCTGCTTCCCCACCGGGAAGAGAAACGCCGCCGGCGCAAGCAGGCGTTCTTCGCCGGCCTCGGCGCGGCGGCCGTCGCGGGCGTCGCGGCGGTCGGTGTCTGGTACCTCGTGCTGCAGCAGCTGACCGAGGCGCAGCAGGCGCGCAACGCGTTCCTGACCGCCGAGATCCGCAAGCTCGAGGTGCAGATCAAGGACATCGCGAACCTGCGTGCCGAGATCGAGGCGCTCAAGGCGCGCCAGCAGGCGGTCGAGGCGTTGCAGACCGACCGCAACGTGCCGGTGCACCTGCTCAACGAGATCGCGCGCCACACGCCCGAAGGCGCGTACCTGACGTCGATCAAGCAGACCGGCGACGTCGTCGCGATCACCGGCGTCGCGCAGACGAACGAGCGCGTGTCGGAGATGCTGCGCAACGCGCTGTACAACGCGCAGTGGATCGAGCGCCCCGAGCTCGTCGAGATCAAGGCCGCCGCGGCGCCGGCGGCCAACGCCCGCGAGGCGGCACGCGACCAGCGACGGCTGTTCGACTTCTCGATGCGCGTGGCCCTGAAGCGCCCGCAGGCCGCCGCCGAGGCGGCCGCCGCCGGCGGCCAGCCTTCGAAACCCGCCCGCCCCTGAGGACGCACGATGGCGACGACGACGGCAAAGAAACCCGGCATCGACGTCGGGCAGGCGCTGCAGCGGGGCGCGGAGCAGTTCCGCGGCCTGAACATGAACGAGCCCGGCCAGTGGCCGCCGCTGCCCAAGGCCGCGGCGTACCTGTTCGTCGCGGCGGCGGTGGTCGTGATCGGCTGGTTCGTGCTGCTGTCGGACGCGACCGACACGCTGTACGCCGAGCGCGACCGCGAGCCCGCGCTGAAGCAGGACTACCGCAGCAAGCTCGCGCAGGCGGTCAACCTCGAGGAGCTGCGCAAGCAGAAGCTGCAGGTCGAGGAGTACGTGATCCAGCTCGAGAAGCAGCTGCCGGGCAAGGCCGAGATGGACGCGCTGCTGTCGGACATCAACCAGGCCGGCCTCGGCCGCGGCCTGCAGTTCGAGCTGTTCCGCCCGGGCCAGGTCGCCGTCAAGGACTACTACGCCGAGCTGCCGATCGCCATCAAGGTCTCGGGCCGCTACCACGACATCGGCGCGTTCACGGCCGACATCGCGAACCTGTCGCGCATCGTCACGCTGCACGACCTGAACATCACCGCGCCGACCGGCCGCGACGCGCAGGCGGGCTCGGGTGCGCTGACGATGGAGGCCACCGCCCGCACCTACCGCTACCTCGACGCCAACGAGGTGGCCGAGCAGCGCAAGGCGGCCGAGGCGGCCAGGAAGCCGGGGGCGAACCGATGAACGTGGTCATGCGACTGGCAGTGGTCGGGGCGCTCGCGTCCGCGGTCGTCGGCCTGACGGGATGCGGCGGCGGCGGCGACGACCTCGAGCAGTGGATGGCGCAGCAGAAGCGCGAGGTCAGGCCGACGGTGCAGCCGATCGCGCCGCCGAAGCCGTTCGACCCCGAGCCCTACGTCGGCCTCGACCTGACCGAGCCGTTCAGCAGCCAGAAGCTGACGGTGGCGATGCGGCAGGAACTGAGGCAGACGAGCGCCGTGCTCGCCGCG